>Ga0194119_10002706_pt1 | contig 29542 bp, 39 predicted proteins | sample TA2MahC100mmetaG_FD_148620 | JGI IMG/M metagenome (GOLD analysis project Ga0194119, IMG submission 148620) | Freshwater microbial communities from Lake Tanganyika, Tanzania - TA2015018 Mahale Deep Cast 100m | ecosystem: Environmental > Aquatic > Freshwater > Lake | place: Tanzania: Lake...
TGGCAAAAAGATGTGTTTTTGGTTGGCTTTAAGGCAGAAGCTAATGTTTCAAAACAAAGTCTTTTGTCTCAAGCTCGAAAAAAACTTCGAGAGTCAAAGGCAGATTTGATAGTTGCAAATGATGTTGGTTTAGAGTATAGAAAAAATCCTGAGAATAATAATGTGATAATAGTTGATTTAAAGAACGTAGTCCAAACAGGATGGAAGAAAAAAAGTCAGATCGCTAAAATCATAAGAATTGAAATTGAGAAGAGCTTGAGTAAGGCATAAGTCATACCTAAAATATTATGCTGACAGACGGCGTGTGGAAGGCTCTGAAGCGGCATGCTGCAAGCAGCAGAAAAAAAGGCAACGGATTCGGTTACGGTCTTGTCGTTGTCGTGTAATAAAGTCAGTCTCGCTTGCCTTTGCAATCTGCTCAGACCATATCTCATAATATTTTGCCACGGTTTTGATGTTTGCTCCAGTATTTTGTGCTGCGTAACTTGCACTAAGATTTCGTTCGTAACACGTACGAAGTGCTTTTTGCAACTCTACTTGCTGATTTTTTGATGGCCTTCCTTTTTTCCCCATCCTAAGAAAAATTTCGTATCCATTGTATTTAAAGGAAAAAAAGTGAGTATTACGCCAGTATTACTTTTGCATCATAACAAAGAAATTTTTTCCAAACATCCATTTTTTACCATTTATTTACGAACAAACTTTAAGAAAATAAATGGAATTAATTCAAGCTAATTTCTTAGATCACAACTAGTTCTTTTGTAAACCTGTGCAACAAAACTGGCTTGTCACTAACAATAACAGAATCCTCGATTCTTACACCAAACTTTTCTGGAATGTAAATTCCAGGCTCTACAGTTACTGCCATATTTTTTTTCAGGGTTGCAGTACTCATACTGCTGATGTTTGGCTGCTCATGTACCTCAAGTCCAATGCCATGACCTGTAGAGTGGATAAAGTATTTTCCATAACCATACTTTTTGATATAATCTCTACATGCATCATCAACTGACTTGCAAGATCTATTTGACCTTACAGCTTGCAGCCCTTTTTTTTGCGACTCTTTAACAATCTCATAAACCTCTTTTGCTTTATCAGAAACCTTCCCAAGTCCAAATGTCCTTGTTGCATCACTAACATATCCCTTGTACCGCAAGGTCAGATCAACTACAATCATATCGCCATTTACAAATTTTCTTCCAGTTACCTGCGCGTGAGGTAATGCACCATTAGGACCTCCAGCAATTATCAATGGATTTAGAGTCGACTTGTATCCTGTAGCAAACATATCATGCTCCATTGCATATGACATCAAAATTGACTGGAGCTCAGACTCGCTCTGTCCTTTTTTTATCTTATTTGTGCAAAGCTCATACATATCATCAATTATCTTTGATGCTTTTTTTAGAATCGCAATCTCCCCAGAATCTTTTATTATTCTTGCATCATAAAATGTACTAGGAGAGTACCTTAGTTTTGGTATAGATTTTTTCAATAACTGCATTGTGGTATAGTTTTGGCAATCTGTGCAAGCTTTCTTGTTTTTGATTCTAGCTACTAAATCAGATATGAGATCAGCACCACGTTCAGAGCCTACAACTGTACAGTCAACAGATTCTGCCCTTGCACGTTCTGCCTCTAGTTTAGGCGCAATTATTGTGGTTTTGCCATCCTCAAGAATACCAATTGCCTCGCCCCAAAAGCCAGTCAGATAAAACAGGTTTTCAGGCTCAAATGCAACTAGTACATCACAGTCAATTTTGCTGCAATGTTTTAGAAGGTTTTTTCGTCGTTGTTGCATTGTGCAAGATGTTTGTTTTGTAGATTTATGTATGTTGGAAAGTTTGTATAGCAGAAAAAGAGCATTTTTGTTTATGGAAGAAAAACGAAAAGTTGTTGCACTGCTCTCAGGCGGACTGGATAGCCAGCTTGCAGTAAAGATGATGCAAAAGCAAGGCTTTGAGGTTTCTGCTGTTGCAATAAAGACTCCGTTTTGTGATTTTGATTGCGGACGAGGCTGTGGCTTTGAGATAAGAGAAAGAGCTGACACACTAGGTGTTAATCTAAAGACAGTTTATCTTGGTGATGAGTACATCGAGATGCTAAAGAATCCAAAGCATGGATTTGGCTCTGGCATGAATCCATGCATTGACTGCAGAGCAATGATGTTTCAGGCCGCAAAAAAACACATGGAAGAGATTGGTGCTGATTTTATAATTTCAGGTGAAGTTTTAGGACAAAGACCAATGAGTCAGCATGGACCGGCTCTGAAGACAATTGAAAAAGAGTCAGGACTAGAAGGAAAGATTGTAAGACCTTTATCAGCTGCACTACTACCACCAACAGATCCAGAAAAAAATGGATTAATCAAAAGAGAAAATCTTGGCATGATTAAAGGAAGATCAAGAAGAGTACAGCTACAGATGGCAAGAGAATATGAAATTGAAAATCCACCAAATGCAGGTGGGGGGTGCCTCCTGACAGACCCTGCCTTTGCAATAAGGGCAAAAGATCTTTTCAAGCATACAGAAACTCCGACAACAAACGATATTGATCTGTTAAAGATTGGAAGACATTTTAGATTTGATCAAAACGTCAAGCTAATAGTTGGAAGAAACAAGGATGAAAATGAAGTGATAAAAGCTTTAGCACTGCCAGATGATATTTTACTAGAGGCTCAAGATCATGTTGGACCTGTCTCATTGCTTAGGGGAAAAGATTTGGAAAAATTTGAAAGCCTTGCAGCAGCAATAACTCTGCGATACTCTGATGCGCCAAAAGACAAAGAGTGTCTAGTAATTACAGAAAATGGCAAAAACAAGGCAAAGTTATCTGCCAAGGCTGCAGACGAGTCATCCTACCTCAAGTATCGAATCTAGTAAACCAACTTACGCACAAACCGATACGAAAGACTTTTTGAAGGAGTAGATGGCTGTTTTAGATAAATGCAAAAGCATGAAAACCCGACCTATCTAAAGGCCATAACGATCCGTGACCCTAGCGATATCCATTCAATAAAAGAGGATATCAAAAAAGGAATGATCCTGATTTTGCGAGTTACTCCTCTTGCACAAAAAGATGTTGATGAGCTTCGAAAAATAGTTGAAGAGCTTTACAAGGTTGCAAAAGCTACTGGTGCAGACATTGCAAGGCTTGGCGAGGAAAGAATTATTGTTACGCCAGCAAGTGTAAAGATCTGGAAGCCAGAATACGATCTAAAATAATTTTATTGCTTCCTGGATTTGTGGATAGTGGGCAGGAAGTCTGTACATGCGCCTAATTGACATTGCAAGGCTTTCTGATTTGCGTCGCTCGCCGTGATTTACAAGAACGCGTCTCAGCTTTGGTCTTAGCTTGTGCACAAAAGACATTAGCTGGTTATAGTCGCTGTGTCCGCTAAATCCGTCCAGTTTTTCAACACCACATTCAACGTTAACAACTTCAACTTTTCCTTCTCTTCCAAGCATTGATACTTGCTTTGCGCCATCAAGTACTCTTCTGCCAAGTGTGCCATTGACCTGATATGAAACAAAAACAATCTTGTTCTTTTTTGATGTAGCAATATTTTTGAAGTATTCTAGCACCGGACCACCTTCCAGCATTCCAGATGTTGCCATTATAATGCATGGCGTGCCATCACGTAGTGGTTCTTCTCGTGCATCTCCATGTTCAATGTTTGTAAAGTATTCAGAGTCAAACGGATTGTCATCTGTTTCCAAAATTTTCTGTCGAAGATCTCGGGCCAGATATTCAGGATATGCCTCATGAATTGATGTGGCCTCTGCTATCATTCCTTCCATAAATATGGGAGCTTCAACCATCTGGCCTGACTTCATGTATTGATTGATTACCATCATAATTTCCTGCGCGCGCCCAACTGCAGGAATTGGTATGAGAACCTTGCCGCCGTCTTTTAGAATTGTATTTACTGCGTTGACAAATGCAGCCTCAACTTCTTCTCGTGTTGGTTGGATGTCCTCTTTTGCACCATATGTGCTCTCAATTAGTAGTGTCTCAACTCGTGGATAGTTCCAGTTTGCGCTCTCAAATAGAATGCTTTTGCCAAATTTCAGATCGCCGGTATAGACAAAGTTGTGATCGCCATTTCCTATGTGAAAGTGACATGTAGCAGAGCCAAGTATGTGGCCTGCGTTTGATAGGACAAGTTTGATGTCAGGCGAGATGTCTGTAACTGTCCCATATGATAAAGTGATTGCCTGTCTCATTATCTGCTTTACATCAGCTTCAGAGTATAGCGGTGCACGTCCCTGTGCAGCAGCTACCTTGATTGCGTCAAGCTGGATTACATTCATCATTGGTAGTGTTGGCTCTGTGCAGTAAATTGGACCCTTGTATCCATATTTGCAGAGAACTGGCAAAAATCCGGTATGGTCAAGGTGTGCGTGGCTAATTACTACTGCATCAAGATCATCTAGTGTAATGTTTGCCCAGTCTAGTCTTGGATATGACTCCATTGGGCTTTTTGCGCCAGGGTTTACCCCACAATCAATCAAGATTTTGCTTTCTGCTGTGGTCAAAAGCATGCAGGATCTTCCTACCTGCCCAAATCCACCAAGTGTTAATAATGAAACTTCGGATTTTTGCGCAAGTTTAGGCCTAAAAATTTTCTCGCCAACCTGCTTTAGCTGCTTTGCCCTCTCCGAGGATGATATCTTGAGATTATAGTTAATGGCTTTTATGGTACTTGACTGGATTGTTGTTGCCTTTCTGATGCGAATCTTCCAGCCGGTTTTTTCTGTAATGTCTGTATGATTAAACTCTTCTTGATTTCGCTGCAAAAGCCATGGACGCTTTGCCTCAATTGATACTTCACCGATTGCAGTATCAAAGAATGTTCCCTGCAGGTCAGCCTCTTTTGGAACTGCCTGTGCGATTATCTGTCTTGCCTCTTCTTCTGATTTTCTAATGGATTCGTCTGTTCGAACGACAATTCTTTTTTTGATCACATTGACAAGGTTTGAGATTATCTCGTTGTGTTCCATAAGATAGCGTGGTGTGTTTGTGAATAGTGCAATTCTTGGCCCCTCATAATCAATTTTTGTTACGTTTGCTTCTTTTGGTATACTTTGCAGTATGGTTGCCATGATACCTTGGCCTGGGGCCAGTTCCTTTTGTTGTTGTTTTCTTTGCATTAAATCACTAGAGTTTGATGATTGCTTTTTTTTGCTCTCTTGATAAAAGACGGAATCCATCCTTGTCTATTAGTGCGACATTGATTCCATCGCCGGTTCCAATGTTTCTTGTAATAGCTGCCTTGACAGCACGCAATGCTATTACCTTTGCCTCATCAAGTGTGAGGTCTTTTCTATATTCTTCTTCTAAAAGACCATATGCAACTGGTGAACCACTGCCAGTTGTAACAAAGGTCTTGTCTTCTGCAGAGCCAAACATGTCAATGTTGTATAGTGCAGAGCCGTTCTTGTCATAACCTCCAATCAAAATGTCAGCAATGAATGGATATCCACGGTTTTGGTGAAAGATTAGTGATGCAAGTCTTGTCAGGGATCTTATTGGTATTGGCTCGCCTTTTTGTAGTCTGTGGAGGTTAGCATGATATCGTAAAATGTCGGTTAGGTTTTGCGCGTCAGCTACGCCGCCAGCCATTGTCATGCCAGCATGGTCGTCAATTTTTTGTATCTTCATTGTGTTGTTGTTTGCAATAAAATAGCCAGCGCTTGCTCTCATGTCAGCGCAGAGAACTATTCCTTCCTTTACCTTGATACCTACTGTGGTAGTCCCATGTAGTATTTTTTCTTCGACATTATTTGACAAATCAGCACCTTGCTTGAGAATATACTATGAAGAGTTTACACCCTTTTAAATAACTTTTTGTTTGTAGCAAATTGATAAAAAGTGGCAAAAAAGCATGATGGCGTGGCCTCGCACATAATGGAACTGCCAAGGCTAATTGTTATTGGCAATAACAACATAGGCGATGTAGGCAAGTTTCTGAAATCACTTGACAGTCCAAAAAAAGTGTCTCTTGTTTCAGGCACGCATGTAAAAAAACTGATCCAAAAAAAAGTAGAGCAATCATTGAGTGAGTCTGGGATAAAGTTTGTCTGGCATATTGCAAGCGATAACAGCGTAAATGCGATCAAAAAATTTCAGACAAAGATTGGCAAAGATTCTAGTCATATGATAGTTGGAGTTGGTGGTGGAAGGTCTGTTGATATTGCAAAGATGATTGCGTTTAATCTAAAAAGGCCTTTTGTTAGCATACCAACCTCTGCCTCTCATGACGGAATAGCTAGTCCCTTTGTTTCCATACGAGGAGACAAGCCACATTCTGTTGTTGCCAGCACGCCGCTTGGCGTCCTTGTAGATATTGCAATAATAAAAAAGGCACCAAAGAGATTGCTTGCAAGCGGATGCGGGGATCTTGTTGCAAATCTTATTGCAGTTCGAGACTGGGAGCTTGGGCGTGACAAGACAGGCGAGTACTTTGGAAGATATGCCGCAAATCTGGCATCAATGAGTGCAAATATCATAATGGAAAATTCTGGAATTTTTGCAAAAAAGGGCTTGGATGTCAGAGTGATTGTAGAGGCCTTGATTAGTGCAGGAGTCGCGTCATGCATAGCAGGAAGCAGTAGGCCCTGTTCTGGTGCAGAACATCTTTTCTCACATGCACTTGACAAGTTGGCTCCAGGTGTAGGACTGCATGGCGAAAAGTGTGGCATTGGTTCTATAATGATGGCAAAGCTTCAAGGACAGGACTGGAAAAAATTTGCAAATACATTGAGAGATGTCGGAGCACCAACTAGTGCAAAAGAAATTGGTCTTGACTCAAAGACTCTTGCAAAGGCACTGACCATAGCTCAGGATCTAAGGCCTGAGCGTTATACCATACTAAAAGAAATTAAAATGACTCCAAAAAAAGCAATCGAGCTTGCAAAGAGTACCAGGGTTCTCTAGGCTGCCTTTTGTGCAACTGGCTTTTCAGTTTCAGGTTTGGGCTCTTCTGCCTTTGCCTGCTTTTTTAGGTAGATCTCTACAAAGTTGACCTTCTCTGTTGTAGTGACAAATTTGAAAATATCCATCTGAATAAAGTGCTTGATTATTTGCAGCCCGTCAACGCGGAAGAGCTCCTCAGGTATTGTAATATCAAGTGAGATGCCAGTTTTCTTGAATGCTATTTTTGAGTCCTCAACAGGCATGTGTCTTTTTAAAACTCCTAGGATCTTGTCGTCGTCTGTCTCTAGTGCCTTTACTACCTTTACATCATAGAGGATTGTCTTTCCTGCAAATCTATGATTAAAATCAACTTGGACTCGGCCAGAGCCAATGAATCTTACTATTCCTTTTTTCTGGTCTATCTCTATTGTATCACCGACTGAAACTTTGTCTGCGTCTTCGCCAAGCTTGCGTAACGGAATCATTCTAACTTTTCCTGCATCTCTTGTCCCAAATCCCTTCTCAGGTGTTACCTCTACTGTGGTCTTGTCACCTACGTTTGCATTTGCAAGTGCATCATCTAGTCCCTTTATGACCCATGATTCACCAATAGAAACAAGTTTTGGTTGATATTTTATGCTAGCATCATGCAACGAATGTTTTTTTGCGTCTTCCTCAATTGTTGTCTCAAAGACTTCGCTTGTGTCTTTTACCTTGGCAGTATAATCAACTAGAATCAATGAACCTTTTTTGAATGGCAATGTAGTCAGCTTCGAATTTCCTTATATTAAGTTAACATGAAGTTTAGAGACTCTTGAGTTTTTCTTCAGCAACTTGCAATGCATCAACTGTATTTGTTTTGTAGTTCATCATGTTAAGTGTTGACGATATTGCAGAAATTGTTCGCATCACATGGTATCGATGAACTTCACCCATGCAGCCAACTCGAAACACTTTTCCTTTGAGGTTACCAAATCCCCCAGCAACGAGGACGCGGAATTTTTTTGCCAATATATTTCGAAATGTATTGTCTTCGAGTCCCTGCAAATAGTTTAGTGCTATAATGGAAACGGAACGATCCTCTTCTTTTGCAAACGGTGTAAGGCCAAGTGCGCTAAGGCCAGAGTATAGTGCGTCAGAGCATGTCTTATGGCGTCGTATCCTTGCGTCCAGTCCTTCCTCTAGAATTATTCTTAGTGCCTCGCGGTATGCATAGAGAAGCGGCAGTGCAGGTGTGAATGGAGTGTGTTTTGATTCCTCGTAATACTTGAAGTATCTTGCTAAATTGAAATACATTGTTTTTGGCGGGTTTTCTATCATGTACTTTTTTGCCTTGTGGCTAACAGAGATTGGAGAGATTCCAGCTGGTGCAGCAAGTGCTTTTTGTGCGCCTGTCATGCATACATCAACTTTCCACTTGTCTACAGGCAGCTCAGCTCCGCCAAGCAAAGATACAGAATCTACAACATAGAATGCATCGTTTCGTGAGGTAAGATTTGATACCTTATCAAGATACTTTACCTGGGTTCCTGTCGATGTCTCGTTGTGTACAACATAGAATGCTTTTACGTCTTTATTGTTATCAAATGCCTCCTTTACCTGATCAAATGTAGCGTTTTGTCCTGGCGGTGTCTCTAGTTTTATGACGTTTGCGCCCTGCCACTCTAGCATTTGTGCTAGTCTTCCGCTAAACTCGCCGTTTACAGGAATGATTACCTTGTCGCCTTTTTTGATTAGATTAACAACAGATGCCTCTACAGCTCCTGTACCTGATGCAGAAAGTGCGACAATGTCGTTTTTTGTCTGAAAGACTTGTTGTGTTTTTTCAATTACTTCGGTGTAAAGCTCAACAAAGTCCTGACTTCTATGATTGATTACAGGTGTAATCATTGCCCGCATTACTCGCTCAGGAACGTTGGTAGGACCTGGAAGCATTACTAGATATTCCAAATAATTTCGCCTGACAGGGTTACCAGCTGGCTTTATTTATAATTAAAGACTTGGAGTCTGTCTTTTGCATTAATTTTTAACAAAACATTTCTTGTTCCGTCTGGGACAAGATTTTTCCAGTCCTTGTCGTTTGCTATTTTTTCTCTGATGTTTGTGCCTGAAAGTGATTCGCGTTGTTTTAGTGTGACAGGAATTACCTTTACTTCATGTCTTTCAAAGATGTGTTGAGTTAGCTCGTCATTTGAAAATACGACATCATATTTTGGAACGATTGAATTAACTGTTTGTACCCATTTGCTGTGATCACCAGCGTCTGGGAGATAGAAGATCTTGATTTTTTCTGCAGTTTTTTTATCAATCGATGATAGGATCATCTCCTTTCTTTCGTCTGCAGTGAAGGGATTTTTCATTTCATTTGATTTGTTAGAGCTGCCAATTCCTATCCACAGGTTTTCTACCTTAGACAATCCAAACATGATTGCCTCTAGGTGTCCTAGGTGAAACGGCTGAAATCTACCAATCAAAAGTCCATTCATGTCGCAGCTTGTTTTGTGTTATTTAAAAAATTTCAGTCATGCCCCAGCATCAAGCAGTGCAGCTATAAACAAGACTGCAACAGACAAGACCATGGTTATCTCACCAAGTATGATTATTTTTTTTCTCAATCTTTGCACCTGAGTTTCTGATAGCTGCTTTGAGATTATTTTCTCTTCCACGTCTTTTCTAATTATTCTAACATGTACTGCATATGCTATGATTAGTGCAACGACAAGAATTATCTTTATGATTAGAAAATTTCCATAGCTTGATGATAACAAGAAATCTGGATTGTTAAAAAATGAAACAGAGTTGTATATTCCTGTACCAATTAGTATAATCAGAGAGGGAATTGCAATCTTGTTGAAGCGTCGTCCAACTTTGATCATAAACTGCAGTCTTTCTTCCACTGATGTTGTCATTGTTTTCAGGAGAGGCGATATTACTGCGCCAATAAATAAAGAGCCGCCTACCCAGATTGCTGCAGAGACAAGATGTATCCAAGTGATTACTGCCTGCTCCATTGTCATGGTGAATCGATGTTGTTCTAACAGATATTATCTATTTGGATGTTAACAACATTTTTTAGTTGTACAAACTCTGAAAACAATGACTTGGTAACACTACAGGGGCGAATGATTCTTTTTGCCGCAATAGGTGGCCTGCTTGCTTTGATGGGTGGCATCGTCTATTACTCTAGCCTTGATGTGCCGCATCTGGAGCTAGCTGAGATCAAACTAGCTAGTGTTGAGGTTGTTGATGTCAATAGCATAGAAAACCGCATAAAGCTTGAAACAACGTTTCTTGTAAAGAATCCAAGTGACAAGACATTCACAATTCCCCTTATCTCGTATGAGCTTTTTGCAAACGGCAAGTCGCTTGGCACAGGCCAGTACTCTACTGAAGATATTGCAATGCCTGGCAGGGCTGCGTTTTATCCAGGAGTCGAGATACCACTCAAAAGTGCTTTCCAGTTTGTCCTATCAGATACTATAACCGAAGAATACAAGGCAATTGCAGGTGGGGAAAATGTAGAGTATAGCGTAACAGGCGTAGTTACTGTAGAGACTGCCTGGAGTCTTATTGAAAAAGAGTTTTCAAGTACGCTATAGTGTTTTTTGATTTTGGTGGGCCGAGAGAGATTTGAACTCTCGACCACCGCCGTGTCGAGGCGGTATCCTAACCAACTAGACTATCGGCCCGCTGAGACAAGACCTGATGTAGACATTATTAACGTTTAACAAAACATGAATAGTCCAAAAATTACACAGTTTCTATGAATAATGATTTTTCAGACGAAGAAAAGTCTGGTCTTTACAAGGCAATATTTTCTAGAAGAGATGTACGATCGCATTTTACATCTAGTCCTATAGATGAAAAAGTTTTGTCGCGAATTCTTTCTGCAGCACATCATGCACCTTCTGTAGGTTTTTCCCAGCCGTGGAATTTTATTTTGATCAAAGACTATGAGATTAGAAAAAGGATCAAAGATTCGTTTGAGGCTGAAAAGATGCGTTCATCAAAATTTGTAGAAGAGCCAAGAAAATCAAAATACCTATCCTTCAAGCTGGAAGGAATACTAGACTCACCTCTTAACATATGCGTTACATATGATCCGTCAAGGTTTGGCCCCTTTGTAATTGGCAGATCAAGCATTCCAGAGACTGGACTGTATAGTGTTTGCTGTGCTGTACAGAATCTATGGCTTGCTGCAAGGTCTGAAGGGATTGGTGTCGGGTGGGTCAGCATTCTCTCAAATGATATATTAAAAAAATTGCTCGAACTTCCAGAGCATGTTATCCCGGTTGCGTATCTTTGTCTTGGCTATGTGTCAGAGTTTGCGACAAGACCTGATCTAGAGTCAGCTGGCTGGCTTGAAAGACTACAGCTGCAAGATGTAGTGTATTATGAAAAATGGAATCAAAAAGAAAATTCAAGTTGGAATACAATCAAAGAATTGATCAAAACAAATCTCGACTATGCTTAAATAATTACATGTATGCTTTTTGATGATGGGCTTGTAGCGCAGAGTCATCAAAATGACGTGCAACATGGACAGCGCAGTAGCCTCCTAAGTTACAGGTCGAGGGATCGAAGCCCTCCAAGCCCGTATTATTCTAAAATGATTTTCAATTTTGATTTAAATAGACTGACAATAGAGATGCGTTATGAAAGTTGTAGTTATTTCTGGCAGCCCAAGAAAAGGAGCAAACACAGAGGTAATGATGAGATTTGTCTACGAGTATGCAAAGACAAAAAACAATGAAACAAAGTTCATCAATCTTTCAGAAAACAAGATAGACTGCTACTGCGGTCCTACCGAAAAGTACAGCGATGTCACAATGCAGGCTGCAAGTGATATAACAGATGCAGATGTCTGGCTTGTTGGAACGCCAATATACAACTCGTTTTTCAGCTCTTCGCTAAAGAATCTATTTGAGTACATCAACTACAAAAAAACTGCAGGAAAGGTTGCAGGCATGGCAATTATGGCCTCTGGGAACATTGGCTTTACTGATGTCCAAACGCTTGTAACACAGCTAATGTCATATTTTCGAGTCATTACAAACCCAAAAGCAGTGTACATGACTGTAGATATGATAAAGGATGGAACTATGGGCGATGACGCAAAGGCTAAATTAAAAGAGCTAGTTGATGAGACGCTTGTCTTGGCTTCTAAGCAGACTTGAATGTTGAAGGCACATTAACTACCTTGAAGATTTTTACTGTATAGTCACCTTCAAAAATTTTGATTGTTCTATCAGAATTTGAATCCATAACTCTGAATCTGTATTCATAAGAGCCGTCTGCTTTAACATCGGTTTGTGCAAAATGATATGCGTCTTTTCCTTTATAGATCTGGATTATTACAGGATATTCAAGTGCAGCATTATCGATTTTTCCCCAAACAGCTCCAAATGGAAGCTTGTTGTTTGATGGTATGTTCATGGTAAGTGTGGTTTTTTCTATAGCTAGTGTATCATCAATCGGTATTGTTTCTGTAACTGATTGTTGTGTTTCTGCAAAGCTTGGTGAGATGGCAATTGTTGATAGAAATGCTGCAAATACTGCAAGAGCTATAGTAGTGCGCACAAATTTTTTTTAGAAAAGTTACATATTAAGATGACGCATAATTCATTAGATCTAATAGCTTATGATGCTTTACAAACGATCTGTTTGTTATGCCTAGCGTCTTTTAGACAAAAAAGAATTAATTTTTACGCCTTGTCTTGCGTTTTGCCTTTTCTTGGGATGCAAGGGCCTTTATGTTTGCAAGCTCGTTTTTTAGTGCCTCAATCTGTACTATTGTCTCTAGGTTCTCGATTTTTTGTTTTAGTTGGTTGATCTCGTCTTCTTTTAGCTTTACCGTATTTTGTAGCTCTTCTACGTCGTTTCCAAGCTGACTCTTGGTCTGGCTTAGCTCGCTTGCTGCAATTTTACTTGCATGCGATGCTCCCCCTACAATTATCTGGTATGGTTCATTCAGCTTTTTTTTACGTCATGTTCATGGCCAGGACTGTATTTGTGCATGTAATCCTTGCTTTTTTGGGCAAGATAGCACATAGCAGTCAGAAACCATGTGATTGGAACTGCCATCATGAATACAAATTGGAGTATTGGGAAGGCAGAGCCTAAAAGAAACCACGCCAGAGATAATGCAGCGGCAAATGAACCAGTTACTACGGTTGCCAGCTGATTTCTCAAGTAGCCCATGTTTATTTTCACAAATTTGGCTGAATATAAATAATAATGTCAATATCGATGTTTGAAATTAAAAAGAGAAAAGGCAAAAATCGAGTTATTCTACTTTTTCTGTGTCTTCTGTAGCTGGAGCTATATTATTTGTCTCTGATTGTAAGATCTTTATTTTTGCGAGCAGTTCGTTTCGTAAATCTCGTGCAACGCGTCTTACTGTAGGTCTTGGAACGCCTAGCTCGTCTACAACTTTACTGTAAATATCTTGTTTGTCGGTTAGTCCCTTGTCCAGATAAGCGTTAATTGCTTGTTTAATAACCGTGCTTTGATTTGTGCGATTCACAGATTCTAAGTTTTAGTCGTTCTATATAAGATTATTTTATGAGAAAAAATTTGTAATTGTTATTTAAGAAATTCTTTTGCTAAAAAATTCGATGAGTTATAGATAAAGTCGCTGTCACAGATTTGCAAGATCTTAAAAATTTAATTATAACATTGGGATGCACGAGTCAGTTATTCGTAACGCCAGTACGTAATGTTTTCAGAAACTCATTTCTCAGCAAGACTCTTATGCTTATAGCAACAAATGTTCGAAATGACCAAGGCTACGATAGAAACTAGGTTTGGAAAGATTGTGTTTGAATTATTGCCTGACATTGCGCCTGAGACAGTAAGAAACTTTGCAAAATTGGCCCAGTCTGGATTTTATGATGGTACATTATTTCATCGCGTTATTCCCGGCTTTATGATACAGGGAGGAGACCCAAATACAAAACAGTCAGACAAAAGCAGGTGGGGGATGGGTGGTCCTGGCTATACCATAAAAGCAGAGTTTAACTCCAGATCCCATCTTCGTGGCATTGTTTCTATGGCAAGGGCGATGGACCCAGATAGCGCAGGCTCGCAGTTTTTTATAGTAACAACAGATAGCGGCTTTCTTGATAGGCAGTATACTGTATTTGGCGAAGTAACAGAGGGAATGGATGTTGCCGACAAGATCGTCAATTTACCAAGAAACAAAAATGACTGTCCTTTGGAAGATGCCAAGATGAACAGGGTAACACTATCCGAGTAGATGTCTAGCTTGAAGATTATAGTTTCTGTACTAGTCTTGTTTGCACTGGTGTCATTTGTACCACAGAGTTTTGCACAGATTTCTTTGGGGGTTCCTGCAACTCAAGAAGATGTCAGAGTTACAATTACAGAAGACGGGCATGTGCATGTGGTTCACAAAATAGCAAGCAGCACACAAGCTCAGAGTCTGGATTTGATTGAGGGAACTGTATCAGATCTAAATGTTACAGATGAAGAGGGCAATGATGTAGAGTTTGCAAAAGTTGGTGTTGAGGATGTGAGCAGTATTAGCATATTTCCTACTAGGGAACGAGTCACTGTCGAGTATGATCTTTCTGATGTGCTTGAGCTAAAAGATGGGGTGTGGACATGGGAGTTTTTTTATCTTCAGAGTACGATGTTTCTTTTTCCTGAAAGTGTTGATGTAATTTTTGCAAACGACAGACCTGTGAACCTTGAATATAATGGTGCAAAGGGTATACGGTGCCATGGCTGTCAGATGATTTTAGAATACATTATCGATGAGCCAGTTATCAAACAACAAGTCAAGTGGGAAGACAGATCCTTTGATGTTGAGATTAAAACTTTGGCAGAGATTGATTCATTTAATTTTAATCAGCTAACAAAGACAATTAGCTTTGATGTAAAAAACGATCATCGGTTTATTACATTATTAATTCCGCTTGAGCTTTTATGGAATCCCTATCAAGTATATCTTGATAAAGAGCCACTTGGCGTACTAGCTGATGAGGAAAAAGTTTTGAGACATGAATATCGTGTTGACGATAAATATGTCCAGCTAAATATACGACCAGAGACTGCAGGCAATGTGCGGATTATAGGCACATCTGTAGTGCCAGAGTTTCCATTGTTTGTTCCGCTTGTTTTAGGAATGTCTATGGTTATGGTGCTGGCTTTTAGAAAGTCACTCGCTTCCAGAACCACATGAGCAAAGACCATATTCGTCTATTCGTGTGTTACAGAGAGGACATTTTTCGCCATAGTCTATCTCCCATGGCTCTTTTCCATAGAGTCTAAAATGATCATCAATTTCTATTGGAATTTCCCGCTCTTTTTTCAATGGCATTAAAGCTAATTACAGCTATACATAGATTAACGCCTGACTTGGTTGTTTACTGATGGGTTGTGGTTGTCACTGCATCAGCTGTGGTAGTGTAGATCTTGAGTCAAGACAGGTTGGCAAAACCGAAGATGACGGATATTTTGACATGCATCATACATGTAAAAAATGTACAACACATTTTGATCATCTAGAAGGAAATATTTTTGAGTCTTGTAATGTCTGTAATTACAAAACTAGTTAGTTACGAGTGCCTCTTTTAGAAAATAATAACAAAGATTCTCTCGAGAGTTTTTCAGAATCTGTTTGTTGAATGCCATTTTTGTAAGTGCTTTTGACACATCCAGTGGACTTGCAATCCATCCATACTCGCGTAGCTGACTGACAGTTTCTGCAACATTTCTTGGTTCATTAAAGAATGATGTTTTAGCTAGCATCTGCAGCTTGTTTTTGATTTCGCCTTCATGAAGAGTTACCGGCTCGCTGAATTCTGGTTCATGTATCTCAGCGTCGTCTAGTGTCTTGATGTAGCTTAGGTTTTCATGGTATTTTTTTGCTGGCAGTTCTTCTGGTTCATCATAGATTATTCTTGATTTGATTTTTGGCATGTACTTTGATATGTTCTCAATTACCTCGCCTACGGAATAGTTATCGACATAAAAGTCTCTAGAGTCGACTTCAATCTCGTTTTCGCCTGTTTTTACCTTTATTCTTGCCAACTAACTTAGAATTTGCCACTTTTGATTTATTCTGCTAGCTCTAAGTAGCTTTAAGAAAAGATTAAAACTTTTACACACAGCGGTCGTTTTTTTTTCCCTTTGTATTAAAAAGCAATTTAGGAAGTAGACTGCATGAAAACTGCAAAAAAAGCCATAATTATTTTTGCCATCATAGCAGGGATTTTTGGCTTCTCCCAGTATGCTTCAGCATCGCAGATAGGAGTAACAATAGCTAAAAACGAATTGCTTGAAAAAAATGGCAGCGAGTCCACCTATAATATGCAGTTAGAGTTTAACAATCCATCACTGCTTGTACTAACTGCCGGCAAGACTGATTTTATAATATCAGTTGAAGATGAAAAAATTGGCGATGGTGTTCTGGAACCATTTATTCTCCCAGCCATGAGTAAGGCGCTAGTTGATGGCGTCTACAAGAGTGACAAAAAGTATTCTGATGACAAGAATGCTCCTGTTGTAAAAATTAGCGGGGTAACAAAGTATGATGTGCTCTTTACATCACTTGATGTTCCGTTTGTTTACTATCCAACAGAAGACCAAGCCAGAGAATTTATACAACAAAACTAGTTTCACAGAATGTGCTTACTGTTTTTGGCTCAACTGCCCTTGATACGATAAGAACACCGTCCAAAGTTCTAAAAGATGTACTTGGTGGTGCTGCAACGTTTGCAGGCATTGCCGCCAGCTTTTTTGTAGATACTGGCTTGATTGCGGTTGTAGGAAGCGACTTTCCCAAAAAATATCACAACATTCTTTCAAAGAGATTGGATCTGCAGGGTCTTGTTGTGAAAAATGGGAAGACATTTCGATATGATGGAAGATATGACAATACTCTCAGTACCAGAAAGACACTGAAGACTGAGCTTAATGTTCTTGCAGATTTTACACCTGTTGTACCAGAAAGTTACAGAAAATCAAAATATGTCTATCTGGCAAATAATGATCCAGACCAGAATGTCGCAATGATAAGAGAGTTTGACAGAGTCAAGTTTTCAATGTGTGATACAATAGAGTATTGGATTTCTACAAAGCGATCATCTGTTATCAAGATGATCAGAGGAGTTAATGCTGTTGTGATAAATGACGAAGAGGCAAAGCTGCTTACAAAAGAGTACAACCTGATAAGGTGTGCAAGAAAAATTATGGGCTGGGGAACAGATTATGTAATAATAAAAAAAGGAGAGCATGGCTCTCTTCTTTTCTTTGAGGATGTGATTTTTCCCTCCCCTGCATTTTCATTAGAAACTATCTTGGATCCTACAGGTGCTGGAGATTCGTTTGCTGGTGCGATGATAGGATACTTGGCAAGCTTGAATAACACTGCGCTTTCTGCAATAAAAAAGGCAGTAGTTTACGGAAATGTCGTAGGCTCTTTTGCAGTTGAAAAATATGGTTTAGATGGTTTGCTTGCTCTTACAAAATCAAAAATTGAAAAAAGAATAAAACATTATGAAAAAATGATCCAGCTCTGAAAAGTTTAAGTTCTAAAGGATCCGCTAAAAATCGAATAAAATTGCCTCAAGAGATTACAGAAAAATTTGAAGACAAGCTGGAATCTATTTTTGCTTTGCAAAAAGGACTAGCAGACATGATGAATCTTGACAGATATCCAAAAGACACAGAAGGCAGAGTCGCTGCCCTGTGTACTGCGATAATTCATGAGGCAATAGAGTTACAGCGCACAACAAACTGGAAGTGGTGGAAAAAGCCGCTTCCGTTTAATCAAGATGACGCAAAAGAAGAGCTTATCGATGTCTGGCACTTTGTTGTACAGGCATCACTTGAGCTTGGCCTGACACCAGATGACATTCTAGACGAGTACAAACGAAAAAACCAGATTAATAGAGACAGACAAAAAAACGGCTACTAGCTAGAGTCAACTGCCTGATTAATTTTTTCCATGCTTGTTTCTCCTATCATATCAAGCAGCTTTACTTTGTTGCAAAACGTTGTAATCTCATTTTTTGTTATAGTCAGAACAGGATCAGGGCTATGTGAACCAATTATTCTCTTGTCATCATCAATTCCGTTTTTGTATAATGCAAGAAGAGAGTGACCTGCCTTATGGCCTGTTACATCTTTTCCGCACACAATTATGGTGTCTATATTATTTGCAATAACGTATCTAACTAGCGAATCAATTCCCTTGTTTTCAGACAATAATCTTCCTGAAAGTGCAATTTTTTTCATCATATCTGATTTTGAGATCTCTTTTAGGAGTAATATGCTTGAGAGCGTGCAGATTGCTATGGTTGATTTTTGATTTCCAAAAAATACCTCTTCGTTAATTGGAAGTATTACTTTGCATAGCTTTCCGATTGCGTTTCCTAGCGTGTTCAATTTAGTGCCTTGTGAAGTATTTTTGAGATAAACGACAGGTTTTGCTCCGATACCTGTGGGTGGACTGGTAGCGACAAAACGCTTGATGCAGCCCAGTCTGTATTAGGTAGTCTGATTTTTTTGTGATAAAATGGTGTCTTGTGAACTGGAGTAGAATAGTATGCTGTAGCACCTATTCCAGTAGAGTTTAGTGTCTTCATTATCTTGTTTCTGTTTTTGGTTGCAATGGTGTATAGATACCAGTTTACGTATTCACCTTTTCTTTCCTGTGGTATTTGTATGTCAAGATCAGAAATTAGTTCAGATAAAATTTTAGCGTTCTTTTTTCGTATGCCAAGAAATTTTCCTAGTTTTTTCATCTGTACTTTTGCGATTGCAGCATTGATCTCAGGCATTCTAAGATTCATTCCAATTATGCGTGTGTCATATCCATGTACCATGCCATGGTTTCGTATCATTTGCAGTTTTTTGTATAGCTTTTCATTGTCAGTTACTATAAAGCCCCCTTCTCCTGCTGTTACAACTTTTGCAGGATAAAGGCTGTAACATCCAAGATCAGAAAATGTTCCAGTATGTTTATTTTTTAGAGTAGAGCCAAGCGATTGTGCTGCGTCTTCAATAATTTTTAGGTTGTATCTATTTGCTATTTCGATTATTTGATCAATGAATGCAACATTGCCATACAGATGAACAGGGATTATAGCCTTTGATTTTTTTGTGATCTTTTTTCTCAGATCATCAGGATCAATAGTATAGTTTTCCTTTAGTATGTCAACAAAGACTGGCTTTGCACCAACTGATACAACAGAGTTTGCAGTGGCAACAAATGTAAATGAAGGCAAAAGAACTTCATCTCCTTTTTTAATATCTAGTGCGTATAGTGCTGCCTGTAGTGCTGCAGTTCCTGAATTAACAGCGATGGCAAACTTTGATTTTACAAAAGATACAGCGGATTTTTCAAATTCCTGCACGTTTTTTCCGCCTTGGCTTGCAGATGAAGTAAGCTGTCCTTTCTGTAATACTGCATAAACTGCCTTGATTTCTTCTCTTCCAAGCGTTGGAATGTTTATTGGGATTTGCAATAGGTCTGGTGCTTTTGCTTGCTCTAATAAATTTCGTCTCAATCTACCGTCAATTTTTATATCGCAAAAATTGGTACTCGTATTAAATGCAAGTACATAATCTGCAAGAGACCGATACAGCCTACAAGGTTTTTCTTTACATATTCTACGGGTGTGCCTTCATAATGGCATCAATTACTGCATATGGAATCTATGCAATGCTTACAGAGTGGGATAAAACTGGAACCTATGTTATGGGTGAGGCTCTAGTCAAGACCGAGTTTCCATACAAACATTTTGCAAAACTATCAACGTGGTTGTTTTTTTCGACCATAATAGGATGGTACTGTGTAACAAGGATAGGTTGGAAAAAGACAACAAACCTGAGATCATGGAAGATGGCACTTGTTCAGCTAATGGTACTAGGTTTTGCAATTATCTGTCTTTATGAGACTATGTATAATTTTACTGTGCTTAATGCACAGATAACAGCAGGCATTGTAGATGGCAAGGTTCCTGACATAGACTCGTTAACAATTGCGTATCCGGATCCCAGCAGACCATGGAATCTGATTTTTGCAACAAAGATATTTCTTGCTGCATTCATTATTAGCTCACATGCATTTTATCTTAGTACAAGACCAAGAAAAAGTCCAGATGCGTAACTTTATAGGGTTTTAGCCCAAAGCTTGTTTTAGCTTGGATGTTGAAGAAAAAGTCAGTCTAATTGAAAGACCTCCAACAGAAGAAGTTGTGACTCGTGATGAGCTAGTTGATCTATTCAAAACAAATTCAAAACCAAAACACTACATTGGGTTAGAAATTTCTGGGTTTTTACATCTTGGTAGCCTGATCAGCACCGGGTTTAAGATAAATGACTTTCTCAAAGCAGGTGTAAGGTGTACTGTTTTTCTTGCCGACTGGCACACTTTGATAAACGACAAGCTTGGTGGAGACTGGGAGACAATTTCCAAGGTATCAAAGTATTATGCAGATACGTTTAAGCTAGTGTGTCCTGGTGTTGAGATTGTTCTTGGTTCAGATCTTTATTCTTCAAAAAAAGAATATTGGTTGGAGCTAGTCAGGCTGACAAAGCACATGTCGCTTGCACGAACTATGCGAACGCTGACAATTATGGGAAGATCAGAAAATGAGGAAAAGATTGATCTTGCAAAGCTTCTCTATCCACCTATGCAGGCAGCAGATATTCATTTTTTGGATATTGATATTGCCCATGCAGGAATGGATCAGCGAAAGATACACATGCTTGCACGAGAGCTGTTTCCAAAAATGAAATGGAAGGTTCCTGTTGCTGTCCACCACAGACTCTTGCCTGGCCTATCAGAACCGACGAAGACAGATTCGGAAGCAGGTAAGATGAGTAAGTCAACTCCATCGTCTGGCATTTTTGTACATGACTCTGATGATGAGATAAGGACAAAGCTCAAAAAAGCATGGTGTGAGGAAGGCAACACAAAGAATAATCCTCTGTTAGAGATTGCAAAACATGTCATCTATCATGAGTTTGATGAGATGAGTATAGAGCGCCCCGCAAAGTTTGGTGGAAATGTAACATATTCTGGTTATTCTCAGCTAGAGTCAGATTTTGCGCAGAAAAAGCTTCATCCAACAGATCTAAAACAGGCAGTTACAAATTACTTGATAAAGATAATACATCCGATTAGAGAAAAACTAGCGTTAAGCCAAGAGCTGGTTGAAATTATTAAAAAAAGCGCCTAGTTTACTTTTAGTTCCGGACTTTCTTCTTCCTGGAGATTATACTTTGACTGGTATCCACGTGGATTTATCATTAAATTTTTGTAATTGTATGTTGACGAGTTTCCAACAATTACTGTACTAATCATGCCAAGCTTGTCAGAGTGTGCTTCAAGGTTTTCAAGATCGGTTAGGACAACAGTTTGTGATTCCCTGTATGCGCCCTTTACTATTGCAACAGGTGTTGTAGGCTTTCTGTATTTTAGCAGGATTTTTCTTGTGTCCTGCAGCTGATGGATTCGTTTCTTGCTTGATGGATTGTAAATTACTATGACATAGTCGCCTTGTGCAGCAGCCTCTACTCGCTTTACTATAACATCCCATGGAACCAAGAGATCACTCATGCTGACAACAGCAAAATCTGTCATTAGAGGCGAACCTACTATGGATGAGCAAGAGTTTAGTGCAGAGACTCCCGGGATTATTTCTACTGGCAGTCCGTTTTTTGGGTCCCACCCAGACTCTGCAAGGATTTCATAGATCAGTCCTGCCATGCCATAAATTCCTGGATCACCGCTTGAAACAAGTGAGACTATTCTTCCCTGCTTTGCAAGCTCGATGCACTGGTGTGCCCGCTCCACTTCTTGGGTCATGGCATATCTGTAAACATCTTTTCCTTGTATTAGGTCCTCAACAAGACCGACATATGTCTCGTATCCTACTATAGTATCGCTTTCCTCAATTGCCTTTTTTGCACCAAATGTCATATGATCATGATGACCCGGTCCTACACCTACGATGTATAATTTTCCTGTCAATGTATGAGAAGAGTGTTTTTGAGTTAATTTATCCCTTTTTCGAAAATTTCTGCCAGGTTGTTGTAAGGCTAGTTTATTTTTGCAAGCTCAAATTCATCATGCAAGGCTTGTACCACATTTTTGCAGTCAGAGTCTTTTACAACAAATGCTAAATTAAGCTCTGATGATCCCTGTGCTATCATTACTACGTTGACGCCTTTTTTTGCTACAGAACCAAAGACTCGAGATGCTACTCCAATAGTTCCTCGCATGCCTGATCCAATTAATGCAATTATAGCTACATCTGTTGTGATCTCTAGTTTCTTGATTATTTTGCCAAGAAGCTCCATCTCTAGTGCATTGACAGCCTTGTCAAGATCGCTTTGTTTTACAATTATTGATATGCTAGATTCAGAAGGGTTTTGTGAGATCATCATTACGTTTACTCCACTTTTTGCCAGCGTAGCAAATATTTTTGCAGCAGTTCCTGGTGCCCCTACCATACTGCCCCCTCGTACATCGATAAGGCCATTATGACGAATCGTACTTACGCATTTTACAGTTTTTTTGGTAGCCTCACCTGGTGAGGCAGTTACCATCGTTCCAGGATTTTTTGTATTGAATGTATTTCTAATTCTCATTGGAATTTTTTTTGATAAAAGTGGTTCAAAGGTGCGTGGATGTATCTGCTTTGCCCCAAAGAGTGCCATCTCAATTGCCTCTGCATATGAAACCTCTTTGAGCACCTTTGCGTTTTTGACAGTCTTTGGGTCTGCTGTCATAAGGCCATCAACGTCAGTCATCAGCCATATCTCGTCAGCCTTTATGCAAGATGCAATTATTGTTGCAGTATAGTCTGAGCCTCCCCTCCCAAAGGTTGTGATGTTTCCATATTGATCAGCTCCTGCAAATCCGCCTATCACAGGTACTATTTTTTTAGAAAGAAGTGAATCAACATTTTTTATGACGCGTAGTCGTGTTGTGTCCATTAGTGGTCTTGACTCACCAAAATTAGAGTCTGTTACAATGCCAGCCTCTTTTCCTGTAAGAGGAACTGACTTGCGCCCAAGATCAAGTAGAGCATGAGCTATTATCTTGATAGAAAGTCGCTCGCCAAACGATACTATGTAGTCTAGTGAGCGTGATGATACCTCCCCAAGCAAGATTACACCGTGTAATAGATCTTCAAGCTCAGCTAGATCAGAGCTTAGTGCGTCAAGAAGTTTTTTTCTGTTTTGTGGTTTTGTTATGGTCTCTTTTGCAAGTTGCTTGTGTCTTGAAATTATTTTTGCAGTAAGTCGATTTGCAGATTCCTTGTTTCCTCTTTGTATGAATCTTGATGTCTGGATGAGATCATCTGTTATGCCATCAATTGCAGAACATACCACAACTACCTGATTTTGTTTTGATAAAGAGTGGATATAGCTTGCAACCTTTCGTATGTTTTTTGCAGTAGAGATTGATGTTCCACCAAATTTTAATACAATCTTCAACTTAACTTATCTCCAATTATTTTGAACATAAATGCATTAACTTTCTACGCGTGGAGCCAAATAGAAGTGGATTCTGCCTATGTTTGCAACCTTGAATTCTATTCGAAGTGGTTTTGCACTAGAATACTCACATGTTATTGACCCAACTGATGTGCCAACTGCCTTTACAACTGGATTAAGATATTCAAGGCTGTATGTTCCTGTGCTTTCTTCTTTAACTGACAGCTCTGTTAGCTGCTCTGAGCCTTTTTCCAGCTCTATTACTACTTCGCCTGAGTCTCCCTTGCCTGAAAACTCTGCTGTTGTTGGCGTTGCACGTATTGTCAGATAGTCTGATACTACCTGCACGTCTCCTAAGACTTTGTCAAACTCGGTGTTTGTCAGGCTAATTTTTGCATTGTAGGGGATTTTTGGGAGTGGTGTGTCTGTTGCCGAGCTCTCAATTAGTCTCATCTTGTATTTTTTGTTCTTGCCAATTGTTACAAGTAGCATATTATCATCAGATATGCTGATTTCTATGCTGTCTTTTTTGTCAGCACGTTTTATCAGCTTTGAAAATTCATCTATACGTACTCCAAACTTGATATCGCTGTCACACTCGTATTTTTCAAATGCGGAGTTTGGCCATGATATGTCAATTAATGCTACATGGGATGGGTCCATGCCACGAAAAGAGATTCCCTCTGCTGTAGAAACAAAGGTTGCCTCTTCAACAAGTGTCGATATGGCAGATATTATTGCTTTAAGATCATCCGATCCGCTAGTTTTTGCTGAGAATACCAAACTTAATCACATGTGAAAAACGTTCAAGTTAAACGTTATGCGTAGTTGCGCCATGTATAGCTGCATTTAGTACAACGATAAAATTGCGTTGTCGGCTCATCAGCACTGCGTGTTTGCAGCATCCACCAGACAGCTTGGTTGTTGCCACATTTTTCACATTCTATCTGAATTGTAGGCAACGCTTCTTTTCCGTCACCATCATCAAGAACATTCAAGTCAGGCTTTGTAGTTTCTTCTACTTTTTTTACTATCTTGGATTCATTTTCACTATGACCACATTTAGGACAGCTAAGTACTGAACTAGCTTCGCTCTTCTTTAGGCGTACCTCACATGTGGGACAAAATTTCATTTATTTTACCTTAATTTTTGAATTAAATAATTTCTTTAATTCATTGACAGATTCTATTGCAGAGTCTGTTGCTTTTATGATGTCTTTTATTGGATTTTCTTTTGCAGAGTTTACTCTAATCCAGCACTCGTTGGTAAGTGGGTGCTTTAGGATGACTCCTGCAAAATCTATGTTTGTATTTTTGAGCAGTTCATGCTGAATGATGTATAACATTCCAATATCAGATTCTTTGATTGAAAGATTTACTTCCTTGGATGTTGAAGTTATTACTTGAGCATGCATAGCATTCGAAAAGGAACTTATTGTAGATATAAATCATTATGAACGATCAAGCGTGAACAAGAATTTCATTTCAAATTTAGAACTAACAAAAAGCAAAAATGATTTTGCAAAAAATGACGATGTTTCTGTTAATGTAAAGTTCTCATTAAAGGGAGCTTTGCGTGATTCTTTTACTGAAGAGAATTGGACAAAGGCATATGAGAAATATGATAATCTCTTCAAGCTAAAATATGGCATAAAACTTGTGTCTGGAGGACTACGAAAACATGAGGTTAAGGTAGTTGATACATACAGAAAAGCATCTTTGTTTTGGACAAGAAACCCAAAGCTTGTCAATCCTATGAAGGAAAAAAGAGTTTGGGTCCAGGTAGCCAAAAATTTTGAGCCTTTTATCAGACTAAGCGAAGATGAGGTCAAGCAGGAGCTATTTGATTTTGATGAAAATCTAGTGTTCAAGGCATCTGAGCTTGGTTCTGGCAACCACAAAATTGGAGCAGAGGTTTATGTTTCCTGGCAAAAACATGACTATGCAGAGCCAGACAATGTAAAAGAGCACGCAAATGAAATTGAGATAAAGATCAATTAGGGATATAAGGACCGCTTTGAAGAAAATCTGATATGGCAAAATATGACGGCTTGAGGGGGCAGGAGCTGCTCGAAGTCGAAGATCCTGACAAGGAAGGCGGTATAACATTGATCTTCAAGGACAACAGGTACATGTTTATCAAAGTAGTCAATGGAAAGCTAGAAACACAATCCATTCCAGAATAGCTAACCGCAGATATATTTTTCGTAAAGACTAATTGCGATTTCTTGTGACTCTGACTGGATAGAACCTGGTCTTTTTTTTCTTACTTGGTCTATTGCTTTTTTTGTAGAATACTTGTGATATTTTATCAGATAGCATGCAAGAATTGTTCCTGTCCGTCCTACACCGGCTGCACAGTGTACCATGACAGGCTCATCATAGTCCAGTCTTTGCTGAATAAAGTCAACTGCAGAATCAATTTTTTCCATGTCAGGGGCGCTAAGATCCTCTGTTGGAATATGCAGATAGTTGACATCTTTTATCCATGACTGCGGCAGTGCAGTTTCAGTCATTGTGACAATTGATCTGACTCCTTGGTTTTGTATCCATTTTAGCTCTTCAAGTGATGTTGGCATGCCACACCCAGCCAGTTGATTATCCAAGAGCCATGAAAAGTTTGTCGGCTTTTTTGTTAGCCTGCCGTGTACTTTTCTCCAGAGGTTTCCTGCCTTGCTCATAGTTTGCTCTTGTTCTTTTTCTCTACTTTTAGCTTTGCTATGTTGTGCTTATATTGGTAAAAGATGCTAACTAGTCCGATGAATAAGGAAGCTATTCTATATCAAAAGTTACCAAACGACAAGGTTCGTTGTACTGCCTGTGCCAGATACTGTGAGGTAGGCAAAAACCAAATCGGCTTGTGTGGGATCAGGGGCAATGTAGATGGCAGACTAGAGTTGTTTGTGTATGGAAAAGTCATTACAGGCCATGTTGATCCAATAGAAAAAAAGCCTGTGATTCATTACAGGCCAGGCTCCAGTGTTTTTTCAATAGCTACAACAGGATGCAACTGGCTATGCAAGTACTGCCAGAACTATGACATTAGCCAGCGAAGAAAGGTTGAGGGGCAAGATATGACGCCAGAAGAAGTGGTAAAGACCACACTGGAATATGGTGCGGATGGTATTGCCTATACCTATAACCAGCCTTCAATTTTTATCGAGTTTGCACGTGATTGCGGAGTTGTTGCAAGAAAAAATGGATTGTACAATATTTTTGTATCAAATGGATATGATACGCCTGAAACAGTAAACATGATGAATGAGTTTTTGGACTGCATTACTGTTGATTTTAAGGGAAGTGCCGAACCACAGTTTACACGAAGATATATTGGAGTGCCTGATCCAAAACCAATCTTTGATACATTGCTTGAGATTCGCGACAGAACAAAGATCCATGTTGAGATAACAGATCTGATTGTGCCGCAAGTTGGAGATAATTTAGATTATGCGCGCAAGTTGTGCAAGTTTATTTATGATGAGTTTGGGCCAGAAATGCCAATTCACTTTTTGAGATTCCATCCAGATTACAAGATGATGGAGTTTGAGCCAACACCTATTGAAACTCTTGAAAAACATTACGCTATTGCAAAAGAAGAGGGTCTTTCATATGCATATTTGGGAAATGTGCCAGGCCATCCACTTGAACATACCTACTGTTCTGGCTGCAATCAAATTGCTGTGAAGAGATATGGCTTTGACATAGTCGAGTGGAATTTAGATCAGAATAACAAATGCAAAGTCTGTGGCAATCAACTCCCAATCACTGGAACGCTAGATAAAAAGTACAAACAAAAGAGATTTCAGTTTGTGCTTTGAATAGCAACTGCTCTTACCGAAGATCCTGTAGTATTTTTTAGCTTTAGCGGCAGAACTATTAATTTAAAATTCTGTGCAGATATTTTCTCAAGATTTGCCAGATTCTCAACAATGAGGATATTGTTTTTTGATAGAATCTTGTGTGCGGGAAAATTTTTGTTTTTTCCCAAGTCTATGCTAGGTGAATCGATTCCAACCAAGTTTGTATTTTTTGATGCTAGATATGTGACAGCTGATGCTGACAGCCCGGGATTTTCTGTGAAATAGTTTGTCTTTTCCAGATTTTTTTGCCATCCCGTAAAAAAAATGACAGTTGATTTGTCTTGAATTTTCCCGTGTGTTTTTTCAAACTTTGTAATGTCTGATTTTTGTATTGATTGGTTTTTTTCTTTTTTAATTTTTATTAAAACAGCGTCAGATATCAGCCGTTCAAGCGGTATTTCATGAATTTTCATGCCAGTTTCAACAAAGTGGTATGGTGCATCAATGTGGGTGCCAGTGTGTGAGCTAAAAAACAAGAGCTCCAGGTTGTATCCGTCTTTTTTGAGCTTTGACCAAGTGATGAATTTTGGTTTTGGTGATCCAGGAAATGTTGGAATTGTTTGCGATATTGTAAGAGTTAGATCTACTATCATGTTATAGAATATATGATCTAATTATTCAGTTTTTGAATTTAATGAAAGGTTAAATATCATCCAATGAAATTCCGAATGTGCCAACTGCTTATGTTTTACTTAATTCTGATCTAGGTTCTGATGAGTCAATCATAGCTGAGGCCAAAAAAATCCTTGCGTCTGAAAAGAATATCCAGTTTGAGATTCAAGGGGTCTATGGTGTTTATGATATAGTGCTAAAGATAACAACAGATACAACAGATCACTTGCGTTCTATTATAACCAACAAGATTAGAAAGATAAACAAGGTCCAGTCCACGCTGACTATGATGGTTATAGAGGAGCAAGAAAGATAGTTTTCATTATAAGAAAAAATTCTAGCATCAAAATCTGATTTTAAATTAATTATTATATCAGATACAGGCTATGTCAGCGTTGACTAATTCAGAGAAAAAAAGTTCTGATGTAAAGACAATTCTTGAGCAAAACGTGTTGAATTCAGTCATGTGCTCTGATCCTTATGTAAAAACTGCTTTTTTTATCAAGCTAGTTGATTTGATGGATTTGCCAATAGTTTATCTTGATTTTGATTTGCTTTATAGTGGCTATCTTACAGCAAAGATTGTTCCAGAATGTGATAAATTACAAGTATTCCAGCCGACCAGAGACAACTGGAATGATCTGTTTAGAGATGTAATTGCAAGTATTTCTAAACAGAAATCACTTTTGATTTTTGATTCGCTAAATGGATTTTTCAGTCTGTTTTATAATAAAAAAGATGTTGGGATGTTTGTCAATTCCTGCATAATGTTGCTGTCTGCAACAGCAAAGCTAACAGATTCTAGTGTAGTTGTTGCAAGCATGGCAAAAAAAGAAGATCAGGTATGGGTACTAGAAACGATAGGCAGACAGATTATTGATGCAAAAAATATGACAAAGATGCAGCTTGAGTTGAAAAATTCAAAAATTAAGATTAGTAATTCTACAAATGTGGAATGTGTGATTCCTATTGATTTTGAGCTAAGATAAACAGATCAAAAATTAACAGTGTTATGAAATATTCTAACGCCGTTATAATTTGCATTTTTTAGGTAAGTTATATTAAGATCCGACAATAAAATTGGTTTAGAATGCCAGTAGCAATTTTACCAGACATTGGTGAACAGATGTGTATTGGTTGCGCATTATGCGTCGAGATCTGCACAACACTGGGACCAGATGTACTTAGAGTAAAGCCGGTTGAAGGCTGGAAAAGAGGTAAGGCATTTGTCTTTTATCCTGAAAGATGCATCTCCGATGGAGCATGCATTGGTGTTTGCCCAACAAAGGCAATCTTTTGGATGAGACCAATGGACTTTACCGTAGGTCAACCAGTACCACTCTACAAAAACTCCGTATTCGTTAAAGGCTGGACTGAACTAATCGATTAAGTCCGGTCAGAAACTCTTTTTCTTATTTTATCTCTATAGGTTCTAGTATCTGCGCTGTTGGCATGATCTTTTGTATTGCCTCAGCCAGATCAGCTTGAGTTATCTTGATGTCTTTTACTGATATTACCTTTCCGCCAACATATCTTTTGAGTCCAATTATCGCAGCCCTGTTGCAAACTTCAGCAATCTCAGCGCCAGTAAAACCATCTGTAAGCTCGACTAGTTTTGTAAAATCAACATCGCCTGCAAGTGGTTTTCTTTTTGTGTGTATTCTAAAGAT
>Ga0194119_10002709_pt1 | contig 29528 bp, 25 predicted proteins | sample TA2MahC100mmetaG_FD_148620 | JGI IMG/M metagenome (GOLD analysis project Ga0194119, IMG submission 148620) | Freshwater microbial communities from Lake Tanganyika, Tanzania - TA2015018 Mahale Deep Cast 100m | ecosystem: Environmental > Aquatic > Freshwater > Lake | place: Tanzania: Lake...
GAGAGTTTACCACAAAGTCACCAAGTCACTAAGATTTTTTCTTTGTGTCTTCGTGTCCCTATAGTATTACCCCGTAAAAACTTCTTTTTGTAAGTTTTTAGAAATAGTGACGTGTGTCGAATGGCGAGTGACGGGAAAAAAAACGTCACTTGTCACCCGTCACACGCCACTTGCTTACCGATAACACCAGCCACGTTGACATGACAAACGGCGCAGTCAGGGTGATGATACCGAGACGGCTCATTCCGAACATTATAAAAACAGAGCCAACTATCGATGCAATTGCAAGAATTCCATGATGCCATTTTTTGCCTGATAGTGCAATGCCACAGAGGACACCGTTAAAACCGAATAACCCCATATTAATTATACCAATAGAAAATGAGCATGCAAATGCCACAATTACCCCAATCGCTGTCCCCAGAAACGCATACAGTGCACAAATTCTGGAACTCACCAGTATCCCAACAAACAATATGATGCCGGATATAATGTCCTCCAGAAACATCACCTGTCCGACACCACTGCTCAGGGCAGGGATAATCTCCAGCGCGTCTGCATTCGGTAAAGGAGATGTTTGCAGTGGGGCAATGTGGAACGTCAGGAGTGCGGCCATTACGACCCAGGCAGAAACAATAAACGGCGTTGTGAAGGTGGGCAATTTCCATTTACGACGCATTACATTCGTAATGAATACAGAGAGGACGGAGCCAAGAAATGCAGCAATTCCGGAGGGTACGGTGAATCCGAAGAAATAGAAAATCGCCAAACACACCAGCGTGCTGTTATACCCGTAAAGCCCCTGGTTAATATCGTCCCTATTGTATTTCAGGAGCAGTGCGATAAACGTGCCTGTCAAAACACCGATGACAGCCCCCGCACCCATGCGCCAGGAGTTATAAAAAGCCCCTGCCAGAAACAGGATGCCCGTGATGACATTATTGAGCAAAAATACCTGGCTAATCCCCCGGAGGAGTATCCCTGCAAAATTTTTAATAGCCATTGGATTCATCTATTACCGAAAAACTGCAAACCACAGAGGGAAAAACCAGAAGCACGATGCTGGATGTTAGAAGCCGGAAATCAACTTTTAACTTCCAGCTTTCAATTTTTCGCTTCTAACTTCCAAATAAACCAAAAATGTCTCTTTGCGTGCCCTGCGGTTCCAAATGTTTTTCTGGAGGTTTGAGGCGACGCCCCGCTAGCCATAGATTACCTCACCATCTTTAATATAATCCACAACCGGAGATTCTTTTCTTTCCCATTCTTCCGGCGTCATAGCCACAGCTTCTATTGGCTCAAAGACGTCATAAATAGCATCAGAGAGGATGTCTATTCTCTCCCAATAACCTTTTCCTCTGAAATCCGCGGATATAACAACCACATCAATATCGCTTCCTTCCTTGTATGTACCAGTGGCATAAGAGCCGAACAGTATCAGCGTGTCTATCTTTGTGTCTTTCGATTCTAAGGCTTTTCGAAAACGGGACAAAATCTCTAAAACTGCGTTTTTATCTACATTAATACCGTATTCCTTTTACACTGATTCTTTTGTTCCGTTTTTAATATAATCTTTTCGTTTCTTTACTTGAACAGGAACAATCATATTCATCGAAGGTTCATCGCTGATTAACTTCTCGAAGTTCTTCCAACTACCAAATACATGTGAGTAGAATTCACTATGAAGAAGAAGATTGCGATCCACTTCCGTTGGAGTTGGTTTATGTCCTAGTCGATGACAAAGTTTCAGGTATTGGTAAAAGAGTATCCGAGCAATATTATGACGACTAGCATGTCTAGGGTCGAGTGTCTGCTGAGCGAAGATATCAATTACCTTATCATCCAAGTGTACTTCGCATCCCAAGGGAAGGTTAAGCACTTCTTTTAAGTTATGAACACGACTGAAAGCCGTAAATATTTCTTCGCCTATGAAAGGAAGAAGACCTTGATACTCAACAATTTTGTAAGCATTTTTGAAGTTGCCAATGAAATCAATAACAATGCAGTGGGATTTTCCTATATACCTACGAAGGCCTCTTCCTAGTTGTTGGTAGAATATCCTTTGAGACTCAGTAGGTCGAAGGAGAAGCAGGCATTCAATAAAGGGAAGATCGGCGCCTTCATTCATTACATCTACTACACAGAGCAAATTCAAATCGCCAGACTGAAGTCTAGCAATTAATCGATTTCGCTCAGAAGTACTTGTAGTGGACAAATAAACCTCAGATGTGATTCCATTATCCTTAAAGCTTTGCGAGACACGATGAGCGTGTCGATGCGAACAACAGAACGCCAGTGTCGGCTTTCCCTCTGCGTAGTGTTTCCATTTGCTTATAATTGCAATGTCACGTTCGGGAATAATAAGGGCTCTTTCTAAGTCACGAATATCGTATCGGAATCCGTTGTGGTGGATATTTGAATAATCAACGTCATCGAAACAGCCAAAGTAATGGTAAGGAGAAAGTATGCCGGTTTCAATGCCTGTTCGCAACTCAAAATTGACCAAGATATTTTTTCCACAAAGATCGAGTATGTTTTGCCTGTCACTTCTAAATGGTGTTGCTGTTAGGCCAAGCAAGAAGGATGGCCTAACTTGATCAATGATTTTTCGATAGGATTTTGCAGCGGCATGGTGGAACTCATCAATAATAAGATAATCGAAGGAATTTGAGCGAATCCGCGCCATGTTTCTCTGTAATAGCTGAATTGTAGCGATATTTATCGTGTTTAGACTGCCCAGGCTGTATCCGCCTTTATGACGTGTAACTTCCTTCTGTTCGAAGACAGCCTCAAATTCGGATTGGGCGACATCAAGGATCTCTTGGGTGTGAGCAATGTAGAATACGTGCTTAGCCCCAAACTTCTTGGCATCCTCAGCGGCTATTCTAGTTTTACCACTACCGGGTGGAAGAATAATAAGACCTGCAACTTGACCAATGCTATGTGCATCATTCAACGCTTTAAGTGATTCTAATTGTAGTATATTGAATATGCGTTTTTTAGGTGAATAACCGCACTTACACCTTCCCGCAACTATTCTCCTTGCATCACGTGGGCATAAGAATCCATAAGCAACAAAAAGACGTGCTAGGTCAATAGCATCAAAAATCGTGTACTGACAACCAAGACGTTCAGCGGTAGCACAGAACTGTTCCTTAGCAGCATCTAGGATAGTTCCAGTTGCTGCGAAAACAGCAAAGTGTAACCCGACAATTTTTTCCAATCTATAGATTTGGTGGGCAACGTTTTCAGGACGAACTTTTGGAAACGATTTTCCCTTGAGGATAAAAGCCGCCATACCAAATTTTCGTTTGACAGTAACTTTGTGAGTAAGTATATCGACTATCTCAGCTGGCCCATGTGGAGTAATGTTGGCGTCAAATAGAATTGAACGAATAAAAGGTTCGAGTTCCTCGCGTTCATCGAGGTTACGGACTACATCTTGAAGTTCTTTTGATATAGTATCAGGTGGAATATTACGGATATTTTTGAAATTATCGAAATCTTCGATTGCTATCAATAACCCCAACCTTGCACCTCCCAGTATCTATTTAAATATTCTCTAAAGCTAAATTTGTAGGATTTAACTATAATGACTCTCTACTTTGCTTGATAAAACATTTCGCACATTCAGAAAATAACTTTGAAATTTACCGACATTAGTAATATTACCTGCGTTACTTTATGACTATGAATAGCATTCGTTGTAACGAATGCAGAATTGATAGGGCGAAAATTTTTTTGTGCGTACAATGCGGTCATAATAAACCACAATTTTGTATAGGTTTTATCAGTTTGTTAATCACATATCATGAGGATATTTGCTAAATAACGCCTCCTAGAGGCTGCTCAATTCGCGACAATACAGATATACTGTCTTCTGGTGAAGTCTTTAGAAATCCAGAAGAAGATAATGGATATAAGCTGGTCAATTTATAGCCTAAACCTTGTTTATTATCAAGGCTTTTTTAGTGTGTTGTTGATGATTTTTCTGGCGGCTCGTGAATGTTTTTTCGCAGCGCCCAGTTTGATTTCCGTGGGTTTTTTGAATTTCCTCAGTCAAAATCAGCGTAGATTTCTCCAAAGTTGATATTTGCAATGTTAACCTTTTCATACTGCTTTTTTACCGATAATTTCGCATATTGAAGGTCCGGACTTGCACTCCCATTCCGTATCGCTACGGATGCCTCTATGAATCCGGCAAGGCTATCGGCTGCCTTAACGAGTTCTCCATCTTTCGGATTGAACCTGTCGTCGTTATACGCCTCGTTGATCTCTTTGCTACTGGATTTTTCTTTTTTCCCGTTTATGGTCACAACACTGTCAAATTCGTCTTCCGTAAACATCTTGATTTCCGGATGCCATTCCTCCGGAATAAGGCCATAGACTTCTTTCTCCATCTGCTCTTTCTCATATCCTTTTATCAGGTCACTGAGTCCTTCGACCGACCTTTTTACGGGTGATATGATGTCTCGTGTGAGAACTTCCGGCAGGTCATGAAACAGGCCGGTAAAGTAGTTGTTGACGCACCTTTTTTTGCATGCCTTTATTTCCAGTGAAAAGAGATAAGAGAGTATCGCGACGAATAACGAATGTCCCAGAACAGAAGTCTTTGGTATTCTGTGGAGATGAGCCCATCTTGATTGGAATCTGAGTTGGCCGCACAAGTCGATAAAATTTTTATATTTTGAATGCTTTGTCAATTGATCCACACCCTTTAAATCATAGTATCGTTCCTGCTTTTCCTGTAAATCTTTTCTTATAGCATCTATCTCGTAGCCGTCCGGGTTTGCGCGTTCTATAATGTTGAACTCCCACTTTGTGGCATAAAAGTGGGCGGCACTTAAAATCCTTTTGTTTAACGTGTCGTCGCTCCTTAAAAAATAACTGCAAAATCGTTCACAGAAATCCCTGCCTAAAGGCGATAGAATGAATTCCAATTCTTTATAAACCCATTCGTTCAATTGTTTGTATTTGTCTGCATCTTCCTTTATTTTATAAAAAATGGGCGGTTTCAAATCGGTGATAACGATGCGCTGCAGCAGTTCAAAGATGCCGCCTTCTATGATGTCTATCCAGTTAAAACCATGCTTGTCCTCCTCGAATTTGCCCAGGAAATAGGCGATGACCATTTTGTGGGCTTGTTTATCCACTTCTATGAGTTCGATTGGACGTATCTTATCGTTCCACCGCTGCATATAGGCAGCATCGAAGATTTTGAGAAGTAATGCCTTTCGTATCATAGTTTAAAACTCAATTTTTATCCGCAATGGCAGATGATGTATTAGGAATTTGAAAGTTTGTATCACAGCATGTCAGACAACCCCCTGACTCCCCCTTTTCTAAGGGGGACTTGAGGAAATCCCCCTTAATAAACATGTCCTCGTGAAAACGGGGAGGGGGCGGGGGGTTGTTTCTCACCGGCATTTGTCGTATATCCAAGAAGTCGCTGCCTATGGCAGTCTAATTCAATGTATAGGGAATTTCAATGTTGTAGAGGCAATTCATGAATTGCCTCTACATGCACATAAACAAGTCGCCGAAGGCCTAATTTAAAAGTGCTGAATTAAGCCGCTCAATTTATAGCCTAAATCCTGTTTATTATCAAGGTATTTTTAAAGGGGAAGGCGGGGAAATGGAGAAAAGCAACTTGTAGAGGTTGAAGATTTTCAACCCCTACATTGAAATTCCTAAACGTTAGTTTTTTACAACCCCCTGATTCCCCCTTTAATAAGGGGGATTTGGGTTGCGGCTTCGCTATGCTATAAATCATTTTCATTCGTGATTATTTGTGCAAATTCGTGGCTTATTATTTGGAGGCAGTACTTTCCAGAATGGCATCCACCAAGCCGGGGATGGTATATTCCCTGGCTTTAATATCGACACGGAGTCCCATTTCCTCGGCGGTTTGTGTGGTGATTGGGCCAATGCTGGCGAATTGGACGTGGCCATTGAACGCTGAAATGTTTTTCTCACCAACGATTTGTATAAAATTCCTCACCGTGGATGAGCTTGTGAATGTGACAATATGAATTTCACCGTTTTTGATTTTTTCAATGAGATTGATATCCTTCGGTTGCGCCATGACGGTCTTGTAAGCCACCAGGTCGGTAACCTTTCCCCCCAATTTTTGAAGCTCTTCGGGCAGGAAGCTTCGTGCAATATCCGCCCTGGGCAGCAAGAACTTTTCGCCCTTGATAGCCGTCACCTTCTTTAACTCTTCCACGACAGACTCTGCAACAAACTTGGGCGGTCTGCAATCGACCTTTATGTGATACTTTTTTATTCCTTCTTCCGTTGCGGGTCCTATGGCGCAAACCTTGATGCCTTTTAGATCCCGGATGTCCTTTCCCAGTTCGAACAGCCGCTGGAAGAATGCGTCAACCCCGTTAATGCTGGTAAAGACGAGCCAGTTAAAGCCCTGAATATTTTTTATGGCCTCGTCCAGGGGTTGAATGGAATCCGGTTTAGCAATCACGATGGTGGGAAATTCGATGACATGAGCGCCGTATTCGTACAATTTATCGGCAAATTCGCTTGCCTGCTCCCTCGAACGCGTCACGACAATTGTCTTCCCGAACAGTGGTTTTGTCTCGAACCAGTTGAGTTGATCCCGGAGTTTTACGACCTCACCGACTATGGTAATTGCCGGGGGTTTTATATCTTTGGCCTTTTGGACGATCGTACACAGCGTCCCCACCACGGTTTTTTGCTGAGAAGTGGTTCCCCAGCGGATTACAGCAACAGGGGTATCTTTGGAACGTCCGTGTTTCATGAGCTGTTCGGTAATATACGGAAGGTTCTTAATTCCCATATAAAAAGCAAGGGTCCCGATGCCGGTACTGATCTTTGACCAATCGATGGAACTTTCGTCTTTCGTTGGGTCTTCGTGGCCGGTAATCAGCCCAAAGGTAGAGGTACAGTCACGATGGGTGACAGGAATGCCTGCGTAGTTGGGAGTTGCGATAGCTGCGGTAATGCCGGGGACGACTTCAAAAGGTACATGGTTTTCACGGAGCACCAATGCCTCTTCTCCGCCGCGTCCGAAGACGTACGGATCACCGCCCTTTAATCGTGTGACAATTTTGTCCTCCTGCGCCTTTTTCACGAGGAGTTCGTTAATCTCGTCCTGCTCGAGGGTATGCGCCCCTCCCTGTTTACCCACATAGATAAATTCTGCGTCGGGTCTGGCATTTTTGAGGAGGTGGACATTTACCAGATAATCATAAATGATAATATCGGCCTTTTTAATGCATTCTAAGCCTTTTACGGTGATAAGGCCCGGGTCGCCAGGACCCGCGCCTACAAGATATACTATACTGCGTTTCATCAAATAGAACCTCTTGCTAATATTTTTATTTAAATTAAAAATGTCATGATATTGGAAAGTTATCTATTAATCAAATAGTTTTATGGTTTTCGCACGGATTCTTTAAAATAAGCCATTCGCTCTTTATTTGCCAGGATTCTTTGACCTGCCTCAACTGCATTTTCCCGAACATCGCTATTTTCGTTATTTACCAGGGACTGAAGTTCAGACAGAGCCGATGGGCTGCCAATCCTGCCTAATGCCCATGCCGCAGCGCTTACGACAGAAGGTTCTTCATCCTTCAATGCCCATAGTAATGAATTAACAGCCCTTTCGTCTCCAATCCAACCAAGGGTATGCGCCACACGCTCCCTTGTAAATGTATTAATTTCGCGCAGTGAACTTATTAACAACTTTACTGACGGGTTACCGATTTTTATCAGCGCCCATCCCGCCCTGCGCCTCGTTGATTCTTCATTATCCATCAAGGCATTTGTCAAAAGGGGAATGGATTTCTCGCCGATTGCGGCTAACGCCCATGCAGCCTTTGTGCGCGCCCATGCAGCGTCTTCTCCTGCATCGGTAATCAGGATATCGAAAAGGACTCTCATGGCCTTATCGCTACCTATACGTCCTAATGCCTCAATGCAGGCGCTTTTGACATACCAGTTTTTCTCTTTCATAAGCGCATTAATCAGCGCATAAACAGCGCTCTGGTTGCCGGGCATTCCCAATGCCCTTGCAATGTCATATTTTACCCAAGGGTCTTTTTCAGTTCTTAATGCTTCAATCAGGATGGGGACTGATTGTGTTGCCCCCAGTCTTTTTAGAGCAAGCGCTGTTTCCCTCCGCACCTCAACATTTTTATCATTCAGGAGTGAGTGCAGGGATGTCGCCGTGCTTTCATCGCCACAAAATCCGAGCGCCCAGACGGCATTTTGTTTTACCTGCGGATGCTTATTTTTAAGAAGTTTTAAGAGAGGGAACACCGTGTATCTCTGCGGCAGTACCATCATCGCCGAAGCGGCATTCCTTGCCTTATCGGAGTTATCATCTGCTATGGTCTTCACTAAGGTTTTTACTTTTTCTTGAATGAATGCAGTATTGTCGTCTGCATCCATTTGCGGGCGATGAATCCTCCTGTTTTTAAAAGTTTTTTTACCAGCGGTTATTTGGAGCTTGATGTTCAGGACATCCGTGGCGACACATGGATAATCTACCAGGATGACATCCACTCCCATCCTGACCCATTTTTTTAACGCCTTTCTGTCGTCATTATTGATGAGGGATGTGAATACATATTTCTTTTCCTCGTGGATAAGATTCAGTTTTTCTTCTATCAGTTCTTCCGGCGTTACATAGACAAGCTCTTTTCCAAAGAGTTCGGCGTCTTCCGGATTGAAATTTCTCAGTGTTCCCCATAAATACACCCGGGAGGACATTTCGTTTGCCTTTACCAGATCGAGCACCTGTTTTTCCAGGCAGGTCTGTTTGACATTCAAAATCAATTTGAGGTTGTTAATCTTACAGAATTTCAGCACGTCAGAAAGGAGCGGTACCGGCTCGTTCTTAAACTCAGCGCCGCGCCATGAACCGGCGTCGTATTGTTGTATCTCAGCATATAACAACCGATCAACACGTCCTTTCCCATCGGTTGTTCTATCGATCGTTTCATCGCACATCAGTATGAGCTGATTATCCTTTGTTTGCCGGATGTCGATTTCAATTCCATCGACACCCAATTCAACAGCCCTCCGCAATGCCGCAAAGGTATTTTCAGGAACGTCCTCCAATACGCCGTGATGGACAATGATTTCAGGCCGTTTTGTGTCTTCAGCAAAGACGGGGATTGTCGAAAAGAACATCAAAAATAAAATAGTGGAGAGGAAATAGCGCATGGTTTTATTCATTTATTTTTTTTCTTTGCTGATGAGTTGCCAGTGGGGTCTGCCTTCCCAGGTGACTCGTTTCCCTGCCATATCAAAATAAACCTTTTCTGAAAAAGTCCTCGATCCTTCCTTGCGTAGTTCTGCCTTTGGACTGCCGGTTAAGAGGGCTATATTTTGAATCAAATCCCAGGTGAGGAGTGATCCCAGTCCTTCGCTGCCTTCCAGGCCTTTGCTATAAAAATACACATTGCCTGTTGCAATGATTTTATTTATTTTTTTGTTGTTGTTCAGGTAGGTATCAATCTGGTCTGCATTCAACTTTTGCCCGCCTTGCGTAACCTCCGCTTCACCGTAAAAACTGGCTTTTTTCAGCTCATCATTATAGAGCATTTTCTTAGACCAATTGACCTTTATATCAGATTCTCCATCATCTTCTTTGGAAAGGGTTTCATCCCCTTTTTCGTATAAACTCCCATTGCCCTCACAGAGCACACTCTTTCCGTCTTCATAAAACAACACACGCGGGGAGAGAATTTGCCTTTTATTTCCTTCTCTCAGAATGGCAAAAGGCTGCCCTCGCAGGGTGGTGACTTTATTTTTTGCGTCCCACGTGGCATGGTCTCCCACAGCCTCGCTGAACAAGTTACCTCTTTTATCTATGATATGGATTTTTTCCGTGGCATTTAAAGTCTGCAGACTATAATCATGGTCGTTGAATGTAACGTTCAGATTATCGCAGAGCAGGGTGGACTCTTCCCTCTTGACCTCGATGCCCTTCTCAAAGCTGGCCTCCCGCGTCTCTTCCTGGAAATTCATCTTTCCTTCCCATTTCACGCTGATATTGTTTTCGGTTTTTTCTTTAGCAGCCGGGGTCTTCTTTTTATCTGCTTTTCCTTTAATCTTTGCGTTTAAGTTGCCGGAACTCGGAACGTCTATTTTGTTCGCATCCTTATAAAAAATCATTTTCAGGGCATCGATGTTCAGGTCGTCCTTGACGAATTCTGCCTTACGGGTGTCTTCCAGGATGGCGCTTTGAGTATTAACGTCCCAGGTGAGAAAACTCCCTTTGGCGATTTTTGTTCCCTGTGATGCAAGCACATTTCCACTGGCAATGGCCTGTTTCGTTTGTCTCGTTTCCGGATCGAGATAAACAACCAGCTTGTCAGAAAAAACCGTAGAACGGCCCTTCCTGACCTCGACATTGTCGTTAAAGGTCATGATATTCGTATCGGTATTCCTATCAAAGATAAGTTGACCGCTGGACCGGATGAAGGTCTTTTCGAGAGGTATTTCCGTCGTACCGGTTTCTCCAGGATGTATTGTGTCTTCTGAAGAAGTTTGAGCATCGTTTTGTGAAGCACTGTCCTTTGACAGGAAAAAGAGGTCGTTTTTGATGCCGTCCATCTCCATTTCTGCATCTTTCTTAATCCACATCTTTTTATTGATAAGGTCTATCTCGCAACCCTGTCCGACAATTTTTACGCCTTTGCCGTTGATGGTAACGGGGTCGTCCGTATACACATACTTTTTTTCGGGTAAATACCTCAGATAGTCTGTATTAAGCTGGGTTTCGGGATCAAGATGAACAACCACATTATCAGAAAGATACCCTTCGTTTGAGGTATTATCCATCTCCCCGCTGTCAGAGGTAATCAACACAGACTGCGTTCCGCTTTCAGTATTTGCAGAGTCCAGGACCTCAATTTCAGGTTCGATGATTTTGTAAATATTATTACTCAGCAGAAAGGTATTCTTGCCTCGCATAACCAACACCTCTTTCCCTTTCTCATCATAGTTGGGAACAGAGAGGTTCCGGACTGTTTGGGTGATTGAATCTTTATTGCTTATACCGTGCGCCTCCGCCGGTATTTGAGGGCTTTCCTTTGCGGTAGGATTTTCTTTTTGATTTTTTGTGTACTTTCGCGGCTGGGATATTACCAGTGACACAATGATGGCAAGTATGCAGGTAGCCGGAATGCCGATGAGTATGTATCTTCGTTTGGTCATATTGTTATAAAAATAATGATGTGTTTACTATAAATAAACTTATTGTTAGAAAAACTGAGTTATATTTATTACGTATATTACAAAGGATTATTTATAAATATCTCCTCTCGGTCCGATAGCCTCAACAAAGACAATTTTCTTATTTTCATCAACAGAATATACAATTCGCAAGTCGCCTATCTCGTACCTATACTTTCCTCCAAGCTTTCCAGTGAGCTTTTTTATATGAGATCCACGAAATGGATTATTACAAATCTTTTCGATAGCTTTATTTACTTTCACGGCTGTATTGTCACTAAGGCGTTCGTAATATTTGGAAGACTTTTTATTAAGTAAAACGCTATACATTTCGCTTTATTTTATCCCATGAAACAAACTCGTCTAATTTGCCCGCTTTAATGGCTTTTTCCGCGCTTTTTATTTGTCTCATTAGTTCACTACTCGATAAAATCTCAAGCGTTGCCTCTGCCTCTTCTTTGTTTTTAAGATAATCTAAAAAATCAACTGCAACCCTTATTTTATCCCCCGATAGTTCATCTATTGTTTTTTTGGCTCGATTCTTTAATGTAGTTTGCATAAACCTTTCCTCTTCCTTAAAAATCTTCACCTTTTCTGACAAAGGCTTTAATCGTATGCTGAAAACTTTCTGGATTTCTATTACTCATATTTTTAACTTCTTTCCTTTTCCGGGTGCTCTTGATACCGTTCCATAATGAGTTGCCACTTGTCCTGGTATTTAAGTATTTTTTCTGCAACTTCCCGTACTGCCCCGCATCCCCCTCTTGCCTTTGTAACATAGGCTGAGCGCTGTTTAACAAGGGGAGTGGCGTTGGCAACTGCCACAGGAAACCCCACACGATAAAGTATGGGGAGGTCTATGAGGTCGTCGCCGATATAACATATTTCTTCGTCACGGAGTGCGTACTTCTGCAGTATTTCCTTATAGGCATTTAATTTGTTTTTAGCCCCCTGGTATACATCCTCAATACCCAGTTCGCTTGCCCGGTGAATCACCGCCTTGCATGTCCTGCCGCTGATAATGGCAGTCTTGATGCCTGCGCGGTGGAGGTATGCGATGCCCGTGCCGTCCAATACATGAAACGCCTTTATTTCACGCCCGTCGGAATCAATATAAATAGCGCCATCCGTTAAAACACCATCAACATCTATGATGACCAGTTTTATATTTTTCACGAATTTATATAGTTTAGCTACCTTAGACAGGATGAACAAGATTTACATGATAATTTTTTCATCCGGTGAACTGTTACAAAATTTCAGTGCTGTCAGGAGTTTCCTCCTGACAGCAACCGTAATAACATATTTTGACACTTCACTGTGGGTTCAAGTTATTGCGGGTTCAAGTTTGTAACTTGAACCCCATATTTATATTGTTGATTTTGCCATCGTACTCACAGGGCGTTATTACCAAATAAATCCATGGGTTCAGGTTGTAAACCTGAACCCGCCGGGGAAAATTTGTGTATCTGCGTTCATCGGCGTCCAACAGGAAAATTTTAGAATCCAACCTCCAGCAAATCCTGCACGTCTATAATGCCAATGGGCGTATTGGAATCGTCAACCACAGGGATTTGATCGATTTTGTGGTCTTTCAATATCTTGTAAGCCTCGGCTACCAGACAACGGGAGTTAATGACCTTTGGCGACCGTGTCATGACCTCTTTCACGCTGCCATGCAAAAATGATATGCCGTTTTCCAAATGTCTTCTCAGATCGCCGTCAGTAAAGAATCCCACCAGTTTATTCTGTTTATCAACGATACTCACAGCGCCGGGCTTGCCCGCTGTTTCCGTCATAATACTTATAACGTCCAGCAGCGGCGTATCCTCAGTGGTTACGGGGTTTGCTTCATTCTTGCGCATGACCATTTCCACCGTGAGTAATTTCCTGCCAAGTTCTCCGCCAGGATGGTAGAACGCATAGTCCTCCTTACTGAGATTCCGCTTCTTGAAGAGCGTAAGGGCTAAGGCATCGCCCAGAGCGAGCATGGCCGTTGAGCTTGCCGATGGGGCAAGACCTAACGGACACGGCTCTTCAATTTTTCCGATGTCAAGCACAACGTCACTGTGCTGCGCCAGAGAAGACTTACTATTCCCCGTAATCGCAATTACCTTCGCCCCCATCTGTTTTACAAAAGGCAAGAGTGTAACAACCTCTGTTTCACCGCTGTTGGAAAGCGCCAGGACGACGTCCTCAGCAACGACCCTTCCCAGGTCGCCGTGTCTTGCTTCCGATGAGTGAATCCAATAGGAAGGCGTTCCCGTGCTTGCCAGTGTTGCAGAAATTTTCTGTCCGATGATTCCCGCCTTTCCAATGCCTGTAACTACTACCCGGCCTTTACAATTAAAGATTAAATCAACGGCCTTCTGAAAATTATGATCCAGACGGTCGACCAGATTTTTAATTGCCTCCGATTCGAGTAATAGTACGTCTTTTGCAAAGGCAATATCGGCCAAAAATTTTTCCTGTGTCGGTTTTTTTTGCATGCAATTAATTACGTATCTCTGAGATGGAATTGTTAAATTTTCATGCGTTGTTTGATTGATTATAGTGGGCATCTCTTTTATATTCAAGAGAAAAGAAGGGTATCGTCAGCGGTAAAGATTTAATTAAGTGTTCTGGACTTGACAACTTATTTCCGTTGTGTTAAGATGCCCGCAATTAATATAAAAAGGGAGAACTTACGTATTTGTGAACTTAAATAATCTAATCATCTCAATCCCCGCAATACTTTACGCACTGACCATTCATGAATATTTCCATGGTTGGACGGCCAATAAATTTGGCGACCCCACTGCACGGCTGCAAGGCCGTTTGACGTTAAATCCGCTTGCCCATATTGATATTATGGGGGCATTATGTTTTGTCTTTGCCCATTTTGGATGGGGAAAACCTGTTCCCGTAAATCCTTATAATTTTAGAAATCCCCGCCGGGATAACGTGATCGTCTCTTTTGCCGGGCCTGCTTCAAACTTTGTTTCCGCATTTTTGTTTGGCGTACTCTTCCAGCTCTTGCGCAGCACTCCATTTATACCGATAAACATATCTGCCTTTTTGTTTAATTTATTGCTTACGGGGATCATGATGAATCTGTCGCTGGCATTTTTTAATATGATTCCTTTATTCCCTCTGGATGGCTCTCATATCCTGGAGGGGCTGTTGCCTTATCGGATGGCGTTAAAATATAAGCAACTCGAACGTTACAGCCCGTTTATCTTGTTGGGATTAATTATTCTGGGAAATTATGCCGGGTTTTCTATTCTCAGCATAATACTCGGCCCACCCATTCATTACTTTCTCAAGTTATTTACGGGTTTGCGGCTGTAGTTTTGGGATGTAATTTAATACAGGCTAAAAAAATTTATTTTGGGGGAAAAGGAATGACAGGCGAATATAAAGTAGACCTGGACATTTATAACGGACCCATTGACTTACTCCTTTATCTGATCCGAAAAGAAGAAGTAAATATATATGATATCCCTATCGCGCGGATTACGGATCAATACTTACAGTATGTGGAGGCGTTGCAAACCCTGGATATGAATATTGTGGGGGATTTCCTGGTGATGGCGGCCACGCTCATGTACATCAAATCGTATATGCTTCTTCCCCGCACAGAGGCGCAGGGTATTGAAGAAGAGGAGGAAGACCCGCGGTTATCCCTGGTGAAACAGTTGCTGGAATACAAACGGTACAAGGAAAGCACCCTGGTACTGGCGGTCAGAGCTGCCGAGTGGGAAAAAAGGTGTTTTCGCTTGCACAAGGAGATTTCCCTTGATACAGAAGAGAAAGAACAGGAACTTCCCCTGGAAGGCGTGAATATATGGGACCTTTTACAGAGGTTTTCGCACCTCATGAAACAAACGCTGATGAGCGTGCCCACAAAAGTAACGTATGACGATACGCCAATACAGGAATATATGAACGGAGTTTTACAAAAGGTGCATCTCCATACTTCAATATCCTTTACGGATCTTTTTAAGGGAATATGCGAAAGGAACCGGATTATTGGATTCTTTTTAGCCTTGTTGGAACTGGTTCGTTTGAATAGGATAAAGATTGAGCAACCGATTAACTACGCGGATATTCAGATATCCCTCAATAATGTGGCATCGTTGGACAGGGTTTGAAATTGCCGGAAAGTAATTTTGATTTGAAATTGTAACGATAGTTTGTTAACATTTTCCACTTCTGGATTATTCTGTAGAGCGCTCAACTAGGATATAGGAATTTCAAACTTGAGATTTGAGGCTTTCTGCATTATCGTATTGTCCCCTATCTGGAGGAAATTATTATGATTTCCAAAGAATTATTAGACATTCTTGCCTGCCCGCTCTGTAAGACGGATGTCAGACTGGAAAATGATCGGATTGTCTGCACACAATGCGGCCGGAGATATCCGATAAAAGATGAGATACCCGTCATGCTTATCGATGAGGCGGAATTACCCGTTGAACATAAAAAGGAAAATTAATGGATAGAAAAGCGCTTATTGCAATTATCATTTGCGGGGTAGTCATGTTGTTGTATTATCCCTTTATATTACCAATGTTTTCTCCAAAAAAGACGAAATCCGCCGAAGAAATAAAAGAGGAGGTTGTTTCGGAGAAACATGCAGACATGAAGGCTGAAGCAGAACAACAGCCATTGTTAAAACCGTCAACTCAAACCATACCGCCTCAGACAGAGCTTCCAATACAGGAAGTCACTATCGAAAATGAACTCTTGAAAATGGTATGGTCGAATGAGGGAGCGGCGCTCAAGTCCATTAAGCTCAAGCATTTTAAAGATGCAGCGGCAAAGGATATTCTGGAATTATTAAAGGATACTTATACGGAATATCATCCGCTCGCCATTGATACCTTTGCTCAAAAAACGAGCTTTCAGAGGCAGCGATATAATATTCTTGAACACAGCGCCAACAAGATTGTATTTACCACGAAATTGGAGGAGGGAATCAATATTATCAAAACGGTCGATTTGCCTTCTCATAAATACAATATAGACATGGATATTGCCTTAGAAAATACTACTGACACGGAGGTTTCACTTTCCTATAACATCATTGCATCTTCCATGATTACTCACGAAGGGGAACCTTCCACTGACATGGCAGCCGTAACCGGTATAGATTTGGGAAACAAGAGGACTAAATTGGCTCTCACTGTGCCCAAAGCATTTCCTTTCAAGAATGAATCTGTCGGCATTGCTTGGGCCGGGTCAACGAACAAGTATTTCGCCACGATTTTAAAACCTGCAGCGAGTGATTCGGTGGCATCCATGAATGCACAGGCATTTGATGCTATGGGGGCTCTCTCCAATGAAAAGGCAGATACGGGCGATTTTATGGTTTCTCTCCAAACAAACAAGTTTCGAATACCGCCGCATCAGTCTGTAAAACACAGCTATCTCTATTTTATGGGACCGAAAAAAGAGGATGTTCTGGAACACTACGATACGTTAGGCGCACTTCTCAGTTACGGCTGGCTTACCTCGATAAGCAAGGTGCTTCTGGCTTTTTTAAATGCCGTACACAGGGTGATTCCGAATTATGGCATCTCCATTATTGTACTGACCATCATCATTAAGGCTATCCTATTCCCGCTGACGAGGAAGAGTCAGGTCTCCATGTTCAGAATGCAGCAATTGCAGCCTATGATTAATCAACTCAAGGAAAAATACAAACACGACAAGCAGCGGATGGGAAAAGAGCAGATGTTGTTATTTAAGAAACACGGAGCTAACCCCATGAGCGGTTGTTTACCGATGCTGCTACAGCTTCCGGTATTTTTTGCGCTCTTCCGCACCTTACAGCTTTCCTTTGAAATGAGGCAGGCGCCTTTCATGTTCTGGGTCAACGACCTTTCAAGGCCGGATACCTTATTGCTCCTGCCGTTCACCATTCCTTTCCTCGGGAATGCCCTCAATATATTGCCTTTAATTATGACCGGGGCTTCTTTTGCACAGATGAAGCTAACGCCCAAGGCTCCTGCCGCAGACTCACAGGCACAGGCACAACAAAAGATGATGTCATTCATGCCCATTATGTTTGCCTTTATATTATATCATATGCCTTCAGGACTCACCGTTTATTGGACTACGAGCACGATATTCAGCATTATCGAGAGTCTGATAATCCGAAGGTCCTTAAAAAAAGTAAAAATCAAATAGCGGCAAATTATTTATTTTTCACTTATGTCTCACGAAATTCAGGACACGATTGTTGCAGTTTCCTCTCCGTCTGGCAGGTCGTTTCAATCGATCCTTAAAATCAGCGGTACTGAAGCTATCCAGTGCATGAAAGATTTTTTTATACCCACCGCACATTCTGATTTAGGGGAAATCCACACATACACATCCACAGCGGGGAACATTCACATCAAGGAAGAAGGGGTTCATATCCCTGCAGTTCTGTATATCATGAAACAACCGTATTCTTATACAAAAGAGGACGTGGTGGAAATCCATACCCTGGGCTCTCCGATAATCATGGAAATGCTCTTGTCTTCTCTTTTATCAAAGGGGATTCAGGTAAAGAGAAATATCCGGCTTTCACAACCCGGCGAATTTACAAAACGCGCCTTTTTGCATGGCCGGATAGACCTTGCTCAGGCCGAAGCCGCCATGCGCATCATACGAGCACAAACAGACGCTGAACTGAAGGTAGCGGTTGCACAATTAACTGGAAATGTTTCGCAGCAGATCAAGCGCATCCAGGACGATGCGGTTTCCCTTTGTTCATATATCGAGGCAGCGATTGATTTTTCTGATCAGGATATCGAGCTTATTTCTGCAAAAGAAATCATGGATAAACTGGAGGTAATCAAAAACGGTATTTCTCGGCTCCTGACTCAGCCGGAAACAGGCCATGTTTCTCCGGAAGGGATTGTCGCCGTTTTGTATGGTAAACCCAATGTTGGAAAATCAAGCCTGATCAATGCCTTACTGGGGAAAAAGAGGACGCTTGTTAGCGCAATACCGGGAACGACACGTGATGTTGTTGCAGATATTCTTGAAATCGGGGGCATTCATTTTAAACTGATGGATACCGCAGGAATGGATGATTCAGAAGAAGTCGTTTTATCCAGAGCGATGGAAAAGACGTTATTTACCCTGAAAAAGGCACAGGTAATATTGCTTGTCTTTGATGGCGGCTTTAATATAAACGAACAATTGAGGGCAATGAAACTGGATGATTTAACCGGCAATGAGATTATTGTAATCAACAAATGTGATTTGCTAAAAAGCAGTTTTTCCACGGAATTACCGGCGGAGTTAAAGAAACATCCCTTGGTACGTACGTCCACCCTTACAGGTGAAGGTTTGGAAAGACTGAAAGAAACTTTGCTGGAAGGTGTCCTGGGTGGGCGGGTAAATCTTTCGGGCGGCGCTCCGATTTTTAATGTGCGTCAAAGGGATGCGCTACAGCGTTCGCTTCAATCGATTCAACAAACCATGGAATCGGTAAGGAATAATGAAAGCTACGAATTTATCGCATTAGACCTGCGTACCGCAATAGACGCCCTCGGTGAGATTGTGGGAGAGGTTACAACAGAAGATATTTTATCTAAAATATTTTCAGAGTTTTGCATTGGAAAATAAGATGTTGTTTCCTAAACTGGGCTTGATCACTTTCATACCACAGTCATAGAACTGGCCTGCGGTCCTTTTTCGCCCATTTCTTCGGCAAAACGCACCTCCATGCCGATCTCCAGTTGTTTAAATTTACGGTTCAGCACACTGTGCTCGTGGAAATAGACCTCGCGTCCGTCCGGGGTAGTGAGGAAACCGTAGCCCTTATCCGGAAACAGTCCACTTATGCGTGCATGCGTTTGTCCTTCATGGTGTTTTACAGCGCCGCGCTGCCTCCTGGCAAAGTCTTCCAGCTTGCGGCGCGCATCATGGAATGCGTCTCTTATTGACACATAGAGGTCTGTGTTCGGATCGAGTTTTATTACCAGTTCTGTGCCAGGGACTGTTATATCGATATGCACGTTGTACAATGACCTCTTGGGAATGGCCTCTACTGTGACCCTGCAGCCCATAATCCTGTCATAATATTTGTCTAACTTCTCAGCATGATCGCGGATGTCCGCTCTAATCGCTTCGGTGAGTTCCAAATTGCGGGACGTAATCTGCAATGGCAGTATCATCGTATCTCCTCCATAAATTAGTTGTCGTATCAATGAAATTAATGGCGCTATTGTAACAACCGATCATGGGCGTGTCAATGTAAAGCAACTTCGGGTTTCATGAGCCTTGATTTCTGCGGTTTTAAACCCTTTACTTTGATATACACAACTTTCTGCTATTACCAGAAGTTGTGAATAATATTTTTAAGTAATTTTATGAGTATCTTTTTTTAAGGCAACAGGGGTTAAGTTAATAAGACTGTTTGAAAGAATTTTATCTGCATCCTTTCTGACTTTTTCAACATATTCCTCAGCACTCAAATCCTTAACATCTTGGTAAACTTTTTCTTTCCATTCCCACACTTCAAGTAATGATTTATCATATTTCTTCATCAGACACCTCCATTGGAGTTATTAACTCCAGCCTTTTAGAATAACCCTCTTTCATATTTTTCTAGTATATAAAGATTATTGATTTTGGCTTGAAACCCTTGATTTAAGAATGGAGCGGGCGAAGGGAATCGAACCCTCATACCCAGCTTGGGAAGCTGGTATTCTACCACTGAATTACGCCCGCTTTATATTTTTACGGTATGCAACTTCGACTTTTCACTAAAACAGTCGAATGATTATTAAGGTTCTTTATTTTAGGCAGGCTGAAGCCTGCGACTGCCCGCTAAAATTTCCGAAGAATCATTATTAACTACGGATTTTGCCATATTACAGAGAGCACCCTGATACGAACCTCTCCGTTCCAATTCCTTCGTTATCCCCGCTGTAATCTCTGCCTTGCTGGCCTTCCATATAGGCGATATAAGGAAATCGCCATGCGTGTCACCGACGAGCCTTTGTACCGTAATATTTGGCGGAATACGCTCTAAAAAATCAGCGGCAAGCCGGATGTAGGCATGCATGTCCAGCGTCTGAATCTTGCCCCTGAAATATTCTTCAGCCAGCGCCGTATTTTTTGCTACATACAGATGGTGAAGTTTGACGCCATGGATACCCAATCCTGCCACGGCGTCTGCCGTTTCCATCATATCTTCCCTCGTCTCGCCATGTAGTCCTAAGATAACATGAACACATATTCGGATGCAAGTTTTTTTTGTGCGATCTATGGCATCCAGAAATATCTTGTAATCGTGCCCTCTGTTGATGCGCTTAAGGGTTTCATCATGAATAGACTGAAGCCCATATTCGATCCAGACGTGATATTTCTTCGTGTAGCTGTCGATAAGGCTTAAAATATCGTCCGTGACGCAATCAGGTCGCGTACCGATAGAAATGCCTACGATATCTTTATCCGCCAAGGCCTCTTCATAACACGACCTGAGCGTTTCGACGTCTGCATACGTATTGGTAAATGACTGGAAATATGCGATAAATTTTTCCGCGCCGCATCTCTTTTTATGAAATGCCTTGCCCTTCTCGATTTGTTCTTTTATGGTAATATGTGTTTCCTTAACATTCGGGCTAAAGCTTTCGTTGATACAATAGGTACATCCGCCCACCCCAACGCGCCCATCACGATTGGGACAGGTAAAACCGGCGTGAAGCGGTATCTTGTGCACTTTGTAAGGGAACTGTTCCTTCAGATATTCACTAAAAGGGAAGAACCGATGCTTTACAAGATATGGCTTTTGTTGAAGTGATGCTCTTATCATAAACTCACAACCGCCCCTCTTTCCCCTCCTTCGCAAGGAGGGGATGAAGGGGAGGTCTTCCATAGACTATTTACCAGATTGGTTTTGGACACGAAAACCGCTTAAATAAAATGAAAATTTCTATACAATGAAATTAATTTAACACGAATATAGGGATTTATCAAATACAAAACAAGTCAAAGATTGAAATAGAGTGTATAGTTTTGATATTATGAGGACGTTAATACCCAACCCGAACGAGTCGGAAGAGTTCTTTGTTGGGAATTTACGATTTTAGATTTACGAGTTACAATTTCTTTAATCTTAAATTGTAATTCGTAAATCGTAAATTTTTGCTGAGGTTAACCAATGCTGGATTATATCAATAAATATCTTTCGCATATCGAGCACGACAGAAATTTTTCATTGCAGACCTTACGGGCTTATCGCAATGACTTACACCAATATCTCTCATTCCTGAATGCTGAGGGATGCAGTGGTTTTGGAGATGTCACGCGTTTATTATTGAGAAAATTTCTTGCCTTTCAAAAAAAACAGGCTTATTCAAAAACCACCATTGCCAGGAAATTCGTATCTATCCGGTCTTTCTACAAATTTCTTTGTCGTGAGGGCGTTTTGGAATTCAATCCGGTGGAGAGTATTCGAACTCCTAAACTCAACAGAAATCTACCGGAATTTATGAGTATCAATGACACCGAAACGCTTTTAAATGTACCTGATTTAAACACCTTGTTGGGCATCAGAGACAGCGCCATCATGGAAACCCTGTACAGCACCGGCATGCGGGTAAGTGAATTGGCAGGGATGAATGTTTCTGATATAGACTTCCCTGGTGGGGTTGTGAAAGTAAAGGGAAAGGGTAAAAAGGAACGGCTGCTCCCCATTGGGAATCACGCATTAAATGCCATACAAACTTATATGGACAAAAGGAATTCGGACCCGTCCCTGCGTGTCGCAAGCAGGAATACCAATGCCCTTTTTTTAAATAACAGCGGGGGACGTCTTACTGAACGCAGCGTGGCAAGGATGCTGGAAAAGTACGTGAAAATGGCTGGGATGAACACAAAAATTTCACCGCATACCTTCCGGCACAGCTTCGCAACTCACCTGTTAGATCGTGGTGCCGACCTGCGCTCCGTCCAGGAACTTCTGGGGCATGCCAATCTTTCCACGACTCAAATCTATACCCATATAACTACAGAGCGGCTGAAAGAGGTATACAACAAGGCGCATCCCAGGGCATAAAATTTATTACCGAAGAGTAAAGGATTGGCACTGATGCTGTGGTTGTTTCTGTTCTGTATGCAGGAATTGAGAACCTATAAAATCATTTTGAGGAGAAATTATAAATTTATCCGACGCTGCAATTCTATCGTGATTAAGCTCTTCCACCACCAGTTGTGGCACATCAATATGTGGCCTCAATCCTTTATTCCAAGTTGCAAGAAGGCATATTTGTCTAGAAAGTGGTATACTGTGACCATACCACGGAGAATTACTTTTGGGATTCCTCATACTAAACGGATTATCAGATGTAATAAACCATGCTTTTTCTGAAGTGTGAAGAAAAGTCCATGTCATATCGAAAATAATCTTTGCATCAATCTGGGTTACCATCGTCTCTAAGATAAAGCTCTTTGAAGCATTAATTTTATACCTCGAATGGTCAAACCAGCTTTCATCAAAATCATCAGGCAATTTCTTTCCGATGTCCTTTTCATATTCCTCTTTAAATTTTTTGACTGCATCAGGTCTGGCTTTATACATCTCCATCATTCTTATTACTATTTCAGATGTAGAAGAATCAATTATATTATGAAACCTTGGAACACGAGTTATCATAAGTGTAACGAATTCAGCTATTGTCGCTTTTTCTTGAAGCGTTAAACATTGTCTTGTACAGATTTTGTTCCTATATATTGAGGCCGTCTTTCCTTCGATAATAGATAGTCCTTTCTCAATTTCATTGCGTCTCTTGCCTTCCTGATCAACAAATGAATAAAAATCTGGCTTCGATGCTATATTTTTGGGTGATTTCTTCTTCCAGTTTTTAGATTCATGCTCGTATATCCATACATATGGTTCATGACCATTAGGGGTTTCAGGATCAGTAAATTCTCTTAGATAAAATTGTGGAATATAGTGTTGTGATTCTGCCATTTTTGTTGGTTACATTTGTTCAATAAAATATCCTTAAAATTATGCTTTGCTATTAATTTAGAGGTACTTATCCATAACGCTATCTTTGTTCAAACGCTTTTCAATAACTTCGGGTGATACATCAAAATCTTTGGCTAATTGAGCGGCAATTAAATCCCACGCAACATCCCAGTTTTTTTGCAACGAAATGTCTTCATCTTGAATACGATTAACATAAAATTCAGTAAGCTTTATAAGATGTTCACGAGGTACAAGCACTAAACCACCAAATGAGTATGCATGAGATTCTAACCACCCATGATCTTTCTCTGAAATTGAGTTAACAAAGTCTTTCCATTCTTTAATATTCCGAAAGTTTGCTTTTGAATAGATTTCTTTATGGAGAATTATATGGCCAACCTCGTGCGCCAAGGTAAATCTATACCGGCCAGGGCGATCACTATAAATAAATTCGTCTACATAAATATTCAATAGGTCACTTGATGTGAAACCATCTACATCAAAAGCACGAAGTAATCCAGGAATTGGAACTATGTTAAGACCCATTTGAAATTCAGCAATCTCCTCAATGGGAATAGGAATTTCCATGCTTGGATGGTATTGTTTTAGAAAGTGGTCTGCGTGATTACGGATTTCGTCATAAGTTAAATAAGGCGCCTTTATATTATCATCGTTTGGCATATTTTACGCGTCTTTTAGCATTTTGATTAATTTCTCAAGGTTTTCGTCTGATACCTTTTGCCCTCGCAGCGTTCGAAAGAGTATTGGAAGTTTATCTTCTATTTTCGCTTTTGCCATAATATCTTCCGGAATTCTTCCGGTTTCTGCTGCTGCTAAATCAAAAAACGTATACCAATCATCCGACCCCTTCTTAATTTTGAGATAACCGGCATATTCCTCAAGTTTTTCTTTACTTTGAGGTGGTGGCAGTAGCCCTCGTTCTAATTTACTTATGTTACCAGCGTCCAATCCATTTTCTATGCAAAACTGCCTAAGGGTCTTTCTGTTGGCGATCCTGCATGCCTTGAAAAATTCACCAAATAATTTTTTCTCTTCCATAAATTCTCCCCCTCCCTTTCACGTTGTATTAATTATACAATGTTGTAGCAGAAATACAACATATTTTAAGGATATAGCTAAAATGTTACGCCCGGCTTGTTCTCTCAGCTTATTTAAGTCGTTGACTATAAACTCCAATCTCTGATTTTTCAGGAAGTTGTTTGATTATAAAAGCTTCATTTATTAAGATAGTACCAGTTTTAGGCTTTTTCAACGAATAAAGGCCAAAAGGTACTGTTTATGTCTTTAAAAGATAAAGCATATCATTTATTTGAATATATAAGCCATGTTTATTCCATTGACCTTCCGGTTGACCGTGACGTGGCAAAATATGGTGCAGAACTCTGGTGGCAATCGGATATAACACCATCTTCCCAATGTAAAATTAAGGAATTCGATTCGGGAAGCAACACTACAGATCAAAACGATCAGAAGGAGACTTCGGAAGAAGATATTTGGCTTTCTGTAATCAAACGTAATTATGATGCACCGCCTGAATTACCTTTTATTTTGAAAGATTGGATTGACCTTTCTCCAAATCCTACGATAACACCTACACCAAAACCTTCGATTATAAAAAGCGTGAGTTTTGAAAATGACGAACAACGATTATCCGCATTTAAAAACTACGTTAAATCATGGGAAAAAGCAAAAGCATCTAACGATAAACCACCGGTAATTCCTGAAATTCTTATTGGGTGGATTGATGGAACTCGGCCCAAGGATATGTCTCCTGTTTTTATGCCCAAACGTGAAATTGAAGAAAAGTTTGAAGATGATATAACTCGCCCACCTGCTTTTAAGGCATATATAGAGGGCCAATGGAAATCATGGTCTGAAAGGGTGCTACCGTTATATAAAGCGAATGTTCTTTACGACGAGTTATTTTCTTTACATCAAAGACTCAGCGTGGAGGGTGACCGAATAGAAATTGTTTGGGGTCATCTATTTCTTTCATGGGAACATAGCATTGGAAATATTATTTATCATCCACTTATGCTAACGCCTATCAACCTTACTTTTGATCCTCTGCGAAGGAACATTATATTGTCTCCAAGCCAAACAATTCCAACCAAATTAGATTTAGACTGTTTACTTAATCTCGATTATCCGCTTAAGGATGAATTACTAAAGTATAGTCGAATTGTAAACAATTCTGAATTTCCACCGGAGGTATGGAATCATAATCAGATGCGTGGATTGGCGTCTACAATTACAGGCTATCTTTGTAAAGAAGCTTTAGAAAAAACCAATCTTTACACTGACAAACCTGTTGTACAGCCAGCCACAAATTCGTACCTAGCCGTTTATAATGCACCATTAATATTTGTACGCAGAAGAACGCTTCGTTTGTGGATAGATGATGCAAAAAAGATAGCCGAATCCATTTATCATGGTGCTGAAATTCCACCTTTCATACGCGCCCTTGTTGCAGATCCACGGGGTCATGAATTACCAAATCCGGAAGATTATGCTGATTCCGACAAGAATAATGAAGATGAAGGGGAAAATTTACTCCCACTTGAGTACAACGATCAACAAAAGGAAATTGCAGATAAATTAAAGAAACATTTTGGCGTACTCGTGCAAGGACCGCCAGGTACGGGTAAAAGTCATACAATAGCAAATATAGTAAGCTCTCTCCTTGCACGTGGCAAGAGAGTGCTTGTTACAAGCCAAACTGAAAATGCATTAAGGGTGCTGCGTGATTATATTCCTGAAGCAATCAGAAGCCTTTGTGTAAGTCAATTGGGTAATGACATTGATTCGAAGAAACAACTAAATGAAGCCGTTGATTCTATTGGCAAACGTCTTAACGAAAGAGATAGTTTGATAGTTGAACAAAAGATCCAACATCTGCGAAAAGAACTAAGAACTATACGAGAAGAGAAATCAAGACTTCATAATCAAATCAAAGATTGGGCAAAGATAGATTCTGAAACCATTGCTATTGAAGGAAAAGATATTAGCGCACACAATGCCGCCAAAGAATGTTCTGAAAATGAAGCTGATCATTCGTGGTTTCCCGATAAGATTTCATATGATACAGAACCACCGTTAAATCAGAACGAATTACTGGATTTATGCAATCTTATACATAGTATTTCACCAGCAGATAGAAAGTCGTGCCTTCAATATCTCCCAATACCAGAAAAATTGTTATCTTTAGAAATTTATCCTCAAAAGGTTAATGAGCAAAAATCGCTTGTTTCATTATCTACTGAAACAGAAAATTTACGTCAGGAATGGGGCTATCGTCTCAGTCAGGCGCAACCAAACGATATTAATAATGCAATAGAACTTCTTGAAAAGGCATTAGCTGATTTACAAAAACTCACTGATATTTGGCAGACCAAAATCCTCGATTTGATAGTAATGGAAGAATTTCAGGATACCTTCTGGCGGGATTCTTTTAATAAATGCATATCTTACAGAGATGCTGCAAGGAATGCTTACAAATCAATGCACGGACATGAAATAACTTTTAGTAATAAATCACTACCAACCGAATTGGATATTGATGCAACATTTGAGGAATTAAGAAAGATTATTAAAAGGGGAAGAAATCCGGCAAGTTTGATGGCAAGACTGGGATTGTCAAAATCGGCCAAATTAATTTTTGATATAGTAAAGGTTGACGATCACTGTCTTATAACAGAAGAAAGAGTTACCGTAGCTCAATCGTATCTTTCGTATCTAAAACTTCTCAAGAAAATTCGTGTTACGTGGAATCTGACTATTACAACAATTTTAGATGGACCTGATATAGATATTGATTCCTTAATGCCCCTTGCTCATATAGATGATTTTATTAAACGATTCCGTTGTGTAATAGAATGGAAAGATACCTACTTTGAGAAAATAAAAAATGCGATTTTACCTCTTGGCTGTCCTGAGCGAAGTTTTCAAAGGGAATCTGATGTCAAAAAATATCTCAAGATTTTACAGGGACAATCTGCAATAATCGAAAAATACAAAATAGACCAGCAACTTGATGACTACTTTAATTCCCTAGTTTCCGAGACTCAAAAAAAGGATGCGCATGGTATATGGAAACAACTTGCTGATGCTGTTAAATTGCGCTCAATCGAGAACTATGAACAACTTTATAGTGAAATTTTACGGCTATTTCAATTAAATGAAGTAGTTCAAAGGCTTGAGTTTTTGGCAAACAAACTTAAAGTTACAGCGCCTCATTGGCTTAATAAACTTGAAAGAGAGGCGCTGAAAACTGGAACTCAAGCATTACCAAAAGATTGGGTAATTGCATGGCGATGGCAGCGCTTTAACTCATGGCTGTGCCACCTCCATAATCGGGACGGTGTTGATGCTCTTCAAAATCGTCTGGAACGCGCAAGAGGAAAAGAACGCGAACTTATTACCGAATTGGTTGCAACGCTGACATGGAAAAGACAGTTAATTAACGTGAAAGACCATCATTACAGGGCGCTGACCGCATGGGCTGATGCAATGCGTAAGTATGGAAAAGGCACAGGAAAGCATGCTTATCGCTTCTTAAGAGCGGCAACTAAAGCTATGATTGATGCAGTTGGTGCAGTACCTGTATGGATTATGCCTCTTCATCGTGTAGTACAGTCATTCCAGGCAGAATCTAATATTTTTGATGTAATTATAGTTGATGAGGCAAGCCAGTGTGACCTGCGTACTTTACCAGTACTTTTCAGAGGAAAAAAGGTTTTAGTCGTTGGAGACCCAGAACAAATCAGTCCTTCATCCGTTGGAATAGAGAGAGAAAAAGTATTTGAGCTATTGAGGCAGTTTATTTCTGATATTCCATATGCAGAGACAACATTTATTATAGACAATAGTCTTTATAATATTACACAATCAATCCCTCGCTTGAACAGGACACTTCTAACAGAACACTTTCGCTGCGTTCCTGAAATTATCGAATTTAATAACCATCTATGTCCCAGCTATGGTGGTAGGCTCGAACCTTTACGCCAACCAAACCCGCAAGAAAAACTCGAACCTTCAATCAAGACAATATTTGTGAAAAATGGTTTTAAAAACGATAACGACATCAACGAACCAGAGGCTGAACTATTAGTTGAAATGCTGGTTAAATGCTGTCAAGATGAGAAATATTCAAGCGGTGGCAAAAACAACCGTAAGCGTACTGTGGGTGTAATATCACTCCTTGGTGAAAAACAGGCAAAATATATTTCTGGATTAATTGCCCAGAGAATTGACGAAACCGAGAGGGAAGAACGACGGATTATATGCGGAGATGCCTATGCCTTTCAAGGTGATGAAAGGGATATTATATTCCTTTCTTTAGTAATAGCTCCAAACACCCCGTTTGCAACATTTGTTAAAGAATCAGACCGTCAGCGATTTAATGTTGCCACGAGCCGCGCCAGGGATCAGGTATTTTTATTCCACTCTGTAAGATTAGAAGATATTAAAAATCAAGAATGCATGAGATACAAACTTCTCAGTTGGTATTTAAATCCACCAATTGCGGAAATGGAAGCTGGTATTGAACTTCTAAAGCGAAAGGCCGAAAGTGAGTTTGAAATTGAAGTTGGAGAAAGAATTATTAAGAAAGGATTTAAAGTTATACCTCAGTATCGGCCATTTCCAAGTGATTTCAATTACAGAATAGACCTTGTAATACAGGGAGAGAACAACCGTGTTGCAGTAGAATGTGACGGAGACCGATGGCATGGTATTGAGAAATGGGAATATGATCAAAGACGTGAAGCCCAACTACGCCGTGCTGGCTGGAAATTCTGGCGCATTAGTGGCAGTGCATTTTACAAAAATAAGGAAAAGGCACTTGATGGTCTCTGGAAATTTCTTGAAGCCGAAGGCATCGAAAACTCATGGTAGCTGTTAATAAAGAACAGATACTATAATGAACCAGTTTCTCTCAACCAAAACCACCCGAATCCTCTTGCCCATCCTGGTGTCCTTGGTTTCATTTCTTGCGTACCTGAACATCCTTCATCATCAATTTGTATTCGACGACTTCAGGGTCATTACGAACAACCCATATATAAAGGATTGGAAGTACCTTACTGCACTTTTTAACAGCGATTATTTCAAAATTTCCGGGGAACTCAGTTACCGTCCGCTTGTTACCCTGTCCTATTTTATAGATTATGCAATATGGGGTCTCAAACCCTTTGGATTTCACCTGACTAATTTACTCATTCATACACTCAACACCGTCTTGGTGTTCTTCTTAATTTTTAAAATAACAAATAACCTTAAGCTTGCCACAATAGCCTCTTTATTTTTCAGCATACATCCCATACTT
>Ga0194119_10002710_pt1 | contig 29520 bp, 25 predicted proteins | sample TA2MahC100mmetaG_FD_148620 | JGI IMG/M metagenome (GOLD analysis project Ga0194119, IMG submission 148620) | Freshwater microbial communities from Lake Tanganyika, Tanzania - TA2015018 Mahale Deep Cast 100m | ecosystem: Environmental > Aquatic > Freshwater > Lake | place: Tanzania: Lake...
AGGTGATGCACGACCCAGCCATTCGGCTCGACATGATGCTCGAGCCCGGTGATCTGCAGTTTGCAAACAACTATGCGGTGCTGCACTCTCGAACCGCGTTTCAGGATCATGATGAACCCTCGCTTCGGCGACGAATGCTAAGGCTTTGGCTCAAGATGCCCAATGCCCGCCCGCTGGCGCCTGAATTCCCGGGGCGAAACGGTTTTCCCAGGCCTGTCGCTGTGCCTGCCTGAGGCGCGGCGACGTTGCCCTTCCTATTTTGGTGATCAGGATCTTTCGATGAATACACCGCAGTCCCCCCGCTATCCCCGCGACCTTCTCGGCTATGGCCGCAACCCTCCGCATGCACGCTGGCCGGGCAATGCCCGCGTTGCCGTGCAATTCGTACTGAACTACGAAGAGGGCGGTGAAAACTCGGTGCTGCATGGCGACCCCGGCAGCGAGCAGTTTCTGTCTGAGATGTTCAGCCCCGCCGCCTATCCCTCACGACATCTGAGCATGGAGGGCATTTATGAGTATGGGTCCCGCGTGGGCGTGTGGCGAATCCTCAGAGAGTTCGAGCGGCGCGGTCTGCCACTGACCGTTTTCGGTATCAGCATGGCGCTTGAGCGCTGTCCCGAGGTCACCGCGGCGCTGGTTGAATTGGGCCATGAGATCGCCTGCCACGGCTGGCGCTGGATCCACTACCAAAACGTTGACGAAGCGACCGAGCGCGATCACATGCGAATCGGCATGGAGATTCTGAGCCGGGTCACCGGTTCGAGGCCTCTTGGCTGGTACACCGGCCGCGACAGCCCCAACACGCGCAGGCTGGTGGCCGACTATGGCGGCTTCGAATACGACAGCGATTATTACGGCGATGATCTGCCGTTCTGGATGCAGGTGCGTCGTACCGATGGGTCGCTAGCGCCGCATCTGGTGGTGCCCTACACGCTCGACGCCAACGACATGCGATTCGCGTTACCGCAGGGCTACAGCCACGGCGACGAGTTTTTCGAGTACCTGCGCGATGCATTCGACGTGCACTGGGCAGAGGGTGACGAGCGGCCATCGATGATGAGCATCGGCATGCATTGCCGGCTGTTGGGGCGGCCAGGGCGGATGCGCTCGCTGCAGCGCTTTCTTGACCATGTTCAGTCGCACGACAGGGTTTGGGTCACGCGCCGGATTGACATTGCACGGCACTGGAAGACAACGCATCCCTTCGACGCCGCCCGGGCATTTGTCTGGGAGTAAGAGCTTGCGTAACCCACGCCAAACCGGAGCGGCAACATGCCCACCACGCTGATCACTGGCGCGAACCGGGGTATCGGTTTCGAGTTCGCCCGCCAATACGCCGCAGCAGGCTGGCGGGTGATCGCAACCTGCCGCGACCCCTCCCGGCCATCCTCGCTCTCTGCCCTGGGCGGTGCAGTCGAGATCCGTACGCTCGATGTCACGGCACCTTCCTCCATCCTGTCTCTGTCGAGCGAGTTGGCTCAGCAACCGATCGATCTGCTGATTGCCAACGCCGGTGTGATGTCAGCGCCGCCCCGCAGCGCACCGCTTGATATCTCCGAGGAGGCATGGATGGCCGACTTCCGCGTCAATGCCATGGGTTCTATTCGCGTGGCCGCAGCCTTCGCCCCGCAGATTGCCGCCAGCCGCGAGCGCAAGCTGGTGGCGATCAGCAGCCTGCTCGGATCGATCGGCTCCAACGCAATGGGTGGTCACTATGCCTATCGCGCCTCCAAGGCAGCGCTCAATGCACTGTGGCGATCGTTTGCGGTGGATCATCCAGAGTTGATTGCCGTGTCGCTCAGCCCGGGGCTGCTGCGAACCGATATGACGCGCTATGAGCAGGCCTGGGACCAGTTAAATGATCCGGCGCCTCGCGTTACCGCGCTTCGCGGGGTCATTGATCGGCTCGGGCAGAGCGATAGCGGTACCGCGTTCAACTTCAACGGCGACAAGATGCCCTGGTAAATTTCAACTGTTCGACAACAAGATCAGGCCGGTAATCACGCCAGAGCCTGCCCCAGCAAGGAGACCTGGACCATGTTCAGTAATACGATTCAAAAAGGCCGTCGCGACCTGCTGATCGCATCGACCCTGGGTGCTGCTGCCCCGTCGCTGATGGCGCAGACCGCCAGCTATCCCAGTCGCCCGGTGCGATTTATCGTTCCGATTACGACAGGCGGCAGTAATGACGTTGTTGCGCGCGCCATCGCGCAGAGGCTGACAGACATCTGGGGGCAGCCCGTCACGGTTGAGAATCGGCCTGGCGCCGGCATGAACCTGGGAACAGAGTTTGTCGCGCGCAGCGCACCCGATGGCTACACCTGGCTGCTTGGCGCCAACAACATCTTTGTATTCAATCCGCACGTCGGAAAAACGCCCTTCGACCCATTCAAAGACTTCACCCCGATCACAAAAGTGGCGCTGGTGCCGTTCGTGTTGGTGGTGAATCCGTCGGTGCCGGTCCGCAACGTTGCCGAGCTGATCGACTATGCAAAGCGAAATCCAAATGCGCTCAATTACGGGTCGTCGGGTAATGGGTCGCCACAGCAACTGGCCACTGAGCAGCTGAAGTTCGCCGCCGGCATTCAGATTCAGCATGTGCCTTACAAGGGCGCAATGGGCGCGATCACCGATCTGATCGGCGGGCGCATTCAGGTTTTCATCGGCGCGGTGAATTCGCTCCTGCCGCACATCCGTGAGGGCCGGCTGCGGTTGCTGGCAGGTGCGGGGGGTAAACGTTTTGACGCATTCCCCGACCTGCCGGCGATAGCCGAAACAGTGCCCGGTGTTGCGCTTGATGTGTGGCTTGGCGTGTTCATGCCAGCTGGCGTGCCGCAGGCGATCGTATCCAAGGCGAATGCGGATATCGCTCGGGCGCTGAATCAGCCTGAGGTGCGGGCGAACCTGGCCGGGCAGGGAATTGAAGTTTCTACCAGCACTCCGGAAGAACTTGCCGAAACGATACGGGTTGACCATGCCCGCTGGGGCAAGGTGATCCAAGCAGCGAATATCAAGGCGGACTGATCGATCATGACGATTCGGCGAGAAGAACCGGTCTCTGGTCATCCGAACGGGCGGTACTGGGGAAGTGACTCAATAGCCGATTGCCTGCGCGCGATGCGTGTGCCCTGGCTCGCACTCAATCCCGGTGCCAGCTATCGTGGGCTTCACGACAGCCTGGTGAACCACCTTGGAAACGAGGCGCCGCAGATGCTGCTGTGCCTGCATGAAGAGGTTGCGATTGCCATCGCCCAGGGGTATGCGAAGGCAAGCGGCCGCATGATGGGTGCCATCGTGCACTCCAATGTTGGCTTGATGCATGCGAGCATGGCGGTTTTCAACGCCTGGTGCGACCGGGTGCCGATGCTGATACTTGGCGCAACCGGTCCCTGGGACGCCGCACGTCGCCGGCCTTGGATCGACTGGATTCACACCGCCAGTGACCAGGGAGCGCTGGTTCGCGACTACACGAAGTGGGATAACCAACCTGGCTCGATTGCCGCAGCGGTCGAGGCGCTGCTGCGCGGGTCTCAGATTTCCCAGACCGCGCCGCGCGGGCCGGTGTACGTCAATCTAGATGCCGCACTTCAGGAGTCTCAGCTTGCGGCGCCTGTGGCGATACCCGATCCCGCGCGCTATGCAGCGCCCAGTGCGTCGCTGCCTTCCCCAGTCGATATCGATCGTGCGGCCGCGCTCCTGTCGATGTCCGAGCGACCGGTGATCTTGCTGGGCCGGGTCTCCCGAAGTGAAGCCGATTGGGCCCGGCGAATTGAGCTCGCCGAAAAGCTGCAGGCGCAGGTCATCACCGATCTGAAGAACGCAGCGGGGTTTCCCACAGCGCATCCCCAGCATGTCGGACCGCCCGGGGCATTTTTAAGTGCCGATGCCTGCGCGGCGATCCGTGCCGCCGATACGATCCTCATGCTTGACTGGGTCGATCCGGGCGGCGTCTTCAGGCAGGCCCTGTCGGGTGACGCGTGCTCGGCGAAGGTCATCCATGTCTCCCTCGATATGCATCTTCACCGGGGCTGGAGTATGGATGGCGGAAGCCTGCCGCCAGCCGACGTTTATATGCTCTGCGAACCCGATGCTGCCGTGGCGGCGCTGCTCGCTGCCTGCACCAATCGTCCGAAGCGCACATGGCCCGGGCGTCAGCCGCTCGCCCCGCTGCCCGACGATGACCAGGTGAGCCTTCGCCAGCTCGCCGACGTATTGGATCGTGCCGCTACCGCTGAGGAACTTTGCATCGTCCGTTTGCCTTTGGGATGGAATGGCGCGTATCGCGATTTCAGCGCGCCCATGGACTATCTTGGCGCTGATGGCGGTGGCGGGCTCGGTGCCGGGCCTGGCAATGCAGTGGGCGTCGCGCTTGCGCTCCGCGATGACGCGTCGTCGCGTGTACCGGTGGCCCTGCTTGGGGACGGTGACTTCCTGATGGGTTGCACTGCGGTCTGGACTGCGGTGCGGTACGGAATTCCCGTGCTCATCATCGTTTGCAACAACCACTCTTTCTTTAACGATGAACTTCATCAGGAGCGGGTAGCGCGCGAGCGGTCGCGACCGGTTGAGAATCGTTGGATCGGACAACGCATGACCGAACCGGAGATCGACCTCGCGAAAATGGCGGAATCAATGGGTGCCGTTGGAATAGGTCCGGTAGTCCGCGCTCAGGATCTGCCGGCGGCCATCAGCCGGGGCCTGGCAGAAGTCCGTGCGGGTAAGGTCTGTGTGATAGATGCCTCGGTGGTGCCCGGCTACGACGCAAACATGAGCGGGCAGAGCAGCTCGCAATCAGCGGTTCATAAACGTTGACACGGCGCCGGCGCGCTGTTTTTCCAACCTTCAAGAGATACCGATATGACTACCGCGCTGTTATCGAAGCCTGTTTCCGATCTGCTTCCCAAACGTCGCGAGCTTTATTACGGTGGTGCCTGGCACGAGCCGCGCGGGGGCTATCTGGAAACCTTCAACCCGGCCACCGGTGAGTCTCTTGGCCGCGTTGCTGAGGCAAACTCCGACGACATTGATGCTGCAGTCGGCGCTGCACAAGCGGGGTTTGAAATCTGGCGCAGGCTCAAGCCGCTCGAGCGGGCGGGGCTGTTGCGGAAAGTGGCAGCGGTCTTACGCGAAAACGCTTTTGAGCTTGCCATGATCGATGCTGCGAACTGTGGCAATCCCATCATTGAGATGCAGCGCGATGCGCTCATTGCCGCAGTACAAATTGACTACTACGCCGGGCTCGCCACCGAGATCAAGGGTGACACCCTGCCGATGGGAGACGGCATCCTCAATTACTCGCTGCGCGAGCCTTACGGCGTCTGCGCGCGCATCGTCGCCTATAACCATCCCATCATGTTCACAGCGGGCAAAATGGCGCCGCCGCTGGCCGCAGGCAATGTCGTGATCATGAAGCCGCCCTATCAGGCACCGCTCTCGGCCTACCGGATGATGGAACTGATTGACGGCATCCTGCCGCCCGGGGTGCTCAATGTCATCAGTGCCGGGACGCCGGGCAGCCAGGCGCTCGTCAGCCATCCAGCGGTTCCCCGGCTGGCGTTGATCGGCAGTGTCCCGACCGGGCGGGCAATCGCGCGGGCTGCCGCCGATCGACTCAAGCATGTCACCCTGGAATTGGGCGGCAAGAACGCCTGCATCATTTACCCCGACGCGGATTTGAGCCGCGCGATACCGGGTGCGGTTAACGGCATGAACTTCACCTGGTGCGGACAGAGTTGTGGGTCCACATCCCGCCTGTTCGTGCACAACTCGGTTTACGACAAAGTGGTTGCCGGGATGTTGGAGGCGGTGAAGCACTACCAGCCCGGCATTCCGACCGAGATGGCAACCACCATGGGTTCGATCGTCTCAAAAGCGCAGTGGCAGAAAATTCTGGGCTACGTGGATATCGCCAAATCGGAGGGGGCACATCTGATTTACGGAGGCGGTGTGCCGAAAGATCCAAGACTCGCAAGCGGGTGGTTCGTTGAGCCCACCATTTTCACTGACGTCACGCAGTCGATGCGAATCGCCAACGAGGAGGTTTTTGGCCCGATTTTGTCGGTGATCCGGTGGCAGGACGAAGAGGCGATGTTTGAGCAGGTTAACAGTGTGGAGTACGGGTTGACCGCGTCAATCTGGACCACCCAGCTGGCTCATGCGCATCGGGCAGCCTCCCGCGTGCAATCGGGCTATGTTTGGGTCAATCATGTCAGCAGCCACTTTATTGGCGCATCGTTTGGTGGCTACAAGCAGTCAGGCATTGGTCGCGAAGAAGGGTTTGATGAACTGCTGTCCTATACCCAACATAAGAACGTACATGTGGTGCTTTAAAGCCAGCGTTTTGGGAGCCCACTGATGCCAATTCAGGCTTCGTTGCGATGGTTGCACCTGCAGTCACCGCAGCCCGACGTCATGGCCTCGTTTTATTCGCAAGCCTACGGTATGCGAATGGTCAAAATCAATGAAGCCTTCGTATGCAGCGGTGCCGGACGCACGATTCATATTTCAGCGGGCCTGGCTAAGCAGCTGCGCTATGCGCTTTACGGATTCAATGAGATGCGGCACTGGCAGGCTTTCGTCAAGCGTGCGGCTGCGGTGCTGATGCCGGATCGCGTTGGGTTGGCGGGCCTGCCCGAGGGCGCACTGTCATGTGAGGACCCGGACGGCAATCTCATGGTCTTCACGCCACCCGGGGTCTTGCCGGCCGAGTCGGAACTGCCCGGAACGCAACCGCTGCCGCCCGCGGTCAACCAGCACTTCGCCCTGCGAACCACGCGAATCGACGCCATGCTCGCGTTCTATCAGACAGCGCTGGGCTTTCACCTGTCTGATCGCGTGCTCGATGGTGAAGGAAAGCTTCGCGCCTGCTTCCTGCGAACCGATTCGCTGCACCATTCGCTCGCCTTGTTTGGGGCGCCAGTCAGCTGTTTCGATCATCAGTCGTTTGAGGCTCCCGCCTGGTCCGATCTGAAAGATTGGGCCGACCATATGTCGCGTGAGCGAATCGAAATCGTCTGGGGCGTGGGTCGCCATGGTCCCGGCAATGATGTGTTCTTCATGGTGCGAGACCCCGACGGCAATCTGGCTGAGATTTCGTCTGAGATTGAGGTGTGCGATGACACTCGCCCGGCGGGCCTCTGGCCGCATGAAGAGCGAACGCTCAATCTGTGGGGCAAGGCGATCATGCGCAGCTGAGTCGCCTCATGTCGCTCGCCTCACATTACCCGGTGGTCATTGTCGGAACCGGCCCCACCGGCCTGATTCTCGCGCACCTGCTTAGCCGCCAGAACATTGCCACGCTGGTGATTGATCGCGCTGGCGCCACGGTGGACGAGGCGCGCGCCGTTACCATTGATGATGAAAGCCTGCGCACGCTGCAGGCCGCGGGTGTGCTGGATAAAGTGCTGCCCGACATTGTTCAAAGCTACGGCGTTCACTATTACTCCTGGCGACAGCGGCTCTTCGCTCGAATCGAGCCAAAATCGCTCGAATACGGATATCCCAAGCGAAACGCGTTTCGGCAGCAGCTGCTGGTCAAGTCCCTTGCAGAATCGCTCGCGCCGCCCGTGCAATTGCGATTTCGGCACGAGCTGCTGTCGTTGACGCAGTCAGAGCACAGTGTGCGGCTCACGCTTAACACGCCCGACGGACAGCGCATGGTCGAGGCTGACTGGCTGGTGGGGTGTGATGGCGGGCGAAGCACGGTGCGTGAACAGCTCGGCATCACGCTCGAGGGCAGCAGCTATGCTGAGCGATGGCTGATCGCTGACCTGATCGGACGAAAAAGCGCGTTTCGACATACTCGAACCTATTGCGATCCGGTGCGTCCTGCCATCCGGCTGCCTGGACCACAGTCCACTGTACGCTATGAATTCATGCTGCATCCGGGCGAGACAGCCGAATCGGTCTTGGATGAGGCGCAGGTTCGCCGCTGGATTAGTGCCCGCGAGCCATCGGATGCGCACATCAAGCTAGTGCGCAAGGTGGTCTACACCTTTCATGCGCGAGTCGCTTCGCGCTGGCGCGACGGGCGCGTGCTTCTTGCGGGGGATGCTGCGCACCTGACGCCGCCCTTTGCGGGACAGGGCATGAACAGCGGGGTGCGCGACGCCGCCAACCTGGCCTGGAAACTGGCCGAGGTCGTCCGTGGCCGGGCGCAGCCGTCGCTCATTGACACCTATGAGGAAGAACGCAAGCCGCACGCGTGGGCGCTCATCAACATGGCCTTGCGTATCGGCGAATTCATGCAGCCCAAGTCGGTGGTTGGCGCCGCATTGGCGCAGGGGCTGCTGCGCCTGGTGTGTCTCCTGCCGCCCGCGCGCAACTACATTCTTCATCTCAGGTTCAAACCCAAGCCGCGATTCGAGCGCGGCCTGCTGGTGCCCTGGCACCGGGGCAAACCGCTGGTTCCACCGGGCCAGCTGATGATCCAGCCGATGATGCAGGTGCCTGACGGTCAAATTCACCTGCTCGACCACCTGCTGGGGTCGGGGTTTGCGCTGATTGGCTGGGCGGGGGCCCTGCCGCCGCCGCCATCCGAATGGCCTGCCAGCGCGATGGCGCTGATCGAATGTCTGCGGGCCGACGAAGATTTTCTGGCGCGGGGCCCGGGCTACGCAACCGCCCGCGATGCCTCTGGCGAGCTTGCGCGCGTGCTGGACAGCGCCGGCGCGACCGCGGTGCTGCTGCGTCCGGACCGGCATGTGCTTGCGTATTTCGGCGCTCGCCCGGAAGATGACTGGCTGACGGTGCTTGCCGCCATGGCGCAATATTTCCAACCGGCTGCAGCGGGCGGGTCGCCCGTTGCAGGGCCCAGCTCTGTGCACGCTCAAGCTTGAGGAGACCCATCATGACCCTGTCTGTGCTTCGTCGCGGAATCGCCTGTTTTGCCGCGTTGGGCCTCGCGCTGGGTGCGCTGTCAACACCCGCGTCGGCACAGTCCTACCCGAACAAACCGGTGAAGGTCATTGTCACGTTTCCGCCGGGCGGGACACCCGATATTTACGGAAGGCTGCTGTCACAGGAATTGTCCACGCTCTGGAAGCAGTCGGTGGTGGTGGAGAACAAGACCGGGGCCAGCGGCACCATTGGCACTGACTTTGTCGCCAAGGCAGCGCCTGATGGTTACACGCTGTTGTTTGCGGCGGATGCGTCCATCACCATAGCGCCCAACCTTGTCGTCAACACCCCGTACAACCCGGTTCGTGACCTCACCGCAATCGCCAATGTTGCGGCGGGACCGTTCATCATGCTGGCGCACCCCGCGTTTCCGGTCAACGACCTGCCTGCGCTCATCGAGGCGGCGCGGCGTTAGCCCGGCAAAATCACCTATGCATCATCGGGCAGTGGCGGTCAGCAGCATCTGTCGATGGAGGTCATCAAGCAGCGCGCCGGAATCGACATCGTGCATATCCCGTACAAGGGCTTTGGCCAGGGCATTCAGGATTTGATGGCGGGTCATGTCCCGCTGATCTTCGGCGGCATTACCGCGTCGATCCAACTGAGCAAAAGCGGAAAGCTGAAGCCCATTGCCACAACCGGACCCAAGCGTGCCCGCGTGCTGCCCGATGTTCCGGCCGTGGCGGAAACACTGCCTGGGTTTCGGATCGAAGCATGGTACGGATTCATGGGGCCCGCCAACATGCCCAGAGAGCTCGTGGCCAAGATTCATGCCGACGTCATGAGCATTGCCAACCGACCCGATTTTCAGGCGCGCATCATCGCCGGCGGGATGGAGCCCGTGGGAGGGTCCCCCGAGTCGTTCAGCCGTCAGGTCGCAGACGAGCTTCGCGATTGGGGCGAGATGATCCGAAGCGCGAAAATCAAGGCAGATTGATCAAACGACTGTTTACGCAGGCGCTCTGGTCGCGATGCGGCGGGCGCCGGGTTGTGTCAGTGCTCAATTTTGCCTGGCCGAGGCGCGCGCTGCATCACGCCAGCCAGTGCCGCGGATGCGACGCGCGACAGGGCAGAGTCGGCGCGGCTGGTCAGCACAATGGGCACCTGTGCGCCCAGCACAATGCCGCAGCTTGCCGCGGCCGCCGCTGAAATCGCGTTATCGAACGCAAGCGGTCCATCGAGTAGCGCACCCTCAATCTGTCCCCGGTCAGCCATCTTGCAGAGTGCCGCGGCATCAAGGGTGGATGGGATTTTGGGCGTGACAGTTTCAACGGCCGATAGCAGCGCCACGTTGGGGCGATGGATGCCCAGGGCATGCGCAAGATCGATGACGTTTTGAAGAATGTCGGCCTTTTCGGCAAGCGTAGGCGCGATATTGATGGCCGCGTCCGTGATCAGAAGCGGGCGCTCATAGGTGGGTACCTCGAAGCGGAACACATGCAACATTCGCCGGCCGGTTCGAAGCGCCGCCTCGGCAAGCACCGCTTCCATCAGTTCATCGGTATGCAGGCTTCCTTTCATCAGCATGGCCAGCTCACGGCGGGCCGCCATCGCTGCAGCCTGAGCGGCAGGGGCGTGACTATGCGGCGTATCGATCAGTTCGATACCTTCCAGGGACAGCTCGAATTTTTCTGAAAGCGCGCTGACCCTTGCCTTGGGCGCAATGATCACGGGTTCGATGAGACCCGCCCGAAAAGCGTCCAGCGCGCCGTGCAACGCGCTTTCGTCACAGGGATGCACAACCCCGCAGCGGATCGGTGGATGCCCCGAGAGACTGTCAATCCAGGCCTTGAGCCGCGCCTCGGGGTCGAACAGCATCAGGGCCGGACGGCTTGCGCGCGGCTGTGAAATTCGACTTGATGGGGCCCGAACCAGCGCCTGGCAACTCATTTCCGACCAGGCTCGAAATCAGGGTGCCGGCCAGCATGCGAGTCGCAATCAGACCGTGAAAACCGGTGGTCTCGGACGAGGCGGGGTCAACATGCGCGGGGTCCCTGTCGCCTGACACGAGCGCGAACGCTTTGACGTCATCCAGGGTAAGCGTACGGACGTGGCTTGCCCGCTGCCCAACGCGCAGTTCGTCAAAGGTCAGGTTGTGGATCTCACCTGCAGCGTGGCTGGCATTGCTCATTTCCGAGGGCTCCCGACCGATCAAGCCGCTATGATGACTCAGGCTTGCCAGACCGGCCTTGCGCAGGCTCGAACTGAGCGGCCGCTTGCCGTTCTGGCGCGCTTTCGGCACGATCCGCCTTCATGCGCTTCGAACTACCCCGCTATCCGTTTGTCCGGCCAACTGAACTCGACGAGCCCTCGCGCCTGCGACATTGGCCTGTGGTGATCGTGGGGGCAGGGCTCACGGGCCTCACGCTTGCGCTCGACCTGGCGCGGCGCGGGCATCGCGTGCTGGTTCTGGATGACGACGACACGGTGGGTGTTCGCGGTCTGGCGTCGCGCGGCATCGTGTGGGCGCAGCGCACCCTGGATATTTTTGACCGGCTTGGGATTGCGTCATCGGTCATAGAGAAGGGCGTGACCTGGAACCTCGGGCGGGTGCTTTGCCGCGATACCGAGGTTACGTCGTTTCGGCTCCAGCCTCAGCCCGACCTGCGCTTCAATGGGTTCACGAACCTCCAGCAATACTACGTCGAGCAGATTCTGGTGGATGCGCTGGGTGCAACAGGGCTTGCCGAGATCCGATGGCTGAATCGGGTCGAACAGGTGACGCCGGCACGCGATGATCAGCCGGTTGAACTGCAGGTCAGCACACCCGAAGGATCCTATCGGCTCATCACCGATTGGCTGGTGGGCTGCGACGGCTCGGCCAGTCGGGTGCGTGACTGCCTGGGGCTCACGCCTACGGTGTTTGATCGAACGCAGGACCGGTGGATCATCATCGACATCGTGGCAAAAAATGCCGTGATTCCGGAAGAGCGTTGGACCTGGCTTGATTGCGGTGCCAATCACGGCCGCGCGGTCTGGCGGCACCGAATGGCGGACGACACCTGGCGGCTCGATTTTCAGATGAGCCCGGATGAAGACTCCGAAGCGGCGGCCACCGATCCCGCCATGCGCGCGCGCGTGCGCCGCCTGCTGGGTGAATCAATCGACTTTGACATTGCCTGGTCGGGCGTCTGGCAGTATCGCCACGAGAGCCTCGATTCCTACCGGCATGGGCGGGTGCTGTTTGCAGGTGATGCCGCGCATGTCGTGTCGCCGTTTGGCGCGCGCGGAGGCAACGGCGGCATTCAGGATGCTGATGCCCTGGGCTGGCGCTTATCGCTTGTTTTGTCGGGAAGCGCACCGGCCACACTGCTCGACCGGTATGGCAGCGAGCGTCACGAAGCTGCCATGGAAAACATTCGCCAGACGCGCCGCTCGGCACGATTCGTCCATCCTGGCGAGAACCGTTCCGCCTGGTCATGGCGCGAAGCGATCGTATCGCTCGCTGATCGATCGGCGCTTGCTGCACGGCTCATCAATACCGGGCGGCTGTCAGCGCCCGCCGTCTACACCGTCCGCCGCCCGTCAGTGTTGGGCCCTGCACCCGACGCAGGTGCCGGCCGCGCGCTTCCCAATGTCCGGATCCGAGGTGGCGGGAAGCCGCTGTTTCTTCATGACTTGCTGGGCCCCTGGTATACGGTGCTTGATTTTGAGTCGCTTACCGAGGCGCTGGAGCCGTCTGATCGTGGTCGCGTCGTAGCGGTGCGACCCTGTTGCGACGAGGAGGGATGGCAGGCGCTTGGCAGGCAGCTGCCATCGCAGCCGAAAGCGTGCTGGCTGATCCGCCCCGACCAGCACGTGCTGGCCACCGGCGTCACACCCGATCGGCAGGTTCAGCTGGCAGCCATTGCGGAGGAGATCGGCCAGTGAGCTTTTCCCAACAGCAGCTTGATGATCTTCTGGAAGATCTGATCGCGCTTACAAACATCCCAGACAGCCAGGAACAGGTTCAGCGGCTGTCGCAACTGTGCCTGTTGCTGATTGAGCAGATTGACGATTCCGAGAAGGTGCGCGCGGCGCTTGCCCAGTTATTGAGCGGTTGCCAGCCCAACCCCGCGCGCCTGATTCCTTAACGACCGTGCGTTGCAACCCGTGACGTGCTTTTCCCTGGAGTGACCATGAGAACGCAGGTCGCCATCATTGGCGCCGGACCCGCTGGGATGCTGTTGTCGGAGATGCTGGCCCGTGCGGGCATTGACAGCGTCGTGATCGAACGTCAGAGCCGTGACTATGTCTTGGGCCGTATCCGGGCCGGCGTGCTCGAACAAACCACGGTGGAGGTGTTGCGGGCGCTGGGGCTTGCTGGCCGTCTGGATTTCGAAGGGCATGTTCACGATGGGATGAAGATCGTGTGGTCGGGGCGCAGCAGCTTTTTCATTGACTGCGCAACGCACGTGGGCAAGCGCTTCACCGCCTATGGCCAGACACGAATTCAGGAAGATCTGTTTGCCGCCGCCGACCGTCGGGGCGCGCGCGTCGTGTTCAACGCCGAAGACGTGACCCTGTCGGGGCTTGATTCGTCCATGCCGAGCATTCGGTTCCGCGTGGGGGGCGAGGCGCGCGAGCTGCGCTGCAATTTCATTGCGGGTTGCGATGGCTTTCATGGCGTATCGCGTCAATCGGTGCCAGCAGGTGCGATCAGGGAGTACGAAAAGATCTATCCGTTTGGCTGGCTCGGGGTGCTCGCACCAACCCCACCCTTGGATGAGATCGTGTATGCGAACCATCCGCGCGGCTTCGCGCTTGCGTCGATGCGAAACCCGCAGCTCGCGCGTTTCTACATTCAGGTTCCGCTCACGGATAGCGTGGATGACTGGCCCGATGAGCGGTTCTGGCCCGAGCTGATCGCGCGGTTTCCTCCTGGCATGGCAGCGGGAATTCGTCCGGCTCCGCCTGTGGAAAAATCAATTGCGCCGCTCCGAAGCTTTGTCGCTGAACCGATGCAGGTAGGAAAGCTTTTTCTGGCGGGCGATGCGGCGCATATCGTGCCGCCCACGGGTGCCAAGGGTTTGAACCTTGCGGTGTCTGACGTCACCTATCTGGCCCGCGCGTTCACCGAGTTCTATCGCGCGGGTAATCGTGCGCAGCTGGACGGCTACAGTGCCACCGCACTGCGCCGGGTCTGGCATTCGGTACGCACCTCGTGGTATCTCACCAACCTGCTGCACCGATTTCCCGAATCCACTGATTTTGATCAGCGGGCGCAGGAGTACGAACTGGAGTTTCTGAAAGCGTCGGCAAGCGCGCAGCGGGCGCTTGCCGAGCAGTACGCGGGGCTGCCGATCGAAGGAGGGATCGACTTCCTGAGGTCAGCGGCCTAGGCGCGTTTCTAAAGTGGGACAGCCAGCATGGTGTCGATGCCGAAGGAGTCGACCACCACCTTCATGACCGAGATCTGAAACGAATCCTCGAGGGGAACGAGCCTCGCCTGATAGCGGGCAACGATATAGAGCGACGACACGCCCTCTTCGTCAGACTGATAGACCGTGAGCCCGGCGTGCACGACGATCGTACCGTCCGGCTCAGCGCCTGCGCGAACATTGCTCACCTGTCTCAGCAGCTTCATCTTGCGATAGGTGAGGGTGCCCTGCACCAGCATGGCCACGCGATCCCGCACCATGCCATGCGAATAGCAGCTCATGATGGGAACGGGTAACCCCAGGTCGACGTTTTCGCGCGACAGCACTTCATAGCGGCACTCGTGCGGCGTGAAAAGATTGGGCCAGTCGCCAAAGCGCTCATCGTCGAGCATGGCGGCATAGTCGTAGAGAAACGACTCAACCCGCAGCCGCAGCATCAGATCGGGCGTCATGCCGCGTCTCCCATGATCCGGTGATAAAACGACCAGAAGCCGCGGATAGAGATTTCCTGAGATAGATAGTCGGTATCGCGGATGTCGCCGACCCCGCCCATTTCGAGCATCTCATGCTGATCGGGGCGACGGGTTCGGATTCCCTCCTGCACCAGTCGTAGCGCCTCGCCGTCTTCAAGCGAGATGTAGCCGGCAGGGCCAATGAAATTGGAGGTCAACAACTTGTCGTGCGTCATCTCGGGGGTGTCAGACTCGAAGCCGAGATAGGTGATGTGCAGTTCCACCAGATCGGGGCCTTTGGGCCGCAGGTGCCGGATCGCATAGGTGTTGTCCACCTGGGCCACGATCAACGACGGAAAAATCGACAGAATCGTGGTCTTGTAGCCATCGCCCAGGTCAAGCGGAACCTGCGTCAGCGCGGGGTCGGCCATTCGCATTTCGGGCGCAAACTTGCCAGTGCCTGCGTAGGCGTCCGACAGGGTCTGACGATTGCCCGATTCCTCTTCAGTCAGAATCGAGTGGTTCCAGGTGTTCTTCAAGTCGGCATCCATCTTGATGCCGCCGCGCATCGTGGGTTGCTGCAATCGAAATGACACCTGAAACAGATGCAGAAGCGACCCGTGATAGGGGTCACGCACGTTTTCGTTATAGAGCTTCCAGTTGCCGGGAATACGTTGCCTCAGATAGCCCAGCACCTTGGGTTTTCGCTGCACCAGAAGGCGCTGAATCTGCGACACCGCATGCGGGCCCAGATAGGTTTCAATATCCGGGGTGTCATCGGAGAGCGTGCCAAACACCAGCCCGCCAAAGGTCGTCACGCGGAGGGTGTTCAGGCTGTGATTGCGTTTGTCGAAGTGCGGGGGCATGCCACCCTTGCCGTTGACGCCTTTTTCGAGCGGTACGCCGACCAGCTCGCCTTTCAGCGAATAGGTCCACAGGTGATAGGCGCAGGTATGGCGGCGCGTGTTGCCACGCAGTTTGCTGGTGAGCTGTGCGCCGCGATGGGCGCAGCTGTTCTCGAACGCATGAATGGAGCCGTCTTCAGCCCGGGACACCACAACGCTGAGGTCACCGACCCAGGTTCGAATGAAGTCGCCGGAGTTCGGAATCTCGATCTCCATGCAGAGATAGTTCCAGGCGGGGCCGCGGAAGATGCGCGACTGTTCCCGTGCGTAGTGATCGGAGCTGGTGAAGACCTCGAAGGGCACCCGCGAGAAATCCCGGGTAGACCAATTTGAATCGGGTGTGGTCGATAAAGGCATGATGGGCTTGCGCGCTTCGGATGTGGGTGTCGGCAGAATCAGGGTTCGAGATTGACGCTCTGGAAGTGCGCGGGGCTCGACTTGTAGATGGCGATGGGGTTTGCCCCCTCATCGCGAAGCCTTTGAAGACGATCTTTGAAGCCACCGCTAGGCAGCGGTTGCTTGTTGTTCAAGGATTCCTCTGAACAGTCGGGGTGATAAAGATTGCGGATACCGTTTTGATCGATAACCACGATCGGTCGATCGAATAACGCGGCGGCAACGGGCAACGAAAAGAACGTTCCCCAGCCGTTCTGATCTGGCTGGGCAACATTGAAGCCTCTCGCGAGCTCAAGATAGCTTTCACCCAGCATCGCACTGCGGGCTTCAGGGGTTTTTGCCAGGTTTGCGATGCGATCGGGCTCGAGATCGACAAGTTTTTCTATGACCCATTGGCGGATCGCCATGGCGGCTTCAAGCGAGTCAGCCTCGACCGCGTCCCGGAGTTCGCCGCCCGCAGCGTGCGCGATCGAGGCGAACATGCAGTGGCCGTCGCCAGGGATGGGGTGGCAGGTAAAGCCTTCGGCCTGGATGAAGGCTTCAATGTTGAACGCGGCCGCCTGCGCCTGGCTGCCTGGGCTCGCCCCGCCCGCGTTGTCTGCGCTGTCGCTCTGTATCGCGAACTGTGCCGAGATATCGTCTATTCGACGCGCGGCTTCCTCGGGGGGCATTCGGCCGATCGCCGCGATAAGACCCTCCCGGCTGCTGGTCTCGAATGCTAAATTCAGTTGCTCTTCCAGCCCAGGCTGACTATCCAGTCGCCCCTCGAGTCCGTTCAGCGTGCTTATTACGCTCGGCCTCTGCCTGGCCCCAAGCCCCTCTCGGATGAGCGCGATAGGATCGTCACTGGCGTCGCGATCCGATAATCCGCGCCTGGCCTCGAGCGAATCGAGTAACGCCACCACCTTGTCGGCGGGCTGAACGCCTGCGCGGAGCACGGGCGCAGCAACGTTGAACATGGCGGTAGAGCCCGACACGGATACCGTGTCGTCGGACTTGACAGGCGCTTGCGCCGGTGGCTGCGAGAGCCCCTGGCTTGGCGGCGCCGTCAGGTCAACCTGCCCCACGGTGCTGCCGGTGCCTGCCTGCCCCTGTCGCTCGAGGCGCAGGAGCCCGACCCCGAGCGCCTGCTCGCGGGTCATCGAAGCGCCTTTCACGACGATCAGCCGCTCAAGCTTGAATTCAGCCGCCTGTTCGCCAAGGCCGGCGAGCCGCTCGCCATGCGCTTTGCAGGCCCGATCCTGGGCGGCGTCGCGCGAGCCGCGCGAGTGCATCCGTCCGAGTTCGTTGGCCATCTCCCGCTCGAGGCTGAACTCGGCGTTCAATGCATTACAAACCGAGTCGTCGAGCCGCGAGGCTGCAAGCAGCAGATAGCCCTCGGAGTTGTCGACCTGCTTAAGCAGCTGGTCGAATTCGGCGCGTCGCTCTAGTGGTAAGCGATCAAGCTGCGCCTTCAGCCTTGGGTCGACGCCGCCTAATGCCGAGGTATCGAGACCCGGAACCAGTGGAACGGCAAACTCGAATTCAGCCTTGCGGATGCTGCCATCAAGCGCCTTCTGTTCGACCGATAGTTCGGCCTCATAGACCCGCGAAACGGATGCCTTCACCCCGCCCAGATTCGTATTGGTACCGGACACAGACGACTTGACCGCATGGTCGTCAACGCGAGAGGCCAGTGCGGGCTTGAGAACGTTCTCAGCGAGGGACGGGAGCTTCACTGTGAGCTCAGCGCCAAGCGATGCCTCGAGCTGATATCCGGTGGCGCGCTTCATCACGTGGACTTTTGCGTTGTCTTGGGTGGCCTGCGCCCATGCGCGCGACCAGACCGCCTTGGCCACGCTGACTGAGGGTTCTTGCACCAGAGAGGCGCCTTTTGATTCGAGCCCGGGCTTGAGCGCCTTGGCCGCATCGTCAGACTTTCCTTTCAGTGCCTTGATGATGGAGTCGCTCGAGAGCCCGAGTCCCGCCTCGATCATCAGCTTGTCTTCGTCCTTGGAAACGGTACGAATATCGCGCGCAGTGGCCAGCAGCGCCGCATCAACGGGCTTGTTTTCCAGGATGTGTTCGATGAACGCGATGCCCTGATCAGGCGAAAACTCAAAGGTACAGCCCTCGACAGAAGTTGAGGAGAGCTGGATCTTGCCGGATGCCTTGGCCACCTCTGCCAAAGCCGCGGGCGAGGCGCTTACGCCGGCGCGCGCGGACAGCGTGGAGCCCGCCCGAATGGATACGGTGAAGTTGCCGTTGGGCTGGCGCTTGACATCAAACACATTGCGGTCGCCCATGCCCAGCATCAGATCAAGTTTCAAGGTTCCGCTGGGATCGGCGGGCAGCTTGCTCAGGCCGATCTCCCCTTTGCGCGAGGCCTTCAAAAATACCCGGTCGCCAATTTGCATCTGCCGGATGGCGCCAAGAATGATCGCCCGATTTGCGTTGGCAACCGATGGCGTGTCAGGTGCCACGCGCGCAGCGGCCGTACCCGATGCAGGGGTTGGAGAGGGCAAGCCGCGCGCTGCCGCCATGGCGGCGCCTGCCTGGCTCATCGTTGCAAGCACGCGCTCGGCGCGCGACTGCTGCGTGTCCGAAATCCATTTGCCCAGCGCCTCTTCGTCGAGGTCGCGCAGCAGCGTGTCATCGATTTCCAGTGCGAAGGCGTCGGTATCGATGCCACGCGCATGAGCCCGCTCAATGAACGATTCGCGCGTGTTGGCAAGAACGAACTCGGCCGCGGGTTCGCCTGCGCTTGAGGCAGCCTGCAGATGGTCGAGGTACAGACTGGCCGCGATCGAGCGCAGTTCGGGTTGAAGTGCCGAGCGATGTGGATCGGGTAGCGCCTCGCGTCGCTGTTCGAGGAGTCGCGTTTGGACGCGTGCCGCTTCGCGAATCCGTGATTCACAGAGCCGGCTGCGAGCCGGTGCTAACTCAAGTGTGATGAGGGCTGAGGCGGCGTCTAGCACCTTATCAACGCCATTGACAGATTCACTCGAGGCGTCATTGACCCACTGCACCGCAGCGGTCAGGCTGGTCCCCTGCAACACCGACGCATGCGCGGCAATCAGCGGGTGATTGGAGCGGCGAGCTAACGCAGCTTTGGATTGCGTGAGGCCGTCGTGGATATCTTGCAGCTGATCTTTTAAGGCTTTCTGGTCCTGCTCGAGGGCTGCACGGGCTTCGCTACCCTGCGGCTGAAGATTGATCCCGGCTTCGAGCTTGCGGCCAACCACGCCCATCGCGGTGAAGAGACTTGCCAGATGCCGGAACTCTTCGAGCTGACGAGCGACTTCGACGGTTTTGGCATCTGTCGCGCTTAGCTTGAGCGAGGTTGGCGGTTCGCTGAGGGTGTTCAATGTTCGCTCGGCCTGTTCAACCTCAAGGTCAATCGCGATCCGGTCATCGTAGGCGCGCGCCAACGCGGCACCCGCGCGGTCATACGCTTCAAGTTGCCCGGCGGCGTTAACGGCCGACACCATGGATGCAAGCGATTCGATAAGGGGTGCTCGCCTGGTCTCGCCCGAGCGCGCGATGGCAACCAGTGCTTCGGCGCGCGCCTCAACGCCCGCAAGATCGCGAAGCCCTTTGGTGGCGAGCGTGTTGTCGATGAGTCGATTGCGTGCCTGGGTCACAAGTTGGTTGACCTGGGCCACGCCCTCGGCACTGCGCATGCCTGCTGCGCCCAGCGCGCTGGCGGCCTCAAGCAGACCGGCCAGCCGGCCATCGCGCTCCATCTGGTTTAGATCGGTGTCGCTGAACCCCATGTTCTTCAGGTCTTTGGTGTTGAACAGCGCCTTGACCGTCTGGTTCACAGGATCAGGGTCTGAGTCGTCAGCGTCGACCACGCTGGTTTCGCCTGCATCAAGCCAGGCCTGCTGATCATCCATGGATTTCTGCAGTGCGATAGCGTGGGCCACCAGCAGGTTGACGTCGCGCGTGTTGGTGCCTTGTACCTGATTGAGTGCGTTGCCGGGGCGTGTGGGCGCGAGCAGCGCTGCCATCAGTTTCGCGTCAATACGGATTCGGCTGCCCGCAACAAAGGGGGATTGGTTATCGCCGCCGTGCCGGGTTCGGATGGTCCAGGCGCGATCCAGATTGCGCACGGCAAGGCCGAGCTCGTGGCCGCGTTTGATCCAGTCGCGCTCGCCGTCGTTGCCCGCCGCAGCCAGCTTCAGCTGGAGGCGGGCGTCGTCAAGCGAACCCTCTCTGCCAAATTGGCGATCCACCTGCTCGCAATACGCCCTGAGCCGGGCAAGAGGCAGCCGCTTTTCCACCTGCTCGGACAGCTCGTTTGAAAGGTTGCTGGGGGAATCCTGGTGTGCCTTGACCCTGATGGCGTAGTCGTTGCGTTCTTTTTTGCTCAGTTTTCCGGTGGGCGCTTCGGGCGCGGGCGCGATCTCATTGAGCACCGCACGGCGAATCCGAGCATCGTTCTCAGACGAGGCGCCACGATCAGCCAGCATCGACAACAGCTGGCGTACCTGATAAAGCGCATCGAAAGTCTGAACCTCTGATAGCGCTTGCGATTTGCCGTGGGTGGCCTGAAGGGGGGACTGCTCAAACAGCCGATCGATCAACCTGGGGTCGATCGGCGCCGCGTTGGCGTCGGCAGAGGGCGCGGCGATTCGGGTAAGCAGATCGCCCAGCTGGCTCAGAAATGCATCCGCCTGTTGTACCGGCGAGGGCCACTGGCGATCGCCGCGGGCTTTACGGTCGCTGTCGGTTTCGGTGTCATTCAGTTTGGCAGGCAGATACTGGTAGCGCTGGTTGAGCGCCCGACGGGTGTCGTCGGTGTCAATGTCGGCGCGCAGTGGAGTCGCAATCGGGCCGTCCTCGAGCTTTTGCTTACCCTCTGGCAACTTCAGACTGAGCAGTTGCAACGTGAGCATTTCACGGGCTGAGGCCGCAAGCTCGTCAGAGATGCCCTGACCCGACGGGTCAGACAGCAGACTGAAGTCGGCCAGAATGTCGCCCATCAGTTTGGCGTCGGCAGCGCGTCCTGTGAGCCTCTCCGCCGTGTCAGCCGACTGAAGCTGTGTGCGCGCGAGTTCGATGCTGGCGCTGCGTGATCCGATTGCCGTGAGCCGTTCGGTGCCGGTCAGTGCGCGTGTGTCGCTCGCTGATGGCTGTTCGCTGCTTTCCCCGGGCAGGGCGATGGGGGGCGCCTCGACAGCGGACGAACCGATGACTTCGGAAGCGGGGCTGGCGCTGCCGGATGGATTGGTTTTGACCGCCGCCGCAGCGCGGGCCTCAGCTAGGGCCGGGTTGCGTAATCGGCCGGCCAAATCGAGTCGCAGTTTTCCTGGGTCATTCTTTCGAGCCAGCAGGTAACAGTTCGTGTCGCCGCCGGCCTTCAGAATCGTGTGTTTCCTGGGCGAAATTTTTCGGGCGCAGCTTTTGAAAAAATTGACGAAGCGCGCGTGGAAGACTTTTTCCGTGCGTGTTCCACCGCCAATGCGCGTCGAGGCAACCCCACCTGCCTGCGCCACGGTGTTGGAGGCAGACTGCCCGGTGACCTTGATGCCGCGATTGAAGAATCCCCACGCCATGGTGGCTCCTCGTCGTTCAGGCGCGAACCATCATCGGCGGCGGCGTCGTGTTGGTGGCCATGGCCACTGGCTGAGGCAGTCCTGTGCAGAACTCGTCAACCAGACCGATGAATCCACCGAGAACGCCCAGAAACGTTCGCTCGTCGAGCAGCGCGGTGGGTGTCAGCGCGGACAGCACCAACATGTCGCGTGTGGCGTCCCACCCCAGTGAGGCGCCGCCCGTGCCCTGACCCTGGAGGTTTAGCCGCATTGCCTGTTGAAAGACGGCGCTGCGGTCGGCTTCGTTCACGTTAAACAGATCAGCGCTCAGCAGCATGATCTGGGCCTCATCATCGAGCTCGAGCCGTAGGGGCGCACCCGATGCCAGCTCAATATTCACTGCCCCTGTGTCGCCAACATTGGCGGAAATGTCAGCGGGTGCGGCGAGCTCATCCAGCCAGCGCATGACTGAGGATTGTGAACCAGGCATCCGGGACTCCTTAACGGCCGATACGCGGTTCAGCTTCCCTGGGGTCGGCCAGCCCCACCAGGCTGCGATGACTGACGATGCGGCTACGGCTGCTTGGCCGCGCATTCGCGGCAAAGGCCTTTCACCTCAATGCCCTGAGCGGTGAAACCGAATCGCTCGACCAGTTCAGCGCTCAGCTTGCCGGCAACCTCATGCGCGGCCTGTTCAACCACCTTGTCACAACGGGTACAGACCAGCATCAGGGCGTCATGACTGTGGTCAGGCGAGGCAGCCTCACCGTGACTGCAGGCAATGAACACATTCAGACTGGCGACGCGGTGGACGAGTTGCATCTGGATCAGGAAATCCAGTGCCCGGTATACGGTCATGGGCGCGACCCTGCCGTGGGCGTTGCGCATGTCATCGTGCAGGTCATAGGCCTTGGCAGCGCCCCCGCGTTCCAGCAACAGCTTCAGCACTTCGCGGCGCAGTGGCGTGAGCAGGGTTCCGCGATCATTGCAGAGTTGTTCGGCTTCGGTCAGCCGGCTGGCGATCAGTGCCCGTTGGGCACGTGACAGGGGTGCTTTGGCGGCGCCGGTCGCCTCGGCAGCGCTGGCAGCAGGCGCAACGGGGGTCGAGGGGGGGGCGGTGGGTTTCCGGGTTCGGCTCATCCCCGTAGTCTAACCGCAGCGAGCGCGCTCGACACGGCCGCCGTTGCGATTAACGCGAGCACGATCGCAGGCCCGCTCGGGGTGTCAAGCAGATAAGAGCCGGTCAGGCCCATCAACAACCCGATGACACCAATCAAGTAAGCCGCCCCGCGGGCACGGGGATGGCCTGCCTGACGGAGTCGATGGACGCCCAACGCTGGTGCGATCAGCGCAGTGAAGACCAGATAAAGCCCCAGGACTGGTACCGACAGACTCACCAGAATCGCGAAGGCAGGGTAGAACACGATGTCGCGATTCAGTGCCGTGGGATGTCGGAACGCTAGCGCTGTGAACAGCGCTGTGCCGACTGCGAGCAGCCAGAGCGAATCGGCTCCAACCCAGAGAATGTCGCCCGCCAACAGTGCACGCAGCTTCTGCGCACCGTGGGGATCCGAACTGACCCACAGTACCGCGGCGGCCGCGCCTCCGACATAGACCAGCCCGATCAACGCTTCGCGCTGCTCTGGCCAGGCGCGCGCGAGCCAGGCCACCAGCCCCGCGCCCGCCAGGGCCGCCGCCGTGCTCATCCACCAGGCCGAGAACGGGCCGTTGCCCCAGCCGGCGGTCAGCAGTACGCCGAGTGCCGCGATCTGTGCGATAGCGAGATCGATGAAGACGATGCCGCGTCGCAACACCTGCTCGCCTAGCGGCACATGGGAGGCCAGTACCAGCAACCCGGCTAAGGATGGCGCGGCGAGCACCGAACCGAGTTCGACTACACCATCCATCAACGCGGTGGGCGGCGCTGGGCATGCGCAGTAAGCAGCGTGCGAATCAAATGATCGAACAAGCCTTCGAGTGAACTGGTGCTACCGTCGGTCGTGACTGTGCTAGGGAGTGTCAGCAGCGGAATAGCCAGCTTGTCGGTCAGCCAGCGACCGGGCTGCGGATCCTGATACAGCGCCTGCAAAACCGCCAGCGGTGGGTCATCGCGGGCGCGCTGCAGCAGCGCCTGCAGGTGACTGACTGTAGGAGGCACACCGGGGACGGGTTCCAGATCGGCAGCCTGGTAGATCTCGAGCCATCGGAACAGGTAGGCGAAGCTGGAATGCTCGGCGATCACTGCCTCTCCGAATAGCGGCTTTGCAGCTTGCTGCCAAGCCTCGATACGGGAATTCCACTCGACAAGCCAGCCACCCAGGCGGCTACGGTAAGATGCCGCTCCGCCAGGATCCAGCGCCGCGAGGCGGTCCGCCATCCGAACTGCGACACGAGCGAGAAGACGCGGATCAAGCTGGATGTGAGGGTTGCCCTCGGGGTGGATGTGCCCCTTGTCGCGCGACGCGTGGTGATGGGCGTCCTCAAGAAGCGGTAACCCTTCGGTTGCCAGCAACATCCCCGCGGCCCCAGTCATCACACGGGCGTTGCCGGCCCGGCTCTGCAGCATGGGTAGCCAGCCCGCTTCCAGTCCGGCGCCAGTGCAAACGGCCATGTCAGCGCGACGCAATGCGCTGATCAGAGCTGGCCGGGCTTCAATTTCGTGAGGATCCTGGCGGGCATGCGTGGCTGAAAAAATCTTTGCCTCAGGTGCGAGCAAGCGCGCGAGCGCCGCCCACTCGGGCGCGCAGGTGAAAATGTTAAGTCGCGCCTGTGCGGGCAAGCTTAATCCGCCAAAACTTACCAGCCCGATGGCAACGGCGAGCGGACCCCACCATCGGCGCGGGCGCTGGTGATCGCGCACCCGATACTGCGGGTCAGTAGGCGTGCGCACCGTGTGCTCCAAAGCTTCTGACGAACTGAAGATGGACCGCATTGGCGGGTTTGATCTCCGATACCTCGGCGAAACCACCTCGATCCCGCTGCGCCGTGAACTGCAAGCGGACGGTGGTCATGTGATCGCGCTTCCAGGCAAGCGACACGCTGCGTTCCTCAAGGCGAGCCGGCTCATAGCCCTCTTCATGGAGCGCAAGTGCACTCAGCCGGTCAAGCCGAACCCCCGCTTCCCACTGGGGGCGAAACCGATACACCGCTGAAAGATACCAGGCGGTGTGGCGAGCGCTGGCGCTTTGGGCATCACCGAAACCGCTGACCCGCGCCATCTCACCGCTCAAGCGAAACTGCTGCGCGCGCGCATTACCGCCAGGGGCCCATTTCCAGACACCCTCGAGCACGTCCATCCGACGGCCAAAGAAGACTGCGCGATGACCGTGATGGGCGGCTTCAGCAGCGATGTCATGCCCCTGCTCCTCCGCTTCGTGATGGTGATGCGCCTCGCCCGCCGACCCCGTCGCGCCGCGGCCGTGCCTGAGCGTGGACAGCCCAAGCTGCCAGCTGCTGCTTTGGCTGATATCGCCACCGATTCGCGTTCCAAGTGTCCAGGCCCCAACGTTCGAAGTGGCCGGCGTGGTGGGAAGACCTTTTCCTCGAAGCATTTCGCCGCCCACACGCCAGTAAAACGACGTGGGCGCAACCCAGTTCAGCCTTAGCCCATTGTCGAAGTAATGTCCCCCAAGGAAGGCGCGGTGCAGAACCGGTCGCATCACGAAGTCATCGCCATGGGGATGGAGTTCGTTGAGGTAACCAAGCTGCGAGAGAAAGCGCCCCGCGCGAAGCTGGAGTCCACCGGGCAGGCCCGGGGCCTCGAGAAACGCCTCTTCAATTGTGGTGTCGATTTTGTGGTGATCGCTATGTGCGACGGCGCTGAAGCTTCCGCGAAGCCAGGGCGCGAACTTGGCGTCAAGCGTCAGATCGCTGTGGCCCAGGCCCAGTCCGCGATCGCGGTGCGACAGCGCCTGCGCACGCGACTGCCAGGACGGGTTCAGGACGGCACCAAGTTCAAACGCCGGTTCGCCGTGGGCATGCGCCTGGGGTTGACCGTGGGCATGCGCTGCGGGCTTTGGGGAAGGCTGAGCGGCTGCAGCCCAGGCGATGCAGGAGAGGGCGGGTAACCAAAGCAGAGACAGGCGGTTCATGGGTGGTTGCTCCGAGTGCTAGTGATGTTACTTTATCACAGTGTGATGAGATAATGTCACATACACCCGGGCTGGCGCGATCGAACCGAACCGGCTGCTTGCTCGGCTTATGCCGGGGTCAAACGTACGCTGAAGGCGCTGCCCGAATTGATGACCTCGAAGAGTCGGTCGATGTTGGGATGCTTGCCGGGGTGGGCGCGCGCGTCGGCCGTGTGCTCGGCAAACAGATCAAGCCCTTCTTTGGCGGCGGCCGCATCAATTTTTCCGAAGCGTGCTGCGAGCGCTGCATAGACGGTGAGCGACCCGGATTTGCCGGGCTTGTTCTCGATGCTGGCCACCACGGATCCGTTGGCAGCCAGCAGTTCGAGGGCGGCGAGATGCGCGATCGAGGGGAGCGTTTTCAGATTATCGGCAAATGCCATGGTGCGGATCTCACTGATTAGGGAGCGCCGATGATATCAACGCGACCAGCGCTACCCTTCTAACGGCTTCGGTTACGCACCCGCTCCACCAAGGGTGCGGTAACGGCCGGCGCCCCTGACGACGCGCCCTGAAGGCCCCCGCGTATCCAGCTGATCACCGAAGCGAGCTCGGTACTGGATAGCCCCAGCGCAAACGGCGGCATGCCGGGCGGTGTCGGATTGCCAGCGGTCACCGGGGTATAGCCACCATGGAGTACCGCAAGCACCGTATTGGTGGGATCCGATTGCAGTACCGCACGGTTGCCGCGCAGGGCGGGATACCTGCCAGGCTGACCTTCCCCCGAATCGCCGTGGCAATCGGCACACGCGGTCCGATACACCTCGGCTCCCGCGTTGGATCGCGTGCCCTCGCGCGCGGTGGCTGCGCGCGGCGCCTGTTCGCGCGCCCGGCCTTGCAGGTAGATTGCCATGGCGCGAAGGTCGCGCTCATCAAGATACTGAAGCCCGTGTTGAACCACCTCCGCCATGGGCCCGAGCGCGCTTGCGTGCGCGGCGCGGCCGGCTCCGAGCAACCGGATGATTTGATCGAGCGGCGTGGATGCAAGCCCGGTTTCGCTGTCGTCCAGAAGGTTGGGGGCGATCCATGCGGACCCCGGCATTGCGCTGCCGGACAAGTTCTTGACGCTGCGGGTGGCACCCAACCGGTTGCGTGGGCCGTGACAGGCTGCGCAATGCCCGATGGCCTCAACCAGGTACGCGCCGCGATTCCAGAGGTCGTCACGTCCCGGTTCGGCAATGAAGTTCGCCGGCTTGAAGTGCAGCAGTTGCCAGATCGCCAGAGCGGGTTGCGTACCGAATGGCCAGGTGAGCTGATGTGCAGGTTGCTTCGCACGCACCGCGGGAACGGTTTGAAGCCAGGCGTAGATCGCGTCGCTGTCTTCGCGCGTGATCAAGGTGGTGTGCTCATACGGGAATGCCGGGGCCAGGCGGCGTCCATCGCGCGAGCGCCCCCGGTGCAGGGCATTCCAAAAGTCTGCTGCGCTCCAGCGTCCAAGACCCGTATCGACATCGGGCGTGAGGTTGCTGCTGAAGACCACGCCAAAGGGCGTGTCGATCGGTCGGGCGCCGCTCATCAACGGTTGGCCGCGCATCGTATGGCAGGCGACACAGTTGCCTGCGCGAGCCAGGGTTTCACCGCGCGCAAGACGGGCTTCGCCCACGTCAGGGATCGGCTGCGCCTCGGGGCGCGATGGGCTCGCGCCGCATGGCAGGTCGGACGCCGACGGGGCAGTGCCGACGGTAGCGGGCTGTGGCCGTCCTTGATCGGGCACGGGCTGACTTGCAAGCCAGGATGTGACTGCGCTCACATCGGCGCCGACCAGTCGCCGTGCGATGTCGGCCATGCAGTCGGGGGCGTGTGCCTGGCGAAGCCCTGTGCGCCAGGCGCCGAGTTACGCGTTCAGGTAGTCAAGCGAAAGACCGAGCAGCCCCGGCACGTCCGGTGAGACGCCCGTCAGCGTTTACCCATGGCAGCTTGCGCAGGCTGGAAGCTTGCTGGACGGATCGCCGACCAGCGCGAGCGCGCGGCCACGTTGCAACTGATCGGCTGATGCCCGCGACGCGGGCGGTGCCGGGTAGGCAAGCGTGAGTCCCGCGAAATGGTCGGCGAACGCCTTCAGCGTTGGATCATCCAGCGACACCAGCAGGCGTTGCATCGCGGCATGGTGTCGTCGGCCCTCGGCAAAGTGCTGCAACTGCGCATACAGATAACCGGACGGCTTGCCAGCGAGCCTGGGGTAGTACCCATCGGGCCCCGCGCGCCCCTGCTCGCTGTGGCAGCCGACGCAGGCGCGCACCTGCTTTGAAACCGGCAGCCTGGCGTCGGCGGACGGTGGGGCTGCCGCTGCGATGCATTGCAGCGACAACAGCGCGGCGACTGCACCGCCGCGCAGGGCTGCAAGCGCAGTGCGACTGCGAGCCACGAGATTGCCCGGCATGGGTATTTTCTGCAGGGTGTTCAGCGAGGGTTGCGCCTTGCGGCCCAGAAGGTTGCGCCCTGTGGGCCGTATTTTTCTGCATGCCGGACGCCGCGCGTCAGCTGGAAGGTGTCGCCAGCTTGCAGATGCCGCGTGGTATCACCCACAGTCAGCCAGAACTCGCCTTGAACCACCAGCGCATCGGTGTCGAACGGGTGTTCGTGTTCCGGGGCGACGTGGTCGGGCCCCCACTCGCGAACCAGTACCTCGTCGTAGCCGCGTGCCGTCATGGTCGCGGTAAATTGTTCCAGGGACTGGTGGGTCATCGAGGGCTCCTTTGTCCAGATCAGATTGCGTTCGGGGTCGATATTGCCAGGCTGCGCGCCGGATACGATGCGCTGTGAGCGGGTATCCATGTCTCTTAGAAGGCGGCCAGTGATCTAGGGGCCATTTACGCGGGCCACACTGCGCAGATGCGCCGCCGTGGTCGTGGGCAGCCCAAAAAACTCGAGATACGCCGGGATCTGCTCGAACAGCATGTCCGTGCCAACCAGGGTCGGACACCCTATTTTGCGAGCGGCGGCTACCCATGAGGTGACCTCGCGCTTCAGTACCACTTCACCCACAAAGCTGCCGGCCGACAGGCGTGCCACATCGACCGGAAGCGGGTCGTTGTCGTTCATGCCAAGCGGTGAGGCGTTGACGACCAGATCGAATCCCGCCGGATCTTTGTCCCCGGTCATGATGACAAGACCGGTGTAGTGGGCCCGAAGCCGCTCGGCAAGTGCTTCGGCTGCGGGTGGGTTGGAATCAAAGAGCGCGATAACGCGGGCACTTGCCGCAGCCACGGAGGCTGCGATCGCGCTACCGACCCCGCCCGCCCCGATGATCAGCACGCTTTTACCGGCCGGATCAAAGCCTCTCCGGACGATCCCCCGCACGAAGCCGGCGCCATCAAACATGTCGCCCACCAGCTGCCCGTCTGCGGTCTGGCGAACGGCATTGCAGGCACCGGCCACGCGAACGGTTGCCGTGACCTCAGCCAGCAAGTCCACCACCGCGACCTTGTGCGGCATGGTGATCAGCGCACCAATCATGTTGCCCAGCGAAAAAACAGCCTTCAAGACTTGGGGAAAATTTTCAGTGGTGCAGTCCATGGGAACCACGACCGCATTGATTCCCGCCGCCTCGAAATACGGGTTGTAGATCATCGGCGACTTGAAGGTATGCGTGGGGTGTCCGATATGGGCGATCAGTCTTGTATTGCCGTCGATCACGGGCGTCAATCCAGAAGGGACTCGGTCAGAGGAGGCGGCCGTTATCGGAATCCAGGGCTGTGCCCGGGTGCGCCCCGCCCAGAAACAATCGCTCCACGTTGGGATCAGCGAGCACCGCGTGTGCTGGCTTATGCAGCACCAGGCGACCCGACTCGAGTGCGATCGCGTCGTCGGAAAATCGAAGCGCGCTTTTGACGTTCTGCTCAACCATCAGAACCGTGGTG
>Ga0194119_10002714_pt1 | contig 29511 bp, 26 predicted proteins | sample TA2MahC100mmetaG_FD_148620 | JGI IMG/M metagenome (GOLD analysis project Ga0194119, IMG submission 148620) | Freshwater microbial communities from Lake Tanganyika, Tanzania - TA2015018 Mahale Deep Cast 100m | ecosystem: Environmental > Aquatic > Freshwater > Lake | place: Tanzania: Lake...
GTGGCAAACTGACCACCTGCCGAGCGCTCGGCGAAGAAGTCGTGGATCGAGGGCTCGCACGCCTGCGAATGCCCCGCCTCGCCAGTTCGCGCGAGCGACCGATTCATGGCCCGGGAGGCGACGACATCCGACAGAGTTTCGAAGTCCCGAAGACTTCGGAACTCTTCACCAATACCAGCGTCGTGGAGATTATCCGCCACGAGTGGGTCCGCACGCTGAGCGACCTCGTCGAGCGCCGCTTGCTGCTGATCCTCGACCCACGTCTTGACCAATCACACTTGCGAGAATTGGCCACGCTTTTGGCCGACGTCGGAGTTATGGAGGCTGCTCAGATTGACTCGGAGGTGGCCGCGACCGTCGCCCGGCTTCTGCGAATCTACGGAATCGATCTGGATGGAACCTGCAGTGGACGAGTGAGGCCGCACGTTGTCTAAATCGGAGATAGGCTGCATTCAGCCTTTCTTTGTTTCGGCGGCCTGCGGCCTATTTCCCGCACGATGGCGGCATTGAGACGCCCGCCAGTGCTTGACAACCGCCTTCAGCAATTAGACCTTGCGATGCTGTTGAGTCAATGAGTGTTGATGGCCATTCCGAATTAGGCCGCATGCGGCCCACTTAACTGTTCGGCAGAAAAGGAAGGCTGGAGTATGGACGTCACGCAAGAGACCTTCTTGTTCGTTTTTTTCCTGGCGATGTTGGTCTTCCCTGCTCTGGTCGTTGTTTTTGTGTTCTTTCTAGTTCTGCGTCCGTGGTTGCGAGCGTTTTTGCACGGAGCACCAGTGTCGGTGTTCCACATCCTTGGGATGAGACTGCGTGGCAATCCGCCAACGCTCTTGATAGACGCGTACATCGCGCTCAAGCGGGCTGATCTTGCGATAACTATAGGTGATGTCGAAAATGCATTCGTTGACGGCAGAAATCGCGTTTTGACTAGCGACGATCTTGTGGAACTCGTCAACAAGGGAGCAAAGGCTCGATGAGCGCAACGGGCCGAACAAACGGTTGAACGCGAGCGGCGGATCGCGTCGGTTTTTAAGGCAATGGTTCTCGGCCGCCGCCGCGTTAACCGAGTCGTTAGGCGGCACTGGGCGCATCCTCGGGCCAAGGACGTGAAGAAGCCAAAAACCATCGGGCCAGTTGAGTTTGTGTGGGAGAACGAACGACTCAGCGTTCGTTACTCGGCCTGCTTTCGACGCAAGAGCGCAATTGTCCTCGTCATCATCACGGCGGTTGCAGCCGGGTTGTTGACTCTCCCTGTGAGTGCGATTGTGCGCGGACGTTTTCTTGAGGTAATCACCGTCGCCGTATTCCTGCTGTTCATCGGCGGATGGGCAGCAGAGTGGGCGATCACCGGTTGGATGCATTGGTTCGCATACGGCCGGCGCCCTTTGATCATCGATCTTCGCGGCGGCATTTGTTCGATACCGTGTGGATTGTGCCGCAGACGGGTTGTCCGCGTCTCGGATATCGTGCGAGTGCGCGTGGAGCGGAAACGACTTGAGCCAGACACTGACACACACGTTTTTGATGAGGACCGGATTACTCTGCTGCTGCGAGAGGGAAAGGAGCAACGTCTTTGGGGACGATTGGGTATCCCGGGGGACGCAGAAGCGGTCGCGCGAGAAATCGCGGCATGTTTGGCGTGCAAACTGGAACGACGTCCGGCACGCTATTTCAGTCGTGAATCCTAACCAGCCGCCTAACCATGCGCTGCTGCGAACCCGGCCATCGCGTCACTGTTGCAATCGTGGCGTCCCGCGGGCCGGGTCGCTGAGCTTGAGTCGTTAGGCTGAACGCACAAGTCACGGCGTGAAGTCGCAGCTTGGCGTCAGCGACAAACAAAAATGAGCGATCAGCTTGGCCGCGTTGTCCAGGTCGTCGAGCGAGATCATTTCGACCGGGCTGTGCATGTAGCGGTTGGGGATCGTGACAAGTCCTGTGGCGACGCCGCCTCGGCTGATTTGCATGACGTTCGAATCGTTGCCCGCCGCTTTCGCGAGGCCGCCGATTTGAAACGGGATCTCGTGTTCTTTGGCGAGCGACGTCAGGCGGTCAAAGACGACCGGATTAACGTTCGGGCCGCGATACAGCACCGGGCCGCCGCCGAGCTTGATCTTTCCGTGCTGGTTTTCGTCGATGGTCGGGCAGTCGGTCGCGTGAGTCACATCGACGGCGATGCCAAGCTGCGGGTCGACCGAGTACGCGCTGGTCTGTGCTCCGCGCAGGCCGATTTCTTCCTGAACTGTTGAGACCGAGACGACGGCGGCTTTCGGGCTGCCTTCGGCGACGAGTTGCAAGGCTCGCATGACGACCCACACGCCAACTTTGTTGTCCATGCCGGGAGCCGCCGCGAGATTGTTTCGCAGCGTTCGCATGCCAAGTTCAAACGTGACCGGATCGCCAACGTTGACGAGTTCTTTCGCCTCGTCCGAATTCTTCACGCCGATGTCGATCCAGAGATCTTTGATCTCCGGGACTTGTTTGCGGTCTTCGGGCGTTTGCAGGTGAATGGCTTTGCGAGCGATCACCCCTTTGACCGGTCCCGACTTCGTCCAGACGAGCATGTGCTGGCCGATGAGTTGCTGCACGTCCCAGCCGCCGATGGCTGCCGTCCGCAGGTAGCCATCTTTGTCGATGTTCACGACCAACAGGCCGATCTGATCGCAGTGGCCAGCCAGCATGATCCTCGGCGAACCGCTCGGATTGACGGCCGCGATCACATTGCCGTGCCAGTCGGTTTGCACCTCGGTAGCAAACGGCTTCACGAACTCACGGACGACGTCCTGGATCGGTTGTTCGTAGCCAGAAGGGCTGGGGGTGGTAAGCAATCGGTCGAGAAAACTGAGCGAGGCGGCTTCCATTCCAAAGTGTCCTTTGCGGCCGCGAGGCGGCATTTCGGGAAATAAATTTGACCGTCGCTGCGGCCCCGGTACACTTTCGCCCACGTTGGTTCATTCGCGGAATGCGGGAGGCCAACGATCGAGGCAATCCAGGATGCTGTGACCAGCCGCGACGCGGTGGCATCTTGGGAGCGGTCGGAGAGACCGTCAAGTTTGTCTCGCGGAGAACGGAGTGTTGTGCTTCGGCGCAGCTCAAGGAGGAAGATCATGACGCCTCAGGCTCTGGTCGATCAGACCCCAGGACTGGCTGATTGTTCGGTGCGGGAACTTGCCGACACGGTCGAACGCTGCGTTCGGCTCCGCACCGGTGGCACGATCCGCAGCCTGCATGTCGAAGTCTCTGCGGGCGAAGTCATCCTCTCGGGGCACACATCGACTTACTACAACAAACAGCTTGCGACTCACGCGGCACTCGATGCGGCCAAAGAGTTGTCGCTGACCAACGAGATCAAAGTTTGTTGAGGTGAGCAGGTTGGGCACTCGTGCGCGACCCGGACGGGCAAGAGTTTCCATCCTAGGACTGCGGTGGCTTGTTCCCAAACCGTGGCTCTTCGCCTCTTAGCAGGCGGCCGATGTTTGACCGGTGCTTGGCGATGATGAGCGTCGGAACCGCCAGGCTGAAGCTGGCGACGCTCCAAGTTGCTGCGTGAAATGGCTGCGGCCACAAGAAAGACATTTGTGCCACGGCGAACGTCACGGCGGCGGCGATCGAGCTGATTGACACGATCCGGGTTGCCGCAAAACAGACGACGAATGCTCCGAATGAAATTGCTGCAGAGATTGGATTGGCCAGCATGATGACGACTCCCAGAGCGGTCGCGACTCCCTTTCCACCGTGAAAGCCGAGCCAAATCGGAAACATGTGTCCGAGGATCGCGAGCAGTCCGGCGGCGACCATCCAATGGATGCGATTCGGGTCATCCAGTGCGAACAACAGCTTGGGGAGTGCAACCGGCAACACACCCTTGAGCACGTCCAGTACGAAGCAGACCGCTCCCCATTTGGCTCCGAGCACGCGTGTGACGTTCGTCGCTCCGATGTTCTTGCTGCCGTGCTCGCGGATGTCGATCCCCTTGGCGAGCCGCGCGACGATCAGGCCGAACGGCATTGAGCCGGCGAGATACGCGCCAACAAGAATAATGAGCGGGGACATGATCTGAACTGCATTGGGAAAACGACAAAGTCACCAAGAGGCCTTGGTGTCTTTGCGGTGAATTAATCCGCTTTCTTTTTCCTGGCGGTCGTCTTCTTGACCGCTTTCTTTTTGGCGGGCTTCAGGGCTGCCGTCGTGGTCTCGCTCTTTGGAGCGGCCGCCTTCTTCTTAAATCCCCCTCGTCCGCGTCCCTTCTTTTTCGATGGGCCTTTCGCGGCGCGCTCGGCAATCCAGATCAACGCTTCGTCGAGTTGCACCGACTCAATTGTGCGGTCCTTCGGAAGCGACGCGAAGACCTCGCCGTGTTTGACGTATGGCCCGTAGCGGCCTTCAAAGATCTGGATCGGAGCGTCGTCCTCGGGATGTTTGCCGAGATCGCGCAGGGCCGTCGGGGCCGCTCGCTTGCCCTTGGGTTGTTTGATGAGTTCGACGGCGGCGGCGAGGTCGATGGTCAGCACATCGCCGGTCTTTGGGATCGAGCGGAATTGCTTGTCGTGTTTCACATACGGACCGTACGGGCCGATGCTGGCGAGCACCGGCTTGCCGTCGTCCGGATGCAGTCCGAGTTCGCGGGGCAGAGAGAGCAACTTGAGCACCGTCTCGAACGTCATCGTCGAGGGATCGATGTTCTTCGGAATACTCTGCCGCTTGGGCTTCGGAGCTTCGGGGTCTTGCGATATCTCGCCGACTTGCAGGTACGGCCCGAAGCGGCCGCTCAACAGGTAGACCGGCAGTCCGTGTTCCGGATGACTGCCGATCGACTGCGGGCCTTGCCGCTTGAGTTCCAGCCACTTTTCGGCGAGTTCATTGGTGATGTCGGCGGGAGCAACGTCATCGGGAATCGAAGCGGTTTCCGGTTCGGGGCCGGTCCCGGTCTTTTGCAGGAACGGGCCGTAGCGGCCGACTCGGACTTTTGCCTCGACGCCGTCGAGGTCGATTGTGCAGGCGACACGCGGATCGATTCCCTCTTCGTGCGATTTGACTTGTTCGTCGAGTCCGTCGCTGCCGCTGTAAAACTTTTGCAGGTACGGCAGCCGATCGGCGGTGCCTGCGGCGACGGCATCCAAGTCCTCTTCCATCTGTGCCGTGAACTTTACATCGACGAGGTTCGGAAAGTTTTGCTCCAACAACTTCGTCACCGCCATCGCCGTGAAGGTTGGGATGAGCTGGTTGCTGACTTTGCGAACGTAGCCTCGATCCTGAATCGTGCTGATGATGCTGGAGTACGTTGACGGTCGGCCGATACCGTCCGATTCCAGTTCGCGGATCAGCGTCGCTTCGGTGAATCGCGCCGGCGGTTTCGTTTCGTGCTTGAGCGAATCGAGCTGACCCAGCGCGAGCGATTGCGATTCCCGCAGCGGCGGGAGCGTAGCCTCTTGGTCGTCGAGCGCGGCTTCCGGGTCATCGACCCCTTCCACATAGGCTCGGAAGAAACCAGGGAAATCGACGTGTCGGCCGGTCGCTCGGAATTCGGCATCGGCGGCGGCGATCGTCGCGGTGATAAATGTCAGCCGAGCATCGGCCATCTGCGTAGCCATCGTCCGCATCCAGATCAGCGAGTACAGCCGAGCCGACTGGCCGGAGAGGCCGAGTTCGTCCGCCGTCGGCATCATTTTGCCCGCCGGCCGAATCGCTTCGTGAGCTTCCTGCGCTCCCTTGGCTTTCGTCGTGAACTGACGGGGTGACGGGCTGAGATATTCCTGGCCGTACTTCTCTTCGATTCGACGCCGCGACGCGCCGATCGCTTCGCCCGACAGGTTGACGCTGTCAGTTCGCATGTAAGTGATGTAGCCGTCTTCATACAACCGCTGGGCGATCTGCATCGTCTCCTTCGACGACAGCCCGAGCTTCCGGTTCGACTCCTGCTGCAACGTGCTGGTCGTGAACGGTGGGTACGGCCGACGCAGCTCCTGCCGATCTTTGACGCTGCTGACCTGCCAGATTGTGGTCGCAGCGGTGAGCTTCGAACGCAGCGACTCAACCGCCGTTTGGTCGAGCAGCACCACATCCGCATTCGCCTTGAGCTTGCCGGTCGCTTCGTCGAAATCCTTGCCGCTGGCGATGCGCCGCCCGCTGACCGTGGCGAGTTCGGCGGTGAATTTTGTGGCGGTGTCGGTCGCCAGTTCCGCCTTCAAGTCCCAATAGGTCGCGCTGCGGAATGCCATCCGTTCGAGTTCTCGTTGAACGATCAGCCGCACCGCGACCGACTGCACTCGGCCGGCCGAGAGCTTCGGAGCGATCTTCTTCCAGAGCAGCGGGCTAAGCCGATAGCCATACAGCCGATCGAGCACTCGTCGCGTTTCCTGCGCCGACACGAGATTGGCGTCGATGTCGCGCGTCGCATCGACCGCCGCTTGAATGGCATCCTTGGTGATCTCGTCGAAGACCATCCGCTTGACCGGAATCTTCGGGTTGAGCACTTCGCTCAGATGCCAACCGATAGACTCCCCTTCGCGATCAGGGTCGGTTGCGAGGATCAGTTCGTCGGCGTCCTTCATCGCCGCTTTCAGCTCGGCGACGACCTTTTTCTTTTCGGGCGGGATGACGTACAGCGGCTGAAAACCGTTCTCGACATCAACGCCAATCTTGGCCCAAGCTTCCTTTTTAAGCGCGGCGGGAACCTGCGCCGCACCGGCTGGCAGATCGCGAATGTGACCGACACTGGCGAGCACTTTGTAGTTGGAGCCGAGGTAGCCGCTGATCTTTTTGGCTTTCGCCGGCGACTCGACGATCACCAAAGCTTTCAAACGCTTTCCGGCCACGCTGAATTCCTCAAGGAATGACGAATAACGAATTTCGAATGACAAAGGAAAGATGAAACTCGAATGCCCCAAACGGATCGCTGAACTCAGGGAACCGGACAGATACGAAGTCGGACAAAAGCGACGAAACTCCCATTCGGGTTTCAGAGTTCGTCAGTCTTTCATCGTTCGTCATTCGGGGTTGGTCGTTCACGTCTGCCTTGTCGCTCAACCCCTTGGGACTACAATCTGTCGGCTTTCCGTCGATCCAAGGGCGGAAATACGTACTCGGCCCTTTCTTGCGCTGTCAAGCAAGTCCGTCGAAACAGAGTTTCGATGGCGGCGCTCTTTTTGAGGTGTTGCTACATGGATTCGTTGGATTTCTTTCGTCGTAATCTCAAGCCGATCATGGCCGCTCTGACCCTGATGGCGATGATTACTTTTGTGTTCGAAGACTCGATGCGATCTGGCAACACGACGCTGGTTCCGTTTCTGTTGGCGATCCTCTTTGGCGGCGGCGCGTTCGTCTGGGGAACACGGAAGGGGAAGCAAAACGAGTACCTTGCGATGGGTGCTCTATTCGGAGCGGTGCTCGGTTTAGTCATCGTGTTTGGCGACCGCGACAACCAAGAGTCGCCTGCGATCGCTGGGCTGCAGGCGCGCGACATCGTCAATCTGAAAAGCCGCCGCGAAACCGCCAATCGCATCGTCAGCACCATCTTTCGCAAATCACATCCGGTTCCCGAACAGTTCGCCAAGGACGATCGGATGCGTTCATTCTACGAAGCCCAAATTCTGGGACCGCAGATGGCGCAAATTCAATTCGGGTTCGGCAATGACGACTTTGAAAAGGACGTGATCTTCGGTGACCTGTTGCGTCGCGAGGCCGTTCGATTGGGAATCAACGTCAACGATGATGCAGTCAGCGACTTCATCAAGATGGTCAGCGATCAAAAACTCTCCACGCAGGACTTCCGCGAAGTCAAGCAGGATCTGCACGTTGGCGATCACTTCATCTACGACGTGCTTCGGGACGAGATCACCGCCCGAATGGCCGCTGAGATGACTTTTCCGCGTTCCGTCGCCACGCCGCAGCAGCGTTGGGAAGCCTTCCGCAAGGTCAATGTGAAGAACTCGATCGAGGCTACGACGATTCCGGTCGAAGCATTCGTGAAGGGAATCGGCGATCCATCCGAGGAAGACGTTCGTTCGTTCTTTACGAAGCACGCCGAGGCCTTCCCGACTGCCAAGGGAGAACCTGGCTTCCGCCAGCCGACGCGGTTGAAACTCGCGTACCTGGAAGCGGACTACGAAACGATCGAGGCCAAAGTCACGCCACCGACCGACGAGGAGGTCGCGAAGTACTACGAGGACAACAAGGAATTCTTCATCGACCGCACTCCCGCCAAGACCGAGAAGAAGGAAGACGCCACCGAAGGAGACGACGCTAAAAAGCCCGAAGGCGATGACGCCAAGAAGCCGGACGAAAAGAAGAACGACGAGAAATCCGACAAGCCGGAAGAGAAGAAAGAAGACGTGAAAAAAGAGGGCGACAAGCCGAAGACCGAAAAGCCGGCCGACGAATCGAAAAAGGAAGAGCCGAAAAAGGAAGAGCCGAAAAAAGAGGCCGAAAAGAAATCTGACTCGGAAGGCTCCGCCTGCGAAGACAAGGCCGAGGAATCGAAGAAGCCAGACGAACCCAAGAAAGAGGAACCGAAAGCTGACGCCGAAAAAGGGAATAAGAAAGAAGCCCCCAAAGCGGAAGCTGACAAGTCCGAAAAGAAAGAAGACGCGAAAGCCGAAGACAAGAAAACCGACGAGAAGCCAAAAGCCGACTCCAAGGACGATCAACCTGCGGCAGAAGGGGACAAAAAGCCCGAGTCCGAAAAGCCCGAGGAAAAGTCTGAAGAGAAAACTGAGAAGAAGCCCGAACCCAAGTACAAGCCGTTCGAGGACGTCCAAGAAGAGATTCGGGACCGTTTGTTGCGCACCCGCACGCTCGAAGAAATGAAGACGCGAATCGAAAAGGTCATCGTCAAGATGCGCCGGCTCGGCTCTTACACGGGAGTCCCCAAGTCCTCAAAACGAGATGCGCCAGAAGCCTATGCCGCAGAATTGAAGGAACTCGAAAAGGCTGCCAAATACAAGTCACCTGACGAAGTCGCCACGGAGTTAAAGGAGATTGCGTCGACAGCGGATCTCAAGTACGTCCAAACGCCCATGCTCTCAGCGGAAGAACTCAGCAAGTCCGAGGAGTTCAAGATTGGCTCTGCAACAGACGCGATGGACGACGTGATGAATCGTCAGGGAGCGGTCTCGGTGATTCAGCGAGTCTTCGGCCGAGGCAACGACAGCGTCTTCTCTCCTGAAGTCGCCGAGGATCCGGGCACGAAGAATCGTTTCGCCTACTGGGTGACCGAGCGGGACGAAGCACATGTCCCCAAATTCGACGAAGAGGGAATTCGCGATCAGGTCGTCAAGGCTTGGAAGCTGACGCAGGCCGTACCGAAAGCCGAAGAACGTGCGAAAATCCTCGCGAAAGCGGCCGAAGGAAAAAAACTGACCGAAGCTTTGGCCGGTGAGACCGTTACCGGTGACAAGGAAGGGCAGGCTCTGACCGTGCTTGCCCCCGAAGGAAAGATCTCGCACTTCACGATGTCCGGCGCGTCGGTTCCGGGTCTCAATCCGTTCCAAGGAGGAAACGAACGCCTCGAACTCTCGCAGATCGCCGGTCTCGAGAAACTGGGCGACGATTTCTTCACCGGCATCGACAAGCTGAAGCCGGGACAGACGGCTGCACTGCCGAACTTTGACCGGTCGGCGTTCATCGTCGTCCACATCGCCGAACGGGAAGACATCGCCACTGACGAGGACGCTCCGCAGCGAACCGATTTCATGAAGACCTGGCCCGGTAGTCCTCCCGCGAACCAAATCGCCTCGTTCGACTTCGACCCACTCCGACGCGAGTGGATGCAATCCATCGAACGCAAATACAACGTCAAGTGGCCGGTCAAGTAGGGTGCGGCCAGCGCAGCGCCGGCCCACCGCCGGGTGATTCGAGCACTCCATGTCCATCATCGTCCTCGGCTCGATCAACACCGACTTGGTGATCCGCTCACCGGCGTTGCCTCACCCGGGTGAGACGATTCTCGGCGGTGAGTTCTACCGGGCCGCTGGTGGCAAGGGAGCCAATCAAGCCGTCGCTGCCGCACGCTCTTCGCGCGAGCAGGTCACATTCCTCGCAGCTGTCGGTGACGACACGTTCGGTGGCGAATCGCTCGCCGGATTGAAACGCGAACACCTCGACACGCGATTTCTCAAAGTGATCCCCGGTCAGCCCTCGGGAGTCGCTCTGATTCTGGTCGACGCGAGCGGGCAGAACCTCATCAGCGTTGCCAGCGGAGCGAATCTGCATCTCCGCCCCGACGATGTCCATGCGGTGCCAACCAAGGTGTGGCAGGATGCTCGCGTGTTCGTCGCCTGCTTGGAGTCGCCGCTGGAAACCGTCATGGCCGGATTGCGCCGCGCGAAGCAAAATGGACTGACGACGATCATCAATCCCGCTCCGGCTGATCGAGAGATTCTCTTCGCCGTCGGCCTGCGATTGATCGACCTTCTCACGCCGAATGAAACCGAGGCCGCGTTGCTCACCGGCCGCGAAGTGCTCACGGCTGATGATGCGGAAGCTGCCGCTCGGCAACTGCAATCGGCCGGCTGCTCGCGAGTCATCATCACGCGCGGCGAACAGGGCTGCTGTGTCCTCGACGGCGACGTGTTCGTAAATCTCCCCGCGAAACGAGTTGAGGCCATCGACGCCGTCGCGGCCGGAGATGTCTTTAATGGGGCCCTGGCCACGGCACTGGCTGAAGGCCGCTCACTGATCGAAGCCGCTGGTTGGGCGAGCACGGCCGCCGCCATATCCGTGACGCGGCGCGGCGCGCAGCCCTCAATTCCGACGCGCGATGAGATCGCACAGTCTGCCGCGACGTAGGGTGGGTGAACCATCGGGCGGCCCACGACGCCGGAGAGCTACGACGAGAACGCTCTCGGCCGCTATCATCCCGCCCCGATTTGAACCTTTGGCGAGGCAACGTCACGATGACTGTCCGAACGAGATTTGCTCCCAGCCCAACGGGCTACATGCACATTGGCGGGATGCGAACCGCGCTGTTTAATTGGCTCTGGGCGCGGCACAACGGCGGAACGTTCATCCTGCGGATCGACGATACCGATCAGCAGCGGAACATGGACGAGGCTCTCGGTCCGATCTTGCGAGCGTTCAAGTGGCTCGGCCTGACCTGGGACGAAGGTCCAGAAATCGGAGGCCCTTACGCTCCGTATTTTCAGTCGCAGCGCGGCGAACTGTACCGAGCCGCCGCCGACCGGCTACTCCGCGAGGGGAAAGCCTATCGCTGCTTTGAGACGAAGGAGCAAATCGACGAAGACCGCAAGCTCGCTGAAGCGGAGAAGCGGCCCTACTTGAGTGCTCGGCGTTCGCTGCAACTCAGCGAATCCGAGATTCAAAAATTCCTCGTCGAGGGCCGGCCGCACGTTATTCGGTTTCTCGTTCCCCGCAATCAAATGGTTGTCATCGACGATCACATTCGGGGCCGAGTCGAATGGGACGCCGGCCTCATGGCCGATCCAGTTATCATGCGCGGCGATGGCTCGCCGCTATACAACTTCGCAACCGTGATCGACGACACGCAGATGCAGATCACGCACGTGATCCGCGCCGAGGAACATCTTTCTAACACGCCGACTCAGGTGCTGCTGCATCAGGCGCTTGGCAACACGCTGCCGCAGTTCGCTCACATTCCGTATGTCGCCGCTCCGGGTGGGAAGGAAAAACTCAGCAAGCGGAAGCTGGCTCAGTACCGCAACAACGCCTCGTTCAAAAAACTGTGCGACAAGGGGGATGCGGTCTTCACGCAGATCGGCCTGTCTGGCCAAGCGGGACTCGATCCAGTGATGGTCGAGTTCTACGAACGAGTCGGTTTCCTGCCAGCGGGAATCTTGAACGGGCTGCTGCGACTCGGCTGGTCACTCGACGACAAGACCGAAATCTTTTCGCTGGACGACGCGGTGAAGCTTTTCACGCTCGACCGGGTCGTCAAAGCTCCGGCCGGTTTCGATCCCGACAAGATGGTTTCGTACCAGCAGCACTGGATGATGCAGTTGCCGCTCGCCGAAAAAGTCGCTGGCTGCCTGCCGTATTTGGAAAAGGCCGGCTTGATCGCTTCGCCACCAACGCCTGAAAACCGTGAATTCACCGCACGCGTGATCGCCGCGCTGGGTGACCGAATCCGGCTCTTCAGTGATGTACTTGACGTCGCCTACTTCTTCCGAGACGAGATCACCTACGACGAGAAAGAGTTCGCCAAGCGCCTTGCCAAAGAGGGAGTCCCCGCGCTGCTCGCCGGCTATCGAGACCGCATTGCCGCCCTGCTCGACTGGACCGTCGAGAATCTCGAAGCCGCCTTGAAATCGTATTGCGAGGAACAAAGCCAATCACCCGGCACGCTGATTCACGCTCTGCGCATCAGCACGACTGGCGTCCCCATCGGCCCCGGCGTCTACGAGTGCGTCCTGCTGGTCGGTCGCGAAAGAGCGCTCACCCGAATGGACCAAGCCGTTCAACGAGTCAGTCACCAACCCCTGCCCCCCAATCCCTGACCTCGACCCATGCAATTTCAAACTCTCGGCCTCAAACCCAGCTTCGGATTCGGAGACCGGATTGGTCTCGCCACTCCCGGTCACATCGCGTCGATGCATCGCGTCCCCTGCGGCATCGAAGCGATCTTCCCGCAACAATCCATTCGTGAGATGACGCGGACGCAGCGGACTCCGCAGAACGTGATCGACGATGCGGTCAGCGGCATGACGAGTTGTGGCTGGACCGGTCTGTGTGGTGCGGATGCCGATCATCTGAAGACTCCCGAGGACGTCAATCGAACCGCGGCGGTCGGGTTCACGTTCTTCACGATCGACCCGTCGGGAGCTGTCGATCCGAAAGCGGACAGCGACGACGAGTCAACGCTTCGGCAAAAAGCGGCGGCAATCGCGGCTGAAGTCGGCTGGGTGTCGCGGTATGTCGGTCGTAAAGTGACGCTCCCGACCAGCACGGTTATCGACTTCACCGACCGAGCCTGCCTTCAAGCCGCCGTGAAATACGGCCGAGCGATCAATCAGGCAGTCGCGCTTTCAGACCACATCCGGCAAGTGCAGACGTCAGCCGCCCGCGATTTCGAGATCGAACTGAGCGTCGATGAAACCGACAACCCGACGACGCTCGCCGAGCACTACATCATCGCCGACCAATGCCTGTCGCGCGGGATGAAGCTGGTCAGTCTCGCGCCGCGCTTCGTCGGCGACTTCGAAAAGGGAGTCGATTTCAAAGGTGATCTCGCGTTGCTTGACCGTTCTCTGTACGAGCACGCGTCGATCGCGGCGATGCTCGGCCCGTACAAGCTCAGTCTGCATTCAGGTTCGGATAAGCTGTCGATGTACGCCGCACTGGCTCGCGCGACGAAGGGTCGTTTCCATGTGAAGACCGCCGGGACCAGCTATCTCGAAGCTCTGCGCGTCGTTGCTCGGCACGACGAGAAACTGTTTCGCGAGATCATCGCGTTTGCTCGCGGCCGTTACGACACGGACAAGGCGACGTACCATGTCTCGGCCACGCTGGCCGGTGTGCCGGCCGCCGATCAACTCGCAACCGCGCTCGATCTCGAACGGGCTTACTTGGAGATGTGGTGTGAAGTGCCGACCGGCAAGGGCTTCACTGCTCCGGGCCGGCAGATTCTACATTGCACGTTTGGCTCGGTGTTGACGCATGCCGAATTCGGCCCGGCGGTGCGAAGCGTCTTAGAGTCACACCTCGATACCTACACCGAAGTCCTGGCCGAACATTTCGCGCGACATCTCGAAGCGCTGAAGGCCGGGATGTGATCAAGATCGGTCGCCCGACTCCTTGTGAGTAGGTTGTTTTCTTTTCAATTCCAATCGACTAGGCGACAAGGGCCTGGGCTACTTCGCGGTTAGCTTGCTGCTGACCTTACGAAACTTCTCGCGGAAGACAGTCGCGTCGTAGTCGGCAATCGGCGGCAACGTCTTCGTGAGGTCGACTTCGGTCACTTCGCGAGTCTTTGTGGAACCCGGAATCTCTTGCTCCGCTTTGCGGCCATCGAGCAAGTTGAGAGCGAAGAGTTTTTCTACATCAGCCAGATCAGCGGCGACGGTGGCGATCACGTCGCGCACGGCCGGTGAGCTGGAATCGCCAGCCAGTTCGCGGCGCAGGACGTTGGTTGCCCAGACGAGCTGTCGTGCGGAGTCGTAGTCCCAGTACTCGCTGTCGGCCACGGCGACAATGTCGCGCAGCAGAGCCAACCCGGCATCTCGCGAGAGCGGCTTGCGCTCCAACGCCAAGGCTTGTTGATCGAGCCAATCGGTGGCCGGTTTGACGACTTCCACCCAACTTTCACGCCGGCCGAAGGGCTGATCGCTGAGCAATTTGTCGATGGGCTGTGTTCGCCGAGACAATTCCTGAAGATCACTGTGAAGCCGACTCAACGCCAACTTGGCGAGTACAGTTGGCCAGGCGCGCAACAGCGGACGGCCGGGAGTCCCGGTCAGCGCGCGGCGTTGTCGCCAACTGCGGTCCTTCAAATCGTGGTGACAGGCGAAGCACTCGAATTGGGCCAACTCTGGAAAGTCAGGTTTCGCGACCGGCGAAGTCGATCGCTCATCCGCGAGGTCGCTGGCCAATTTTAAATTCTCGCTGAGCGATACGATCGCCGAGACCAGCACCGCATTCGTCTCGTGCAGATTGTCCAGCTTGAACGAATCACGGCCATAGAGGTCATCGACGTTTCGTTTGAGAAACTCTTCGCGCACACCGTCCGCCTTCTTATGAAAGTCGCGCCAGTGCTTGGGCATCTGCTGGGCGAACGTCTCCAGTTCAAAACCGGGCAGCGGTGGATGACCGGCGGCATACATTTCATGAGTGACGATTTTTCCCTCAGCGACGTTTCCCAAGTGACAGGACAGACACATTCGAGTGCGAGACGACGCAGATCGAACGTTGGTGAAACCGAACTTGTCGAGTTTGTCCTTCGCGGAAAGGAACCGCCAAGCTTCTTTGTTCGCATGCGGGACGAACCAGCCCTTCGCGTCCGAGCCTCCGGCTGCATCCCCCGAAGGAAGATGACAGCCTTCACAACTGACCCCTTGAGCGACCTTCAAGTCTTTTGTCAGTTCGGCGGACATCAGCCGCGGATCGTCTCCCATCGCTGACAAAGGGAACGCGGTGTGGCATGCCAGACAACGCTTGTCGCGATGAAGTTCCTCGACTCCCAGTAGTTGTCCCATCCGTTTTGATCGATCGTTTTTCAACGCCGTGAATGCTTGTAGATGCCGATCGGAGGCGGTCCACGTTTTCAGCTCGTCGAGCAACACCCAACTGTCATCGGTGAGGTTCTCGCCGAAGCCAGCCGCCGCCAACAACGGATCGGGTGCCTTGGGCAAGCCGCCGGTGTGACATTTCAGGCAATCCACGGCACCGCGAAACGTGCGCGGTTGGGGCTTGTCCTGCGCGGAAAGTAGGCCAGGCACAAATAGGGTCAAACTCAAAACGATCAGCGAAGAGCGCATCGACGTGCCTTTCAGACGTAGGTCAGACTTTCTAAGTTGACCCGATCAAGAGTTGACGTCTCATTTCAATTCGGGTCAGGCTGGGAAGCCAGACCTACAGGGAGCGTTTGATCGCCTCCACGGCGAGTTGTTGTAGCTCACGACGCAAATCGGAGCCATCGGCGTTCTGCAGACCGACTCGCTGAATCAACAGTATCACGAACAGGTCTTGTTTTGGGTCAATCCACGCTTGGGTGCCAAACGCTCCGCCATGACCGAACGTGCCGGGCGAAAGCATCGCGGTGACTCCTTGCGGCTCTTTGACGACCGCCCAGCCGAAACCGAAGCCCATGCCGGGGACGAAGCCGCATTGCAGATCGCCGGTTTGAACCTTGGTCATCGTCAGCATGTTTTCCGGCGAGATGATTTTCGTCGAGCCGAGATGCCCGGCATTGAGCATCGCCTGATACAGCTTCGCCAGATCGGCGGCCGTCGAGTACAGCCCGCCCGCTGGGATCGGGTGCTTGGCTCCGGTGGCCGGGCCGACGATTGGCCGGTTCGCGGCGAAGAGTTCGCCGTTCTTCGAGTCGTACAAGCCGGCGATGCGCGGCGTTTGTTGCTCGGTCGGAAAGCAAGCGGTGTCGTTCATTCCCAGCGGACGGAAGACGCGAACGGACAGGAACTCCTCGAACGATTGCCCGGAGGTAACCTCGATGATGCGGCCAAGCGTGTCGATACCAGCGTTGCAGTACGCCCACTTGCTGCCCGGCTCGAAGTCGAGCGGTTGCTGCGAGCTGACCAGCACCGCTTCGGCCAGCGTGCGCTGTCGAGTCGCGTACAGATCGGCGAGTCCCGGTGGAAAGCCACCCGGCAAGCCGGACGTGTGTGTGAGCAAGTCGCGGATCGTGATGAGCCGTGACGGTTTTTTGAGCGTGACCGAATCACCTTCGCGCGAGGCGACAACCCGTTGACCTCGAAATTCCGGCAAGTGTTTCTCGACCGGATCGTCGACCGAGAGTTTTCCATCTTCTTGCTGGATCATGATGCCGATGGCCGTGATCGGCTTGGTCATCGAGGCGATGCGAAATAGTGCGTCCTTCGGCATCGGCTGTTTCGTTTCGATCTTTTGCAAGCCGACTGCTTCGAGATGCGCGACGCCGTCCTTGGAGCCGACGCACGTTACGGCACCGGCAATGAGCTTCTGATCGACGAATCCCTGCATCCGCTCACGGATCTTGCCGAGCTTAGCCGCGTCGAATTCGACGGCGAACAACGGGAAGGACGACAACCAGCAAAGGATCGCAAGCAGCAAGCGACGCATTCAGGGTTCCTCAGTCTTCGAGTTTGGGAAAACGGCCATCGGCTTTCGGCCTTCAGTCATCGGCCGGACAGGTCGTTCGCAGGCCGATCGCGGTCGCCGTCGCGTATTCGCGGCAGTGGGACATGGTGACGAGCAGTTCGCCGATGCCGAGTTGTTTCGCCAGTTCGGCGGTCGAACCGTGCAAGACGACACGCGGGTGGCCGGATTCTTCGGTAACGATTTCGATTTCTTGGAAGTGCGTTCCCTGGATGAAGCCGGTTCCAAGCGCTTTCATCACCGCTTCCTTCGCGGCCCAGCGACCGGCGAATGGCTCGGCCGAGAACTTGCGTTGCTGGCAGTACGCGATCTCGCCGGGGGTAAAGATGCGACTCACAAACGAGTCGGCATGTCGTTCGATCATCTTTTCGATCCGACTGACTTCGACGATGTCCGTGCCCAGGCCCACGATCACGACTCGGCTCCTCGACTCCCAAACAAGCTCGCGCGAGCTTATCGTGTCTCACGAATGCTCGCCAACCTTCCCGCCGGAGACCGATCATGCCTGCCGATTCTGCTCAAACGCATGTCGTGAAGTCGTTCGCTAATGAAGCCTCGCTGGTCTCCTGCCGGTTCGATCCGGCTGGCCGATACGTGTTCGTCGGTCTGCAGCACTCCAAGGTCGTACGCTGGGACTTAGCCAGCGGAACGAAGACCGATTTCGAAGGCGGTCACGACTCGTGGGTCCGAGCGATTGCTTTTGCGAACAAGGGGGAAACGATACTGACGGGAGGACACGAGGGCCGACTCGTCTGGTGGCCAGCTGCCGGTGAGAAGCCGGCTCCGATTCGCAAGGTCGAGGCGCATGCCGGTTGGATCCGAGCACTGGATGTCAGCCCGGACGGTCAGTTCGTCGCTTCCTGCGGCAACGACTTGAAAGTGAAACTCTGGAAAGTGGATGACGGCAGTCTCGTCCGCGAGATGACCGGGCACGAGCGGCATGTCTACAACGTCGCGTTTCATCCGGGAGGCAAGAACCTGGTCTCCGGCGACCTGATCGCGAACTTCATCGACTGGGAAGTCGAGACCGGCAAAGCTCTGCGATCGTTCAAAGTCCCGACGCTCCACAAATACGATCCCGGCTTTATGGCCGACTACGGTGGGCCGTACTCGTTGCAGTTCGCGAAGGACGGCAAAGCGTTTGTCGCTGGGGGAATCACAAACGTCTCGAACGCCTTCGCCGGCGTCGGCAATCCCGCCTTCTGCATGATCGACTGGGAGACCGGCAAAGAGACGATCGCCCACCTCTGCAAGTCGGGCCTGAACGGCAAAGCCTTCGGCGCGGTCCTGCACCCGGAGAATTTCCTGATCGGCGGAGTCGGCGGCGGGGGCGGCGGACACCTCTTCTTCTGGAAGCCAGGGGAGAAGAACGAATTCCACACGTTCAACATCGGCAACTCGATCCGCGATCTCGCGCTGCACCCCGATGGCATCCAACTCGCGACCGCGCATCACGACAAACAACTTCGATTGCTGGCGATGAAGCCGAAGGGGTGAGGTCGCCGCTTTTGGAGTGCGCGTGCATCAGCAATGCTTTGGATTCACTCGGCTGGTCAAAAGCCAGCCAAAGTGTCAAAGCGGTGCTGGCACACCGCACTCCGCAGAGTAATCACACTTTCGGTTCCCACCCTTTGCGGTACTCGCGGCCCCAAAGCTTCATCGCCTCGGCATCGTCCTTGATCTTCTTCGTCTGCGGATCGAGATGCAGTGTGTGGCCAGTGCGATAGGCGATGTTGGCGAGATGACACAACAGCGTACTCGCCTGGCCGATGGCGATCTCCGAGTTGGGTGTCTTGCCGGTGCGGATCGCATCCAGGAAGTTGCCCATGTGGATCACGTCACCGATGCCGACGGTGTTGTCTTTCTTTTCGACCTCTTTCCCTTGCAGGTCGAGGATTCGCATTCCCGGTTCGAGTTGCAGAGTTCCCTCGCTGCCATAGAAGGTGACGAACGGGAGGTTCTCGCCGCGACGGGGATGACAACTGCTGCAATCCCAGGCGATCGCCTTGTCGCCGAAGTGAAACATCGCGACGCCGGTGTCGGGTGTCTCTTGATCGTCATCGTGAGCGTATCGCCCCCCGACGAACGAGACGGTTGACGGGCAGTCGACTTCTAAGCCCCAGCGGGCGACATCGAGGCCGTGGATGCCGTTGTTAGCCATCTCGCCGCCACCCCAATGCCAATGCCAGTGCCAGTTGTACGGGATCAAGTTGGACTTGTACGGCCGGTCAGGAGCCGGTCCTTGCCACAAGTCGTAATCGAGATGCGGCGGCGGAGCCTGCACGACACCCTTGCCGATCGGACCACGCAGGCCGTTGTAAACACAGCGAGCCATCGTGACTTTGCCGATCGCTCCCGCCTTGAGCTTCTCGATCCCCTCTTGCACGACCGGCCAACTGCGCCGCTGATTGCCCATCTGCACGACCCGCTTATTCTTGCGAGCCGCTGTGACAATCATCTCGCTCTCCGCCGCGTTGTGGCTGCCAGGCTTCTCGACATAGACGTGCTTGCCCGCCGACATTGCCAAGATCGCGGCCGGCGCGTGCCAGTGATTGCAGGTCGCGATGAAGACCGCGTCGAGCGTTGGATCTTCCAGCATCTTGCGAAAATCGGTGACCCCTTGCGGAGTCCGGCCGATCTTGTCGGTCACGATTTTCTGGCCGCGTTCCAAACGGTTTGCATCGACCTCGCAGAGGTACGCGATCTCGACGTTCTTGTCCTTCTCCATCTTCAGCAGCGCATCGACGTGCCCGAGTCCGCGGCTCAAGCCCATCACGCCGACGTTCAGTTTGCGCGTCTCCGCATCGTCGGCCGAGACCCTCGTCACACCGGATGCCCACAGTCCGGCTCCCAGCGCGGCGCTCATCTGCAAGAAGTCACGACGATCGAACGACGAAGTCAGCGGATTCGGCGAGTGGGTCATGGCAGGAGACTCCTCAAGGCGGCAACCAAGCGATGCGCGTCACGTCGAAGCGCGAGGCGGACAAGCTATCGCAACGAAACGAACCTCGCGAGCGTTCGGCAGCTTTTGGATGGCCGTACTCGTCCGGCCTGCGAATCAAACCACCTTCGCACTGCGTCCGTCTACAAACACTTGGTTGCCGACCTTCGCGAACGCGCTGCGGACGTACGCCAGCGCGAGCGGTGTGTCATCAACTCCAACTCGCTTCGACGCAGAGGACGTGATCGTGCCAATCGGTTTGTCTTCTGCGGCGGGCTTGTCGAGGACCGTCGCGCCCACGGTCGGCTGCGGTCCCGACGAAATTTCGATTCGGCACAACTGGCGGTTGACGTGACCCATCGCATCAATGCGGGCGATCGGCTCTTGGCCGAGGTAGCAACCCTTTGTGAACGAGATGGCCAGTTCGGTGCGACCGACTTCTTGAGCGAGGTTCTCCTCAGTGATGTCGATGCCGTAGAGCGGAAATCTGGCGGCGATTCGCAACGAGTGAAACTCAACATCGTCCGCCAGTCCTGCGCCGGCTTCCGTCAGAGTTTTTCGAACCTCATCGCGTTGAGCAACCGGCATCGACAGCAGCCAGGTCGGCGAGTTGAACCAGTCGACTCGGCGAACGGATCGCAACGGCAATCCGTCGCTGCCGTGAGCAAGATGCCCGTATCGAGGCAGCGAGCTGACCGGCAATCCCAGTCGTTCGAGCAACTCGATTGACGATGGGCCGGTCAGCAGCAATTTCGCGAACTCCGTCGAACGATCCGCGAATCGGACGTCTTCAGTAATAACGTACCGATCAAAATGTGGCATCAACTTCGCGGCGGCGCCGGCCACCGATTCGAGACATAACGAATCTCGTTCCGCAAAGACAAAAATGTGGCCGAGCACTTTGCCTTGCACGTTCGTGACGAACGCCTCGCACCCCTGCCCCGGTTGCAGCTTTTTGATGTCATTGGTGCAGAAGCTGTGCAGGAACTTCACGGAATCGCGGCCGGTGACTTCGATCTGGGTTCTCGTGGAGACATCGAACAGCAACGGCCCGTCAACTTGCAACTCGCCGCTCATCACTCCCTACTCTTTCATCACCGGGGCTTGGGGCGGAACTTGATGTCGTCGATGTCCAACCGGCCGGTGGCTCCGTTGAGTCCGATGCGGATGATCGCCTCGCGAGCTTCCTTCGGAACAGGAATGACGCCGCCGACAATGTCCCAGTCGGTATCGCGCAGCCACGGACCGATCACCAACGATTCGATTTCTTTGCGGTTCTGGTCGTAGAAGTGAATGACCAACATCGGCTTTTGAAACGACTCATTCCCGGGGCGAATCTTCTCGACGCGAATTTGCAGCGCGATCGAGACAGATCCGATCTTGCGGCCGTCGATCGCCATTCCCTGTAGGGCTTGAGCCAGCCGGCCAGGGTCGTCGTTTTCCATCCGCAGGAAGACTTTGCCGTCGGGCGGCTTGTCGGTCATCATTTCCGTTAGCCGTTGATAGTGCCAACTGTCCGGAAGCGTGTCTTTGTTTTCGTCGATCTCGAAGCTGGCGTTGAGCAATCGCGGATGCAGCGGATCAGGCTGAGCCTGCCTGAGATCCTCCGACTTGCCGGTCATCGGCACGAACAGCGTGGGGATCAGTTTCTTCTGTTCGAGCTTGCCGTCTTTCTTCTCGAAAAGATGAAACGCTTGCTGGTAGCGTTCGCCGAGCGGGACGAGCAGTTTGCCGCCATCCTTGAGTTGCTCGACCAGCGGCACCGGAACGTTCTCCGGCGAGCAGGTGACGATGATCTTGTCGAACGGTGCGTGCTCCGGCCAACCGAGATATCCGTCGCCGACTTTGCAGAAGACGTTGTTGTATTCGAGCTTCTTGAGCTTCCGAGCCGCTTCTTTGCCGAGCGGTTCGACAATCTCAATCGTGTAGACCTCTTTGACCAACCCGCTGAGTACGGCCGCCTGATAGCCGCTGCCGGTGCCAATTTCCAGAACGCGATCGGTGGCTTTCGGCTCGATCGTCTCAGTCATGTACGCGACGACGAACGGCGGCGAGATCGTCTGCTGATTGCCGATCGGCAACGCCGTGTCGTGATAGGCATCTTTGAGTTGCGCCGGCTTCACGAATTCGTGTCGCGGCACTGCTCGCATTGCATCGAGTACGCGAGGGTCTTTGACCCCTTCCCGTTCGATGCACTCTTTGACCATGCGATGCCGAGCGTCACGAAACTTGTCCGACGACTGGCCAAAGACGAACGCCGTTGACGCGACGAACAGCAGAGTAACCAAGGTCCAACGTTGTCGTTCCATCGGAGAACTCCAGACGAACGGCGACTACTTGAAATCAGACGGATTTCCGAACAGTCCACCGGAGCGTGGTTCGTCGTGTTCGCGGCCACCCTTGAGCGGAATCTTTCGTTTTGGCGGCGGAGCAGCGGGTTCTTCCGGAGCTTCCTCTGGCGGAGGTGCAGCCGGTTCGGGCTTGGCCTTGAGCACTTTCAGCGACAGGCTGATGCGGTGCTTGACCGGATCGACGGTTTGGATTTGAGCCTCGATCGTTTGACCTGCGGAGACGACATCGGTGACGCGGACGACTCGTTTGTGGTCCAGTTCGCTGATGTGAATCATCCCTTCGACGCCCGGTTCGAGTTCCACGAACGCTCCGAAATCGGTCGTCCGCGTCACCTTGCCGCTGATCGTTTGGCTTTGGAAGTATTTCGAGGCGGCCAAGTCCCACGGGCTGTGGCTGGTTTGCTTGATACTCAGGCCGATCTTCTTTTTGTCGTCGCTGATCGTGACGACTTTGACCTTTACCGCCTGACCTTCGGCGAGCATTTCGCGGGGATGTTTGATGTGCTGCCAACTCATCTGGCCAATGTGAACGAAACCGTCGATCCCGCCGAGATCGACGAATGCTCCGTAATCCTTAACCGACTTCACCGTACCGTCGAGCGTCTGGCCGACTTCCAGCGTGCTGAGAATTCGTTCCTCGGCATGGGCACGTTCTTCGAGCAGTAGTGCTCGGCGGCTGACGATCAGGTTTCGCTTGGCCTTGTTCGCCTCGATGATCTTGACCGTCAGCTTCTGGCCAATAAACGAGTCGAGGTTTTCAACAAACCGCAGATCGACTTGCCCCGATGGAAGAAAACCGCGCAGCGAGCCAACGTTGACTTCAAGTCCTCCCTTGTTCGATTTGGTGACCATGCAATCGACGACGAGTCCCGCTTGGACAGCATCCCAATTGCCGGAAACTTTTTGACGACCGCTCGGCAAGCTGACGTGAATCAGTCCCTCTTCCGGGCTGACCTTGTGAACGATGACATCGATCTCGGCGCCGAGCGCCGGGATTTCTTTCCCCTCGTATTGCTTGAGCGGCAGGATTCCCTGCGACCGGAAGCCGAGATCCAGAAACATGTCCTCGCCGTGCAACAGCGAGACCTTCCCCTTGATGCGTTTGCCCTGATGCAGCGTCTCTTCGGCCGGAGCTTCCGCGATCGCCGTCGTCACTATGCCGAGCGCACCTTCGGTCGAAATCGCACCACCACCCATTGCGGCGTTGATCTCCGCTTCGAGTGCGGCGTCGAGTTCTTGTTCAAGCGGAACTTCGACAGAGGGTTGTTGTCGCGGGATCGGGGCTTCGCGGATCAGACGCGTTTCCCGTTCGGCATCGGCGTCGATGTCTCGCGATCGCTCACGGTTTTCCTCCAACTTGGCGGGAGCAATCGAGCCGACCGCTTTAAACTCTTCGGCCCCGGTCGGGCTGAGTGTGACTCGCGGAGCTGACTCTTCGGCAGTCGAAGTCGTCTCCACGATAGAGTCAGAAGTCATCACAGGATCGGTAGGGGCGAGGGAGGGATCGGCAGACATTCGGGGGCATCCTGAAACACAACGAAGTCACGAGTTCGCGAGCAGACGAGAACCGTTCAAATCCGCTTAGCTGACACGATCAAACTGGCAGGAGAGCATATCGGCGAGCAAATCAATCGCAATGCTCGCCGTCATTCGTCATTGCACGACAACCAGCAACTGTTCGGCGACTGCACGGCCCATCGCGACCGAACGATCTTCACGGCGCAGCGATACGAGTCCGGCCGCTTCGTTGACCTGTTCCACCAACGCGGTCGTGCCGATCGACAAGCCTGATTCGGTGAGGTATCGCAGAAATTCGGCGTCTTGATTGAGTACACGCACCAATCGCACCTTGGTGCCAACGGGAACACTGTGGAGCGGTTGACTTTCCTCGCCGCTTGTTCGCAGATCTCCACTTGCCGTCGGGATCGGATCGCCATGCGGATCGCACGCCGGGTTGCCAAGAAAATCGTCGATGCGGTCAATCAGAAAATCACTGACCGCGTGTTCCATATTCTCCGCCTCTTCGTGGACTTGATCCCACGTCAAGCCGAGCGTCTGCACGAGGAACAACTCGATCAATCGATGCCGACGCAACATCCGCAGCGCGAGCGTGCGGCCTGCTTCGGTCAGACTGACCCCTTCATACGGTCGATACTCGGCAAGTCCCGCCTCAGCCAACGCCTTCTGCATGCTCGTGACGGTTCCGGGCGAAACGTTCAAACTTTGCGCCAGCTTTCCCGTCGAGGCCGACGTCGAATTTGTCGAGGCCCCGATTTGCCAAATGGCTTTGAGATAGTTTTCGACGGTCAAGCTGGGCATGAGACACACTCGTAGCCCTGTCGCTTCATGACAGGAAGGCCGATCGGGATGAAATTCAAAGGTTCCAAGAGGTCTTTATTGTTGCTGCACGGTACACCAATTTCCTGCCGCGGAGCGACAGCGCTGGGTTGAAGGTCACAACTCGGCACCGCACGCATCACAACGGCCATTGGCGTGAGACGTCTGCTGGCCACACGTTGGACAAGCGAGCATCGCGTGGCCCCCTTGCGCCGACTTGAACAGGCCGAGCATCGCCGAAATCCCTTTGACCAATCCAAAGATCACCGCCAAGCCGACGACGATGATCAATCCGAAGAAGCTAATCCCCACGCTGATCACTCCTCTCTCGTCATTGCAGTTCGCCGCCGCAGTGCTCGCACGTCTTGCCGCTGGAGGAGGTCTGCTGGCCGCAGTGGTAGCAGGTCAAAGCCGTGGACTGCTCTCCCCAATCCAGCAGCGAATCGAGACTCACCCCACAGCTCCAACAAACCACCAACACAAAAATGACGACGATCACAAGGAGAGCCAACGGCCCACCGAGATAACCAAAAAAAACGTAGTAGAACCACATAAGGCACCTCGTCCGGCGAGATGACCCAAACAATCAGCCCACCACTTTTTGAAACCGCGCGACCGCCTCTTCGACCTTCTCGCGACTGTTGAAGGCGGACAAACGGAAGTAGCCCTCCCCCGCCGCTCCAAAGCCACTGCCGGGTGTCCCGACGAGGTGTGCCTTCGACAGCAGCAGGTCGAAGAAGTCCCAGCTCGACAGATTGCGCGGAGCTTTCAGCCAGACATACGGGGCGTTCACTCCGCCGTGGACTTCGATATTCGCTCGCTGTAAACCCTCGCGGATCAGCCGTGCGTTGGTCAGGTAGAACGCGATCATGTCTCGGATCTGCTGCTTCCCTTCGGCCGAGTAAATCGCAGCGGCGGCCTTCTGCACCGGGTACGATACACCGTTGAACTTCGTGCTCTGCCGACGATTCCACAGCGAGTGAATGTCGACGCTTTGGCCCGATGAAGTCTTTCCCTTCAACGTCTTCGGTACGACCGTGAACGCACAGCGCGTACCGGTGAAGCCGGCAGTCTTGCTGAAGCTGCGGAACTCCAGCGCGACTTCCTTCGCGCCGGGAATCTCGAAGATCGAATGCGGCACGGTTGGGTCGGTGATGTACGACTCGTAGGCCGCGTCGTAGAGGATGATCGCGTCGTTGGCCTTCGCGTACTCGACCCACTTGGTCAGTGCCTCTTTGCTGATGACCGTCCCCGTCGGGTTGTTCGGGAAGCAGAGATAAATCAGATCGACCTTGCGATCCGGCAGCGCGGGAGTGAACCCGTTCGCGGCGGTCATCGGGATGTAAACCAAACCGCCGTAGCGCCCCGCGTCATCGGCCGGGCCAGTGTGTCCTGCCATCACGTTCGTATCGACGTAGACCGGATAGACCGGATCGGTCACGGCGATGACGTTGTCATCGCCGAAGATGTCGAGGATGTTCCCGGTGTCGCACTTTGATCCGTCCGAAACAAAGATTTCGTCCGCCGACACCTCCGCTCCGCGAGCCTGATAGTCGTTCTGTGCAATCGCGGTTCGCAGAAATTCATAGCCCTGCTCTGGCCCGTAGCCCTTAAACGTGTCGCGTTTTGCCATCTCGTCCACAGCCTGATGAAATGCCTGGACGACCGCCGGGATCAGCGGTTCAGTGACGTCGCCAATCCCCAGCCGAATAATGTTGGCCGAGGGATTCTCTGACGCGAACTTCGCGACACGGCGACCGATTTCCGGGAAGAGGTATCCCGCTTTGAGCTTCAGATAATTGTCGTTGATGCGAGCCATGATGCGTTGCTTGTGAATGCGAGGAACGAAACCACCAGCCGGTCAAAATCCGACCAACTCAAACGAACGGCGAGTTTAGAGGTGCCCAATCGCCGCGACAATCAACCTCCGTCACACGACTTTGCCCTGCTCCGCGAGATCACTACAGTCCCGCCGTTCATCGACTCTGACCTCGGATACGATCATGTTTGGCCAGCAAATTGCGCCGACCGATTACGACTTGCGCTTCCGCTGTTTCGGCTTCCCGGTCCGCGTGCATCCGATGTTTTGGCTGACGTCGGCGATCGTGATTTGGAACGTGTCGGATCGGCTCGATCTCAAGTTCGTCGGAGTTCTTGCCGTCTTCATTTCAGTTGTGTTTCACGAATTGGGACACGCCTTCGCGATCCGTCACTACGGCGGCCGCTCCGAGATCGTGCTGCAATTCTTCGGCGGCTATGCGACCTGTAACGTGAACCCGTCTCGGATGGGGAACATCATCATCGCGGCCGCTGGCCCAGCAGCGGGGTTTCTGTTGTGGGGTGTGCTGGAGTTGCTCGTGCGACAGTTTCCGTCGCAGATCAGATCGGCACACTTCTACCTGCAGACCTTGCTCGGGGTGCTGCTCTGGGCCAACTGGTCCTGGAGCCTGCTGAATTTGATTCCTGTCTGGCCGCTGGACGGAGGCAGGATCTCGCACCTCGTCATAGGCTGGTTCCGAGCATTCGATGCGTGGGAACTGGCGCTCAAGCTTTCAATCGCGGTCTGCGCCGGAATGGTTGCCTGGTGCGCGTTCGAATACGCGCAGCGCGGAGATGGCGACCGCTTTCTGATGATCATGTTCGTCATACTCGGCTTCCAGAATTTTCAGCTCTTGCAGGCGAGCACTCACAGGCGCTGGTGACTTTTGTAATCCGGAAAAGAACTCCAGTTAGCCACGCTTGCCAGAGCGTGGGTATACAACTTCCGGATCATCCGCGAGGCACGACGTAGTTCAGAGCCACCACATAGTGGCACGCGCTGCCGAGCATCGTGAACAGGTGCCAAATGGCGTGATGAAAGCGTCGCTGGTCATTGAGCAGGAACCAGATGCCCGCCGAGTACGCGACTCCTCCGGCCAGGATCCACGCAACCCCCTCGCCGCCGAGATGCCGAAAGAATTCCGGCAGCAGCTGAACCGGTACCCATCCCATCAATAGATAGAACGACGGAGCCACCGCATGCAGTTTCGTAAGGAACAGTTTCATCATGATCCCCGCCACTGCGAACGCCCACATTGTTGGCAGCGCCGCTGCTCGCCAACCTTCCGTGAGACACGTCATCGCGTAGGGTGTGAAGTTCCCCGCGATCAGCAAGAAGATGCAGATCTGATCGGCCGTCCGAAACCGATGCCGCCAAACTCCACGATGCACGCTGTGCGACAGTGTTGAGGCCGCATACAGCAGCGACAACGTCACCGCGTAGATGACGCAGCCCAAAGTCAGCGAGTCGTTGTGCCTGTCGAGTGACGACCGCACGAGCCACCAACCCGCCGGCAAGCTGAGGATGAAGCCCGCTCCGTGAGTCCATTGATTCGCCACTTCCTCCGTGACGAATCGCGATGAGGGTTTGAAATTGATTGCACGGCTCATCGCCGACTCCTCGGGAAACGTCCCTGTGGCCCTGGAAGACGATTTGTGGTAGCGGCGAGATAACAGAACCGCGCCTTTGGGCAAACAGCGATTTTCCGACAATGGCGTGTCGGACCAGACTGCAACTGTTAAATTGGCGGCCGACCGATTTCACCCAGGAGCGAACTGATGACACTGACTCGACGCGAACTTCTGTCGACATTGGCTTCGACCGCCAGCCTGAGCATGCTCGCCTCTCCGGCCGGAGCAGAACCAACGTCCTCGCGAGCCAAGACTCGCATCGGCATCTCGACCTATTCGTTCTGGCACTTTCGAGGTGATCCGGTGCCGATCGAGAAGTGTCTCGAACAAGCGGCCGACATGGGCTTCGACGGCGTCGAGATTCTGCACGTCCACATGGAAGAGGCCGCGAAGGTCAGCGGCGGTTCGGTCGACAAACCGATGCTGCGGCGAATCAAGCAGCGAGCCTTCTCGCTGGGCTTGGACCTGATGGGCTTCTCAACGCACCAGGGCTTTGTGACCCCAGACGCCGACAAGCGGCAGAAGAACATCGAGCACACCGAACGCTGCCTGGAGATGGCTTACGAACTTGGTATCCCAACGATTCGGGTCAACACCGGCCGCTGGGGAACCAGCAAGAACTTCGATGAGCTGATGGCCAACAAAGGGATCGAGCCGCGGCTTCCTGGATTCACCGACGACCAAGGTTTCGACTGGGTCAACGCCAGCTTTGAAAAGCTGCTTCCGAAAGCCGAAGCGTGCGGCGTTGTGATGGGACTCGAAAACCATTGGGGGCTCGGCCGCGAAGCGTCCGGCGTCATACGAGTCCTCAACACGCTTAAGTCGCCGTGGCTGAAGGCAACACTCGATACCGGCAACTTCCTCGAAAACATGTACGAACAAATGCAGTCGCTTGCTCCGCACGCGGTGCTCGTCCAGGCCAAGACGTACTTCGGTGGCGGCGAGTGGTACGCGCTCGACATCGACTACCCCCGCGTCGCCGAAATCCTCCGCCGAGCCAACTATCGCGGTTACATCTCGCTGGAGATGGAAGGCAAGGAAGCTCCGGCCACAGCGATCCCGAAAAGCTTGCAGTTGTTGCGCGGCGCGTTCTCGTGATCGTTCACCGATTGCGGTTCTACGTCAAAGCCAAAGGAGCGGCCGCCAACGCAGCGACGCTGACGGCAAAGAATCCCGCGAGCCACAGTCGAGTGGGATGCCGCCACCAATCCAGTACGATCAATGCGGTCATTTAAAATCTTCAGCCGCTCACGCCGAGCCTTGATTGGAAATGTAGGTCCCCGCCGTGCGCCGCTTCTCGACTAGGCCGGCGATCTCCAGTTCGCGATACGCCCGCGCAACTGTGTTTGGATTGATCAGCAGTTGTTCGGCCAACCCGCGAATCGTCGGAAATTCCTCGCCAGCCGTGAGTTGTCCGGAGGCGACCAGATACTTGATCTGGTTCACGATCTGCTGATAGATCGCCGCGCCATCGTTGGGAGAAATATGAATTTGCAAGGTGTTATTTCGAGGCGAAGGAACCGTATCCGGCGCCCCATATTGTGTTAAAGCAACAATGCAAATGGCGGCCATATCGTCAAACGCGAATTCAGAAACTGAGGCTTCGCCCGTAAACCAGAATCACTGCCTGTCGGCTGTTGCCGTGAGTCG
>Ga0194119_10002726_pt1 | contig 29431 bp, 28 predicted proteins | sample TA2MahC100mmetaG_FD_148620 | JGI IMG/M metagenome (GOLD analysis project Ga0194119, IMG submission 148620) | Freshwater microbial communities from Lake Tanganyika, Tanzania - TA2015018 Mahale Deep Cast 100m | ecosystem: Environmental > Aquatic > Freshwater > Lake | place: Tanzania: Lake...
CATGTGTGGCGCAATAGGGAGAATGCAAAATGCAGGGTCGGAATGCGGGCGGTGGCGCCGCCGGGAAGCTGATCTTCCCAACGGTGCTGATCCTGTTGGCTATACTCGTCTTTCTTGGCTGGCGCGGCGTTTTTTCCCCAACCCCCAGTGATGTGGCCGGTGCTTCACGCGGACCCTTGAGCGAAGCGCCAGCCGGGGCCGCCGGACCGGCGGGCTCGGGTGAAGCCACGCGGCCTGCGATTCCCGCAGCGCCGCCGCCGCCTGACCTCGTTACCCAAAGCACCGAGGCCGCCCGCCCTGACCAAAATGCCGCGCCCCCGGCGGCTGCAATGGTCCCGCCACGCTTTGACGTGGTGCGGGTTGGGGCGCGGGGCAGCGCGGTGATTGCAGGGCGTGCCGCGCCGGGCGCGGATGTGATTGTGCTGGCCGATAATGGCCGGGAATTGGGCCGCGCACGCGCGGATCGGCGCGGAGAATTCGTGATCTTGCCGGCTGATCCGCTGCCACCGGGCGCGATTGAACTCAGCCTCCGCGCGCGACTCGGTGATCAGGAAATCACCGGGCCGGATACGGTGGTGCTTGTGGTGCCGGACACTGCGGCGCAAATCGCCGAAGCCGCGCGCCCCGCGCCGGCGACCGAAGCTTCCCCCAGCCCCCAGGCCCAGGCTGCAGAACGCCCGGCGCAGCAGGCGCAAGCCGCGCCCGCCGCGGCAGCAGAACGCCCGGCCCAAGCTCAAGCCCCAGCCCAAGCCCAAGCCCAAGCCCCAGCCCCTGCGCCGACCGGACCGATCGCCGTGCTGATCCCGGGCCGATCCGAAGCCGCCGCCCCGCGCTTGTTGCAGGCGCCGGCACCCACGCCTTCTGACAGCGCGCCGTCACGGCTGAGTATCGATTCGGTGGAATATGACCAAAGCGGATCCATGCGCTTTGCCGGCAGCGCGCCCCCTGGCGCCAGGCTCAGGGTTTATGTGGATGACCAGCCTATTGGCGAATCGGTCGCTGATGCGCCTGGCCGCTGGGCCCTTCAGCCCGCCAGCCAGCCAAGCATAGGGCGGCATCGGTTGCGGGTTGACCAAATCTCACCCGCTGACGGGCGGGTGCTGGCGCGCGCCGAGGTTCCATTCCAGCGGGAAGAACTTCCCGCTGAAGTCTTGGCCCAGCAGCGCATTGTCGTGCAGCCGGGCAATAACCTTTGGCGCATTGCCCGCGCGACCTATGGGCGCGGCGCGCGTTACACGGTGATTTATCAGGCGAATAAGGACCAGATCGCTGATCCCAACAAAATCTATCCGGGTCAGGTCTTTGCGCTGCCCGCCGCCCAGCCGGCGCCGGCGGCTTCAAGCCGGTCCAGATAAGGATCGAGCGCGAGGACAAAGCGCACCAAGGCCGCGACCAATTCAGGCGAATTGGTCGGCGACACCAGCGCCAAATCAGCTTCAAAGCGAATCCGATGATCGGGCGTGAGACCCATGCTCCAACCTTCGGGCAGGCCCGGGTTCAGCGCCGCCAAAGTGGTGAAACTGTTTTGGCGCAAATCCCGCCCTTCAGTGGTGGAGGGGATGCGCGCGGCATCGGTTTCCACCACCAGCCCCTCGGTGCTCAGCTCTGCGCGGCAGCGGCGGCCGCGCCAGTCAAAGGTGAATTCCAGAGGCCTGTCTGCCAGCTTGGGGGTCAGGCGGCCTTCGGGGTCTATGGCCAGAGGGCCAAGGGTGATTACATCCATGGCCCGCATTATTGTGCAATTTTAGTAAAAACACTGTAAGCGAGGGCGCATGGCACTCGGACAAAGTCTTCGTATGGTTCTCGCCCGGCCGCATCCGGCGGCGAGACCCTTCCTGATTGGTGGCGCGGCAGTGGCGCTGCTGGGCGGCGCGCTGCTGGGCAGCTTCCTGTTTTGGCTTGGCGTGGCGTTCACGCTGTTCTGCCTTTACTTCTTCCGCGATCCGGAACGCATGCCCCCCGCGCGCCCTGGCCTGGTGCTGGCACCGGCGGATGGGCATGTGGTGTCTGTCATGCCGGCCAAGCCGCCGGTGGAATTGGGCATGGGTGAGGAAACCCGCTGGCGTATCGCGATTTTCCTTTCGGTCCTTGATGTCCATGTGAACCGCATGCCCTGCGATGGCACGGTGACGCGCATTGCCTATCACCACGGCAAATTCCTGAGCGCCAATCTGGACAAGGCAAGTGATGAGAATGAACGCAATGCGCTTGCGGTGCGGCTGCCCGATGGGCGCGATATTGCCGTGGTGCAGATTGCCGGGCTGATCGCGCGGCGCATTCTGTGTGATGCAAAAGTGGGCGATGTGGTGCAGGCGGGTGATCGCTTTGGCATTATCCGCTTCGGCAGCCGGACGGATATCTATCTGCCGCCGGGCGTGGAACCCATGGTCGCCGTGGGCCAGACCATGATCGGTGGCGAGACGGTTTTGGCGGAGTTGCAGGCGCGATGAGCAACGCCCCGCAAAATGCGGCGCCGGAAGGGCGGATGCGGCGACTGCGCCGGCGCTTTCGCCCGCGCACGCGCCCGCGTTTTGAAGGGCAATCCTTCAATCGCCTGATTCCGAACATCATGACCATGCTGGGGCTGTGCTGCGGCTTGGTTGCGATCCGTGCTGCCTTTGAAGCGCGCTTCGCCGAAGCCGCGGTACTGATTGTGGTGGCCGGCGTGATTGATGGGTTGGATGGGCGGCTTGCACGCCTGCTGAAAGCGACATCCCGGTTCGGGGCGGAATTCGATAGCCTTGCCGATTTTCTATCCTTTGGGGTGGCGCCCGCGCTGGTGTTGTATCTTTGGGCTTTGCAGGATTATCGCGGGATTGCCTTCGCACCTGCCTTGCTGTTCGCGGTTTGCTCCTCACTCCGTTTGGCGCGCTTCAATGCGGCGCTGGATGTAGGGCCGGCGCCAAAGCCTGCCTATACCTATAATTTCTTCACCGGCGTGCCCGCGCCGGCAGCGGCGGGCTGTGCGCTTTTCCCGCTTTTCGCGGGGCTGTTTTTCACGCAAATCAACATGCCGATGCTGGCGGGTATCATGCAGAACCCTGTCTTGGTTGCCGGCGTTTTGATTCTGGTGGGCGGGCTGATGGTGAGCACGCTGCCCACTTGGTCCTTCAAGAATTTCAAGGTGCCGCGTGCCGCCGTGCTGCCGCTGCTGCTTGGCGTTGGGCTTTATACCGCGCTGTTGTTCGCTGAACCCTGGGGCGCGCTTGCCATGGCGGGGATTATTTATCTTGGCATGTTGCCCTTTTCGCTGCGGTCCTATTTGCGACTGAAGCAGGAAGCGGAGAGCATGCTGGAACCCGTGCTGGTCGCCGATAATGGCAAGGGAAATACCGCGCCCTGATGCTGCGCGGCAGGCTTGAATTGCCTCTGGGGGGGCAGCGCATCAGCATCTCAGGCGGGCCCTTTGATGCCATGCCGGAAGGCGCGCGTGGGCTATGCCTGGAAGCCGACGCCGCGCGCATTGGCGAGGCCGAATGGCGGCTTGATGTGCCGGATTACGGCGTGCCGGATGATGCAGCTTTGCGCGCGGTATTGACGCAGATGCTGGCAGCAATGCGCGCTGCCCCTGATGGCGCCTATCACATCGGGTGCAAGGCAGGCATCGGACGTACTGGCACTGTCATGGCTTGCCTAGCCATCATGGCGGGCGCGGCAGAGGGCGACCCGGTTTCATGGTTGCGCGCCGCCTATTACCAAGGGGCGATTGAAACGCCTGGGCAAGAAGAGTTTGTCCGTCGCTTTGCGCGGTGATGCTTGGTCGCTTAGCATTTCTGAAAAATCAGGAGAAACGTGATGCCCCAAATCCTCGATCCCCAAACCATCGCCGATTATGATCGGGATGGCGCGGTGGTGATCCGTGGCGCCTTCGCGCCGCATTGGGTGGAGCTGCTCGCCGCCGGGGTTGAGCGCAATCTGCGCGAACCGGGTCCCTTCGGCAAACGCTATACGCCCGAAGGAAAGCCTGGCATGTTCTTTGGTGATTACTGTTCTTGGCAGCGCATTGCGGAATATGAGGCGTTCTTGCGCCATTCCCCCGCCGCCGCCATTGGCGGCGCGCTGATGCAAAGCGGCAAGGTCAATCTGTTTCATGAACATGTGCTGGTGAAGGAACCAGGCACGGAAGAACCAACCCCTTGGCATAATGACCAGCCCTATTGGACGGTGGAGGGCTGGCAGGTGTGTTCGCTTTGGATTCCACTTGACCCGGTGGCGCGGGAGAATGGCGTTGAATATGTCGCGGGGTCACATCGGCGGGGCGAATGGTTCAAGCCGAAGCGCTTTGCCGATAGCGCTGACCATCCTTCCGATGATCCGCGCTTTCTGCCGGTTCCAGACGTTGAGGGAAACCGTGGCGACTACACGCTGCTGGGGTGGGATTTGCAGCCTGGCGATTGCGTCGCCTTCCATGGGCTGACGTTGCATGGCGCGCCGGGCAATCGCAGCGGCAAGCTGAGGCGCCGCGCGGTCTCCGCACGTTGGACCGGCGATGATGCGGTGTTCACGCGCCGCAAGGGGATAGAAAGCCCGCCCGCGCCGGCGAATGCGCCGGCGCATGGTGCCGCGATGGATAGTGAGGTGTTTCCGGTGGTTTGGCGGGCGGCTTAACCCACCAACGCCACCACCAAAAACCCAAGCCCCGCAACACTCGCCGCCGCGCCCATTGCGGGGCGCAGCCATTGCGCGCGCGCGCCCTGCCTTGCCAGCACCATGGCACCAAACATCAAAGCGCCTTGGATCACGGCAAGCCCGGCCAGATAGGCGATGATCGGTGTTGCTTCCGCGCCGATCACGGCTTCCGCAAAGGCATGGCCATGGAACAGCCCGGCCAGGGCGAAACCCGTCAGCAGCGCCGCCCCCGCCATCAGCACTGAAGCGGCGACCAAAGCCTCGGTCATGCCAAGGCCAATGCCGGCCATATGGAGCGCCAGCCCCGCCATACCGGCGGCCAGGAACGCGGCAATCGCGCGGAAAGCTTCATTGCGCGGCAAGGCCGCCGCCAACACGCCGGCCGTCAGCAAAAAGGCCAAATGATCCAGCCCAATCATCGGATGGCCAATGCCGGAGGCAAAACCCTGCCAGAGCGTTTCCGGCATCGCGCCACCCATCGGGTGGTGCGCGGCCGCGGGCAAAGGCAGCAGGGCCGTCAGGCTCAGGGCGAAAAATTGGCGGCGTATCCTAGTCTCTCAAAACTTCTCCCCGTCATGCTTGCCGCTTCGGGGCCGGGATGCAAGCGGCACGCGGTTGGACCGGCGGGGTGGAGCCTCTATATCCACATCGTGATCAAACTTCCCCGGATTCTCCTGCTGCTTGGCCTGCTGCTGCTGGCTGGCCCCGCCTTTGCCGCCTGCGCCGATTCCCCCGCGCCTGGCGTGGAATGGCGGCGCTGCCTGCTGGATGGGGTTGACCTGACAGGGCGTGATCTGACGGGGGCGACGCTGCGCGATACCTCCTTCGCGCGGGGGCGTTTTGTGGAGGCCAAGCTGGCGGGGGTTGATGCTTCCGATGCGCGCTTCGGCTTTGCCGATTTGTCGCGTGCCGATCTGACCGGTGCCACGCTCCGCAGCACTGATCTGACCCGTGCCGTGCTGGCGGGCGCCACGTTGAAGGGTGCGGATTTACGGCGCGCCACGCTGTTTCGCGCTGATTTGCGCGGCGCGGATTTGACCGGGGCGGAGCTTGCCGGCGCCAATTTTTCCGGCGCCGAGCTCGGCGGGGCGCGCTGGCTGGATGGGCAGAAGATTTGCGCTGCCGGGTCCATCGGGTCCTGCCAATGAGTGATGCGGATTACCTTTCGCGGCTTAATGTCGAACAGCGCGCGGCGGTGGAAGCGCTTGATGGGCCGCTTCTGGTGCTGGCAGGCGCGGGCACCGGCAAGACCCGTGTGCTGACCACGCGATTCGCGCATCTGCTCCGCAGCCGCAAGGCTTTCCCATCTCAGGTATTGGCGGTGACCTTCACCAATAAGGCCGCGCGCGAAATGCGTGAGCGTGTGGGCGCGATGATGGGTGAGGCTGTGGAAGGGCTATGGCTTGGCACCTTCCATGCACTCACCGCGCGCATGCTGCGCCGTAATGCGGAACTTGTTGGACTGAATTCGAACTTTACCATCCTGGATACGGATGATCAGCTCCGCTTGCTGAAACAGGTGATGGAAGCCGAACATATTGACCTGAAGCGCTGGCCCGCGAATGGGCTGATGGCGATCATTCAGCGCTGGAAGGATTGCGGCCTGACGCCGGATGCCGTGACGCCGGCTGAGGATACGGATTACGCCGCCGGGCGCGCGCGCAGTATCTATGAGGCATATCAGGCGCGGCTGAAGGCGCTGAATGCCGCCGATTTCGGTGATTTGCTGCTGCATGTGGTGACGATCCTGCGCGGGCATCCGGAAGTGCTGGCGGATTATCAGCGGCGCTTTCGCTATATTCTGGTGGATGAATATCAGGACACCAATCTGGTGCAGTATTACTGGCTGCGATTGCTGGCGCAGGCCCATCGCAATATCTGCTGCGTCGGCGATGATGACCAATCCATCTATTCCTGGCGCGGCGCGGAGATTGAAAACATCCTGCGCTTTGAGAAGGATTTTCCCGGCGCGCAGGTGGTGCGGCTGGAATCGAATTACCGTTCCACCAAGCCCATTCTGGCCGCCGCATCCGGGCTGATTGCACATAATACCGGCAGGCTCGGCAAAACCCTGCGCCCCGGGCGCAATGATGCGGAAGGGGAGAAGGTGCGCGTTGTCTCGGTCTGGGACAGCGAAGAAGAAGCCCGCATGGTGGGGGAGAGGATCGAAGCCGCGCGGCGTTCGGGTGAATCCTTGGGGGAGGTCGCCATTCTGATCCGCGCCGGTTTTCAGACTCGCGCTTTTGAAGAACGCCTGATTACGCTCGGCCTGCCCTATCGCGTGGTGGGCGGCGCGCGGTTTTATGAGCGTCAGGAAATCCGTGATGCCATGGCCTATTTCCGCGTGGTGGCGCAGCCGGCGGATGATCTGGCCTTTGAACGAATTGTGAATCTGCCCAAGCGTGGGCTTGGCGATACCGCGATGCGGGAGATGCATGCGCTGGCGCGGGCGGAAGCCGTGCCGCTTGCCATTGCTGCCGGGCTTGCCTTGGAAAAGGGCGTGATCAAGCAGGCCAAGGCGCGCGCTGCCCTGGGTGAATTGCTGGAAGCCTTCGCGCGCTGGCGCGCCATGTTGCCCAATGAAGGCCATGTGGTGATGGCCGCAACGCTGCTGGAAGAAAGCGGCTATACCGATATGTGGAAGCAGGATCGCAGCCCGGAAGCGCCGGGGCGGCTTGATAACCTCAAGGAATTGCTGCGCGCCATGGCGGATTACGAAACGCTGGCCGGGTTTCTGGAGCATGTCTCGCTAGTGATGGAAAATGACGAAGCGGCAGAAGGGCAGCGCGTTTCGATCATGACATTGCATGGCGCGAAGGGTTTGGAATTTGATCGGGTGTTTTTGCCGGGTTGGGAAGAAGGCGTCTTTCCATCGCAGCGCAGCCTGGAAGAAGGCGGCGAACGCGCCTTGGAAGAAGAACGGCGCCTGGCCTATGTCGGCATCACGCGCGCGCGGCGCTTCGCGGTGATCAGCCACGCCGCCAATCGGCGCATTTACGGCAATTGGCAGGCTTCCATCCCATCGCGCTTTTTGGATGAATTGCCGGCATCCGAGATCAAGCTGGAAGGCAATGCCGCGCGGGAGATGCGGAGTGCGAGTGTCTTCCCGGCCTCAGGCGGCTTGTATGGCCAGCGCCCGCGCGTGATCGAAGCAGCCGCCTGGGAAGTGAAGGAACGCCCCACGAGTGCCACGCGTTATGCGCCGGGTGATCGCGTCTTTCACCAGAAATTCGGCTATGGCGAGGTGACCGGCGTGGATGATGATCGGCTTGATATCCGTTTCGACAAGGCCGGCGACAAGCGCCTGATTGATCGTTTTGTGGAGAAAGCCTGATGCGCCCTGCCGGCCCTGATAGTGCGGGCGCGCTTTCCCGCCGCCGCGCCGAACCGCTTGAAGCGCTCAGCATTGATGGGCTGAGTGAGGAAGCGCTGCCCTTCTTCGAAGCAGCACTGCAACAGGTTTGCGGCACCGTCGCCTATTTCCGCGATGAGCCGAGCGATACCTGGCGCGTGGAAGGCGTGCGCGAAGCCGGCGCGGGGCAGGAGGCGCTGGAAAGCGCCTTGGCCTTGGCGGCGCTGGTCGCGGGTATTGCGCCGCCCGCGGTGCAGATCGCGCCGGTGGAAGCGGATGGCTGGCTTGCGCGCACGGTGCAGGCTTTTCCGGAACAGCGCATTGGTCAGCGATTCCTGATACGCCCGACGCATGTTGCGGATCGGCGCTGTTTTGATCGGCTGGTGTTGAAGCTGGATGCGGGTTTGGCATTTGGGTCGGGCGAACATGCCTCCACGCAAGGTTGCCTGATGGCGTTTGAAGCCATCGCGCATCGGCGCCCGCGGCGCGTCATGGATTTGGGCAGTGGTTCGGGCATTCTCGCCATGGCGGCGGCGAAGCTGTTGCATGTGCCGGTGACGGCGACCGATATCGAACCCTGGTCCGTGCGCATTTGTGTGGAGAATGCGCGGCTGAATGGGCTGTCGGCACAGATGCGCGCGCTATTGGCGGATGGCTGGCGTGATCGGCGGTTGCAGGGCAAGCGTTATGATCTGATTTTCGCTAATATCCTGGCGCGCCCGCTTTGCGCCATGGCGCGAGAATTGGCGGCGCATCTTGCACCGCAGGGAACGGCCATTTTGGCCGGGCTTCTCGGTACGCAGGCGCGCATGGTGCTGGCGGCGCATCGCCGTCAGGGCCTGGTGCTTGAACGCAGAATAGATGTTGGGCCTTGGACTAGTTTAGTGCTTAGAAAGCGGTGATCAGAACCCCCGACTGAAGGGCCAATTTTCGGTTGCTGAGATGAAACGAAATGCATTGGCATTGGCTTCATAAGCGCGTTTTGCGATCATGACGTCTACAAAGGCCGTCTCCAGGGCTTCCTGCCCTTGAATGGCGGCAATGCCGGAACCGATGCCCTCTCGTGGGATGGGCGGGACATAAACAGGCCGTTCTGGCGCTGCGGTAGTATTGGCAAGGCGTATTGCCGCCATTTCCAGACGCTCCACGGCTCGCTGCATGCCGCTCAGCGTCGCATTCATCGCGGCATTGATGCCGCCGGGGATGGTTTTCGTCATGAAGCTAATCTAGCCGAGATTCGTAAACAAACTTCTGAAGAACAGACACCTGTGGTGGAAATTTACGCCCACCCCTCAGTTTTTTTGGTTCACTCAGCAGCAGCGCGCCGATCAAGATGCTGGCGCAGCCTTGGCATCACTTCTTGCGCAAGGCGGGCCATGCTCTCAGCTTCCCAGGCGGCATTGGGGCCGGACCAATCAAGGCCGGCCATCAGCACATGGCCATAGGGGCCGGCTTCTTCCCGCAGCGCAATCAGCTTGTCCAAAACGGTGCGCGGGCTGCCGGCGATCACGCAGGCATCAATCATATCCTCAGCCGTTGCGGCGTTATGGTCCATGTCTTCGCGCGGCGTCATGGTGGCGGCGAGGCCGGCGCGTTTCGCGAGGCTGCCCAGATATTCGAAGTAATAGCGGGTGGCGCCTTCAGGTGCGGTGGCGCGGGCGCGGGCTTCGGCATCGGTCGCGGCAATCACGAAATTCCGCGCCATGCGCCAGCGCGCGCCATCGGGCGCCTGCCCGGCTTCGCGAAGGCCCGCAGCAAAGCTTTGCCAATGGCCTGCCAGGATTCGGTGCGCCACGAAATTGGCGCTGATCACGCCCCAGCCGCGCTTGGCCGCCAGCGCCACGCCCTGCGAATCCTTGGACCGGGCGGAGACATGAATGGAAGGCCCACCCGGCTGGAAGGGTTTGGGCATGAAGCCCACACCATATTGCGGCAACACATTGCGCGAAATCTTCACCGGCCAGGTCTCGCTACCGACATCATAGGGTGGTTCGGCGGCCCAGATGCGCTGGATGGTCTCAATCGATTCGATCATGCGCTTGCCGCGTTCCTTGGGCTCAATATCGCCGAACAGCTCAAAATCCGAAGAAAGCCCGCCAGCGCCAATCCCCATCATGAAGCGGCCCTGCGCCATATGATCGAATTGCGCGACTTCCGCCGCCACAATGGCCGGGTGGTGGTTCGGCAGGTTGATCACGCCGGTGCCGAAAGTCAGGCTTGTCCGATGCACCAGCCCCGCCATGAACATCAAGGGGGAAGCGATGGGTTCCGATGTGGCGGAGAAATGCTCGCCCACCCAGACCTCCTGAAAGCCAAGGCGGTCAGCCAGCAGGGATTTTTCCATATCCTCTGCCAGGGTTTCATGCATGGGCCGCCCCGGTGGATGGAGCGGCATCATGAACAGTCCAAGATGCATGCGGCGCTTCCTCAAGTCGTTTCGGGCGATGTTGCTCGCCCTTGTAACTGAATCCTAAGCCAAGGCCGCGCCAAAGGTGAAGGGGGGGTGGGCCTTGCCAGGGGGCGCTTCTGCCCTGATGCTCCGATGGTGACCCCATCCGCCAGACTTGCCACGGCGATCGAGCTGCTCAGTGCGCTCGAAGCCCAGTGCTTTGCCCCTAATGCCCGTCGCCGCCCCGCCGATGCGGTGGCGAGCGATTTTTTCCGCACCCGGCGTTTTATCGGTGGGGGGGATCGGCGCAGCATCAGCGAATGGGTCTGGGGGGTGGTGCGGCAAAGGCTGCGCTTTGATTGGAACCTGGCGCGGCTGCCGGCTGAAGTGACGCCGCGCCTATTGCTGATGGCCTATCTGGTGCTGGTGGCGCGCTGGACGGAAGCCGATATCGCGCGCGGGTTTGACGGGGAACGCTATGGCGCCGCCCCGCCCAATGCTGGCGAAGCCCGCGCAGTGCGCATCATGGCCGGGCGGGAATTGCTGCACGCGGATATGCCGGATTGGGTGCGCTTCAACCTGCCGGAATGGCTGCTCGCGGATTTCAAGGCGCGTTTCGGGGCGGATTTGGCTGCCGAATCTGCCGCCATGGAACAGCCGGCAGCGCTTGATCTCCGCGCCAATCTGCTGCGTGGCACGCGCGCGGAAGCCGCTGCCGCGCTGGCCGCCGAGGGCATTGCCACCGAAGCAACACCTTATTCGCCCTGGGGGCTCCGCGTGCCTTCCCGCCGACCTGTCACTGGCACGGCAGCCTTCAAGGGCGGCTTGATCGAAGTGCAGGATGAAGGCAGCCAATTGATCGCGCTTCTGGCGGATGCGCGGCCTGGAATGCGGGTGGCCGATTACTGCGCCGGCGCCGGGGGCAAGACGCTGGCCATGGCTGCCACCATGGGCAATCGGGGCAAGATCACGGCCTGCGATACCTCGGCCCCCCGGCTGGAGGGGGCGGCTTTGCGCTTCCGTCGCGCTGGGGTGGATAATGCGGAGAGGCATTTGCTGGAGCCTGGGGACCGCTGGGCCAAGCGCCGCGCCGGCAGTTTTGACCGCGTTTTGGTGGATGCGCCCTGCACTGGCACCGGCACTTGGCGGCGCAACCCGGATGCGCGGCTCCGCACCCGGCCCCAGGATTTGGCCGAGCTTGTTGCAGTGCAAAACGACATTCTCGAAAGAGCAAGAGAATTGGTGCGTCCGGGCGGCAGATTGGTCTACGCTACCTGTTCCGTATTGCCGGCAGAGAATGAGGAGCGGATGGAAAGCTTCCTGGCAAGCCACCCGGAATTTGCGCCAATCACGTTGGAAGCGCTTTGGCCTGCGCTCTGCCCCGATGTGGCGCAGCCCTGCGCCGGGCCATGGTTGCGCCTTTCCCCGGGCGCGCAGGGTACGGATGGTTTCTTCTGCGCTGTGCTGGAAAGAAAGCCATGATCGCGATCCGCCGCGCCCGTGCCAGCGACGCCGCCGCGATTGGCGCGCTGCATGTCGCGGTGTGGCGCAGCGCCTATGCCGGCATTCTGCCTGATGCCTATCTGGCTTCGCTTTCCGCGACGCGCTTGGCTGCCGCCTATCAACGTGACATGTTCGACCGGCGCGGCGGCTATGCGGTTTTTGTCGCGGTGGCGTCCGGTGATGACGCGCCGGAAGGCAGCGCGCCGGATCAGGCGACGATCATTGGCTTTGCCTCTGGCGGTCGATCCCGGCGAGAGGGGCTCGCGGATGGGGAGGTCAATACCATTTATCTGAATGAGGATTACCGGGATCGCGGCACCGGGCGGCGCCTGATGCGCGCAGCGGCGGCGCATTTGCGCGTGGTGGGCTGCCGTTCGGCCATGGTCTGGGTGCTGCGCGACAACCCCACCCAATGGTTCTACCGGCATCTGGGCGGGCGTGTGGTGGCGCGTGGCCAGACCCGCGTGGGCGGCCAGGCTGTGGAGCAGGTGGCGATGCTGTGGGAGCCGATTGATACGCTGCTGGCCGCCACTGCCTCGGCGCCGGAGGCCTGAAGCATTTTCAAGCCAAGTGGACCCACTTGGCGGCTCGGAAAATGCGACCAAGCCTGAAGCATTTTCAAGCCAAGTGGGCACACTTGGCGACTCGGAAAATGCGACCAAACAATCCCTAACTTGCCCCGAGGCGCGGCTTGTGGTGCAAGCCCGCATGGCCCTTGAACCGCAAGACTCCGCCCGCCGGCACGATCATGTGCTGATCCTCGATTTCGGAAGCCAGGTGACGCAGCTGATCGCCCGCCGCGTCCGGGAATCCGGCGTTTATTGCGAGGTTTGGCCCTTCCATCACGCGCCCGAAGAACGCATCCGCGCCTTTGCGCCGCGCGGCATTATTCTATCCGGCGGGCCGGCGAGTGTGACCGAAGGCGAAAGCCCCCGCGCGCCGGAAGCGGTCTTCACGCTTGGCGTGCCGATTCTGGGTATTTGTTACGGCCAGCAAACAATGGCGGCGCAATTGGGCGGCTTGGTGGAGCCTTCCGATCACCGCGAATTCGGTCGCGCCTTTGTGGAAGTGACGGATGAATGCGCCATCACGCGCGGCTTCTGGGCCAAAGGCGCGCGTGAGCAGGTGTGGATGAGCCATGGCGACCGCGTGACGAAGCTGCCGCCTGGCTTTCGTCCCGTGGCGGTGAGCGAAGGCGCGCCCTTTGCCGCCATTGCCGATGATGCGCGGCATTTCTACGGCGTGCAGTTCCACCCGGAAGTGGTGCACACGCCGCATGGCGCGGCGCTGCTGAAGAACTTCACCCATGAAGTGTGTGGCTGCGCCGGCGATTGGACCATGGCTGGCTTTCGCCAGGAAGCGGTGGCGCGCATTCGCGCGCAAGTGGGGCAGGGGCGCGTGGTGTGTGGGCTTTCCGGCGGTGTTGATAGCTCGGTCGCTGCCGTGTTGATCCATGAGGCGATTGGCGATCAACTGACCTGCATTTACGTGGATCATGGCCTGATGCGCGCGAATGAAAGCGAACAGGTTGTTGGCACTTTCCGTGACCGCTTCAACATTAAGCTGATCCATCGCGATGCTTCCGATATGTTTCTGGGCCAGCTTTTCGGTGTGACGGACCCGGAGGTGAAGCGCAAAACCATTGGGCGCCTTTTCATTGAAGTGTTCGAAGAAGAACAGAACAAGCTGGGGGGTGCGGATTTCCTCGCACAAGGCACGCTTTACCCGGATGTGATTGAAAGTGTCTCAGCTACTGGTGGGCCATCCGTCACGATCAAATCGCATCACAATGTCGGCGGTTTGCCCGCGCATATGCGCATGCAGTTGGTCGAACCGTTGCGCGATTTGTTCAAGGATGAGGTGCGCGCGCTGGGGCGTGAGCTTGGCATTCCTGAAGAAATTGTGGGCAGGCATCCCTTCCCGGGGCCGGGCCTTGCGATTCGCATCCCAGGCGAGGTGACGCGCGAAAAGGCAGATTTGCTGCGCCGTGTGGATACGGTGTTCCTGGAAGAAATCCGTAATGCCGGTTTGTATGATGCGATCTGGCAGGCTTTTGCGGTGCTGTTGCCCGTACGCACCGTAGGCGTGATGGGTGATGGGCGGAGTTATGACCAGGCCTGCGCATTGCGTGCTGTCACCAGCACGGATGGCATGACGGCGGATGTCTATCCGTTTGATATGAGCTTCCTCAATCGCGTTGCGGCGCGGATTGTGAATGAGGTGCGCGGGATCAATCGCGTGACCTATGACATCACGAGCAAGCCGCCGGGGACCATTGAGTGGGAGTGATCAGGTGTTGAGACACGGCTTTCAGCCAAGCATGAGGCGCTGATGAGAACCTCTCTTGTGCGCACCGTCTTTTTGGCAACTTCTTTGTGGTGGCTAGTGGGTTCTGCCACGGCCGCCAGTTTTGATTGCGCCAAGGCCCGACGGCCGATTGAAAAACTCATATGCAGCAACCCCGAGCTGGATGCCGCAGACACCCGGATGGGGGAGGCGTTCAAGCGAGTGAATGCCGGGTTTCCGCTCAAGGGATTCGTGCTTGCCACCCAGCGCGTTTTTCTGGCTGGCTATTCCGCCTGCATGAACGATGACACTGGAAAAACCGTGGTCGCTGCAGAGGCCGTGCGCCGTTGTGTGGCCGTGGTGCGAGAGCGGACCGCGGAATTGGAGGCGCTGGGTCAGGCCAAGGTCTACTCCAGTGCCGTGGGCACATTCACCCCGGATGATCTGGCCATTCTGGTCTACAACGCCGATGGCCGGCAGCGAATTCGCTTGTGGGGCAACTGGATGCCCGATGCCTACAACCCCAGGCCCTTCCCCGACGGCAAGCTATGTGATCTCGACGATGAACTGAAGCCAGCCAAAGGCGGCTTCAAGACTGCCTCCACAGACGACGCGGTCTTGACCATTTCAGAGACCGCTGTCCAGATCAGTGAGTACATCATGTGCACCCCGCGCAATGGAATCGCGGCCCAAGTGTATCGGCGGGTGCGTTGAACGGGTGGAGGCGTCAGCGGGCATCCCGCCACTAGCAGCTTCCGCTCCATTCCACCTCTGAACGGCGAGACCTACCGCTTTCTCCCGGAAAGTTCTTGAAGGCGCCGTCGATGATGTACAGGATGATCGCGTTGATGTTTCCGCAGCTTCCGGAACTGAAGGCCCGCACCTCGTACACCTTGGTCACGGGTCTTCCCGCGGCGTTGCGGTAGATGTCCACATTCAGTTCGCGCCTGTATTCGCGGCTCGAGACCGGCACCATCCCCACGATTCCATAGGTCGGCATGGTGGTCGTGGTGGTATTGAAGCTCGACATCCGTCCGGTGCTGCCGATGATGTTGCCCGTGGTCATGCTGGTGCCGCCGCCTGTCTGGCCGTAAAGCGGCACCGCGCTCGTGACGGTTCTACCGGTATCGATGCCGTAGGTCACATACGCAGTGAACTGCGAGTTCGAATTCGTGGAAACCGGTGTGTACCCTTTCTCCGCCAGACGACGAAGCAGATGGTTGCTCACCACCTGAAACTGCAGCGACAACGCTTGTTCCTGGTTGATGGGCGCTACTGAGATCGTTCCGCGCTGGTGGTGTCCCTCGCCATGAAATGGCGTTGTCCAGCCGCTGATTATTTAGTGGTGCTGACTGGCACCATGATGGCACCAAAACGCGTTTTGTTGATTTTCAAGCTGCCCGAGGGACTTCTGGGTTTTTGAAAACCTTGGCTCCCCGAGTTGGACTCGAACCAACGACCTAGGGATTAACAGTCCCGCGCTCTACCAGCTGAGCTATCGGGGAACAGGAGCCGGCGCGCCTAATAGCAGCGTCGCGCTTTATGTCAAAGCCCTGCGGCTTCACAAAAACGCGTCATGGAGGTCCGGAGCGGAATCGAACCGCTGTAGAGGGTTTTGCAGACCCTTGCCTGACCACTCGGCCACCGGACCCCATGGCGTCTCTATCGGGCCACGCCCGTTCCGGGTCAAGCGCCACCTTGGCGGGGTGATGCCTGCGGACCTATAAGGTCATCAACAAGGCTTGAAGGATGGGCAAAATGGATTTCGCGCGCGCCAGAAATTTCATGATCGAAGGTCAATTGCGTCCGAATCAGGTGCAAGATCCGCGACTCCTGGCGGCCTTTGGCGATTTGCCCAGGGAAGCCTTTCTGCCTGCCGATCTTGCCCCGCGTGCCTATGCGGACGCGGATGTGCCGCTGCCGGGCGGGCGGGTGCTGATGCAACCTATGGTTATGGCGCGGCTTTTCCAGCTTGCAGAATTGCGCCGGGGCGACCGGACGCTGGTGCTTGGCGCGGGCTGCGGTTACGGCGCGGCGGTGCTGGCCGCGATGGGCGCGAATGTCACAGCACTCGAAAATGATCCTGCCATGCTTGCCTTGGCGCAGGCCGGCTTGGCGCGCAGCCTGCCGGAGGCGTCGTTGCGTCTGCTCCGCGAAGACCCGGCCCAGCCGCCGCCGGGGCTTGGGCCCTTTGATGTGATCGTGATTGAAGGCGGCGTGCCGGCTATTCCGCGCCCGATCGAAACCTTGCTGGTGGAAGGCGGGCGTCTGGTGGCGCTTGTCACCACGGGTGGGCCGCCGGCGCGGGCCACGCTGGTGCGCCATATTGGCGGCAGCTTCACGCCGCGGACGGCGTTTGAAGCGCATGCCGCACCCCTTCCGGCCTTCCAGCCTAAGCCTAGCTTCGCGTTTTAGACGTTTCTCGGTTGTAGGCACTCTGGGCTGGCGCAACCGCCCGTGCATGCTGTAGCCTCGAAACGAATATGGCTTGGCGTTTCGTGGCGGGGATTGCTCGGCCACCTTTGCCTAGGCTTGGGGGTTGCACTTGATGAGAAGTTTCCGTGCATCGCTGTTCCTGTCTGCGGCACTGGCCATGGCGCCGCTTGCGTCTGTGGGCGCGCAAACACTCCAGGAAGCTCTGGCGGCGGCTTACGCCAATAACCCGACGCTGCTCGCCGCCCGCGCGCAGCTTCGCGCCGTTGATGAAAACCTGCCCCAGGCGTTGGCTGGCTGGCGGCCCAGTGTCACTTTTTCCGGCGCTGGCGGCTACACGGATGCCACGGCACGGTCGCGGGTGGATAGCTCAACAGGCCCCTATTCGCGCTTCACGGATATTGATCGCAATACCGCCAATCTTACCGGTGCCATCACGCAGCCAATCTATCGTGGTGGCCGCACCGTGGCAGGCACAAGGCGGGCGGAGAACCAAATCTACGCCCAGCGTTCGCGTCTGATTGCTTCCGAACAGCAGGTTTTGCTGGATTCTGTCGCGTCTTATGTTGCCGTCATCCGCGATACGGAAGTTGTCCGCCTGAACACCAACAATGTTCAGGTGTTGATGCGGCAATTGCAGGCCACCAATGAACGCTTCCGCGTGGGTGAAATTACGCGCACCGATGTCGCGCAAGCGGAATCACGTTTGGCCGGCGCAAGGGCTGCCCTGCAACAGGCCGATGGCAATCGGGAATCCTCCCGCGCGGTGTTCCAGCGCCTGATCGGCATGGCGCCCAATCGGGTTTCTGCGCCGCAGCCATTGATCCCGCCTGTGCGCTCGGCACAGGAAGCGGTGCAAAAGGCCAGCACGAATAACCCGACCGTCATCGCGGCGATGTTTGATGAAGCCGCAGCGATCGAAAATATTGACCTGCAATTCGGCGCCCTATTGCCGAGTGTGAGCGTCCAGGGCCAAACTTTCCGACTAGACAATAATTCGGCGCGCGGTACGCGCCAGACGGGATCTCAGGTCACGGCCAATCTTTCCGTGCCACTTTATCAGGGCGGCGCTGAACATGCCGCGGTGCGTCAGGCGCGCCAGCAGGCGCAACAACAGCGGCAATTGGTGGAAGATGCGCGCCGCTTGGCTGGCCAGCAGGCAGCGCAAGCCTGGGAAACCTTGCGCACCGCTCGCGCACAGGTGGAAAGCGTACGCGCCCAAATCCGCGCCCAGGAAATCGCGCTTGATGGGGTGCAGCGGGAAGCGGTTGTGGGCAGCCGCACCACGCTTGATGTGCTGAACGCGGAACAGGAATTGTTGAATGCCCGGGTCAGCCTGGTGCAAGCCTTGGCAACCCTGGTGAACGCTTCCTATTCGCTGACCTCAACCATTGGGCGTTTGACCGCGCAGGATCTTGGCTTGCCGGTCCAGGTTTACGACCCGAAAGCTTATCATCAGGCGGTTCGTAACCTTTGGGTTGGAACTGGGGATTATAGTGATGTCGCGGCCCAGCCCACGGCCGCTGCCACCCCCACGGCGCGCCAAGCGCCCTTGAGAGGAACACCATGAGCGGTACCGCCCCGCCCCCGGCCGGGGGGCAGGATCAATCCATGGATGACATCCTGGCGTCCATTCGCCGCATCCTGAATGAAGATGAGGCGGCGGCCCAGACCACGGAAGCGGCGGAGCCTTCCACACCCGAAGTGCCGGCGCCCGAAACGCCAGAGGCGCCGCCCCCGCCCAAAACGCCGGCGCCTGAATTGGTGATGCCGATGATGGCGCCGCCGCCACCCATGGCGCGGTCAGAGCCTGCACCTATTGAATTGACCTCCGACATGATGGTCACGCCGCCACAGCAGGTCACATCTGCGCCGCGCATGGCATTGGATGATGCCTCTGGCCTGATTGCCCCGGCTGCTGCTGCCGCCGCGGCTGCGTCGGTCGGTTCCTTGCTGCGGGCCGTGAGCTCTGAACGTGGGGCGCAGGTCTATCGCGGTGGGCCGAGCATTGAAGATTTGGTGCGCGAAGAAATCCGCCCAATCCTGAAGGATTGGCTGGACAACCACCTGCCGCCGCTGGTGGAACGTTTGGTGCGGGCGGAGATTGAAAGGGTTGTCAATCGCGGCCTTCCGTGAGCATTGGCTCTGCCCTCAGCCTTTGGCATCTCACGGCTTAGGGCGCGCCCAAAACATCATTCGGTGTATTTCGGAACATGCTGGCGCCCAAATCTGGACGTTTTTCAGCGCGGTATGACCTGCACGCCTCGCTCAACCCTTGACGTGACGCGTCAGGGCGGGGAAGGGAAGCGCCATGCTCGACAAGGTTTTCGACCCCGCTGCGATTGAACCCCGCCTCTATGCAGGCTGGGAAGCTTCAGGCGCTTTTTCCGCCCATCCGGAAAGCCCTAAGCGCCCCTTCACCATCATGATCCCGCCGCCGAATGTGACGGGCAGCCTGCACATCGGCCATGCGCTGGATAATACCTTGCAGGATGTGCTGATCCGCTGGCGGCGCATGCAGGGGCGCGATGCGCTGTGGCAACCCGGCACGGACCATGCCGGAATTGCGACGCAGATGGTGGTGGAACGCCTGCTGGCCGAACAGAAGCAGCCGGACCGGCGCAGCATGGGGCGCGAAGCCTTTCTGAAGCGCGTTTGGGAATGGAAGGCAGAATCGGGCGGCACCATCACGCGGCAATTGCGCCGGCTTGGTGCCTCACTCGATTGGCCGCGTGAACGCTTCACGATGGATGCTGGGCTTTCCGATGCGGTGCGCGAAGTGTTCGTGACGCTGCATCGCCAGGGTTTGATTTATCGCGACCGGCGGCTGGTAAATTGGGACCCGAAATTCCTGACGGCGATTTCGGATCTGGAAGTCGAAAGCAAGGAAGTGAAGGGCAGCCTTTGGCATTTGCGCTACCCGGTGGAAGGCGCGCCAGGCCAGTTTTTGGTGGTCGCAACAACGCGGCCTGAAACCATGCTGGGCGATACCGCCGTTGCGGTGCATCCCGATGATGCGCGCTTCAAGGATTTGATCGGCAAGCGCGTGATCCTGCCGCTGCTGGGCCGCGCAATTCCGGTGGTGGCCGACGAATATTCCGACCCCGAGAAAGGGTCAGGTGCGGTCAAGATTACTCCAGCGCATGACTTCAATGATTTTGAGGTCGGGCGGCGGCATGATCTGCCCATGCCATCGGTGTTGGATGCCGAAGGGCGGGTGATGCTCGAAGAAATCACCATGCATTTCGCGCCGGCGAACGGCATTGCGGATCATGATTTTGTCCGTGGCCTTGCGGGGCAGGATCGCTTCGCGGCGCGCAAGGCGATTGTTGCGCGGCTTGAGGAATTGGAACTGGTCGAGAAGATCGAACCGCATACCCATATGGTGCCGCATGGGGATCGTTCCGGCGTGCCGATTGAACCGCGCCTAACCCTGCAATGGTATGTGGATGCGAAGACGCTCGCCGCCCCCGCCATTCGCGCGGTGGAAACTGGCCAGACCGCCTTTTCGCCCAAGCAATTCGAAAACATGTTCTTCGCCTGGATGCGCGACATTCAGCCCTGGTGCATTTCCCGCCAACTTTGGTGGGGGCATCAAATCCCCGCCTGGTATGCGCCGGATGGCGAGGTGTTTGTCGCGCATACCGAAGAAGAAGCCCAGGCGGCGGCGCGCGCGAAATACGGCGCAGCGGTCGTGCTGACGCGTGACGAGGATGTGCTGGATACCTGGTTTTCCAGCGCGCTTTGGCCCTTTTCCACCATTGGCTGGCCAGAAAAAACGCTGGAACTGGCGAAGTACTATCCCGGCGATGTGCTGGTAACGGGCTGGGACATCATCTTCTTCTGGGTGGCCCGGATGATGATGATGGGCATTCATTTCATGCGCGAAGTGCCCTTCAAGACTGTTTGCATCCATGGTCTGGTGCGCGATGAAAAGGGACAGAAAATGTCCAAGTCGCGCGGCAATGTCATGGACCCGTTGGAATTGGTGGATGCCTATGGCGCGGATGCGCTGCGCTTTACGTTGTGTGCTCTGGCGGCACCAGGGCGCGATATCAAGCTTGGCCGGCAGCGGGTGGAAAGCTATCGGTCCTTCGGCACGAAAATCTGGAATGCGGCGCGGTTTTGCGAAATGAATGGCATTGCGCCGGTGGCTGGGTTTGACCCTGCTTCCGCGAAGCTGCCGCTTTCACGCTGGATCTTGGATGCGACCAATAGCGCGCTGGCGGAAGCCAATGCCGCGCTGGAGGGCTTCCGTTTCGATGATTACGCCAAGGCTGGCTATCGCTTTACCTGGAATGATTTCTGCGATTGGTTCCTGGAATTCGCCAAGCCGGTGCTGAACGGCCCGGATGGGTCCGACAAGAATGAGGTGAAGGCGGTTGCCGCGCATGTGCTGGGTGTGATCCTGCGGATGCTGCATCCCGCCATGCCTTTCATCACGGAAGAATTGTGGCACCGTATGGGGTATGGCGCTGAGGGCAGCCTGATCCGCAGCCCCTGGCCGGAAGCGATGCAAGTGGCCGATGCGGCAGAAGCGCGCGCGGAATTGGATTGGGTGGTGCGGCTGATATCAGAAATTCGCACCGCGCGGTCCGAGATGAATGTGGCACCATCCATCACTGTGCCGCTGCTGATGGCCGGCGCCCGGCCCGAAAGCCTGGCGCGCGCCGAACGTTGGGCGGATGCCATCCATCGCATGGGCCGCGCCAGTGAAATCCGCGCGCTGAGTGGTGACCCACCCAAGGGTGTGGTGCAGGCTGTGGTGGATGAAACCACGCTGATGCTGCCTTTGGCCGATGTGATTGACTTCGCCGCCGAACGCGCCCGCCTTGCCAAGGAACGGACGCGCGTGGAAGGCGAGGTCAGGAAGGTTGAAGTCAAGCTTGGTAGTGAGGCTTTCATCTCTCGCGCGCCGGTGGACATCGTGGAGGAGAACCGCGAAAGGCTGGCGGCATGGCTGGCGGAAATTGCGCGGCTTGATGCGGCGCTGGCGCGGATTGCCGATTGAGGCATGGTGACCCGATGTGATCCACGCTTCACGCCGCGTGGGGGCTTTATGGGTTGCCTGAGTTGAGAATGGTGAAGGCGATCACGTGATCGCGTTCTGGATATTGCAGGAGGAAAATTACGATGACGAAATGGGACAAGTCGAAGCTACCGAGCCGGCACACCACCATGGGGCCGGAACGCGCACCGCATCGTTCCTATTACTACGCCATGGAATTGACGGCTGAAGAAATCGCGCAGCCGCTGGTTGGCGTTGCTTCCTGCTGGAATGAAGCGGCACCCTGCAATATCGCCCTGTCGCGTCAGGCACAGGCCGCAAAGAAGGGCGTGAAGGCCGCCGGCGCCACGCCGCGCGAATTCACCACCATCACGGTGACGGATGGCATCGCGATGGGCCATCAATCCATGAAATCATCCTTGGCGTCGCGCGATACCATTGCGGATTCCATTGAACTCACGATGCGCGGGCATTGCTATGATGCGCTGGTCGGCATTGCGGGCTGCGACAAGTCACTCCCGGGCGTCATGATGTCCATGATCCGGCTGAATGTGCCATCGGTTTTCATGTATGGCGGGTCCATCATGCCGGGCCAGCATCATGGCCGTGATGTCACCGTGCTGGATGTGTTTGAAGCGGTGGGCAAGCACGCCGCCGGCGGCATGTCTGACGAGGAATTGGATGAGCTGGAACGCCATGCCTGCCCAGGTGCGGGCGCTTGCGGTGGCCAATTCACTGCCAATACCATGGCCTGCGTTTCGGAAATGATCGGCCTTGCGCTGCCGTTTTCCGCAGGCGCGCCGGCACCGGATGAAGACCGTGACCGTTGGGCGGTTGAATCGGGCCGCGCCGTGGTGGAATTGATCCGCCGCAATATCCGCCCGCGTGATATCGTGACGCTTGATTCGTTGCACAATGCCGCGGCGATTGTGGGCGCCACCGGCGGTTCGACCAATGCGGCGCTGCATCTTCCCGCCATGGCGCATGAGGCGGGCATCCGTTTCACCCTGCAGGATGTGGCGGAGATCATGCGCAAGACACCGCATATCGCGGACCTCAAGCCCGGTGGGCGTTATGTTGCGGCCGATGTGCATCGCATTGGTGGCGTGCCCATCATCATTAAGGCTTTGATTGATGGCGGCTATGTGAAGGGTCATTGCATGACCGTCACTGGCAAGACCATTGGCGAAAATCACCGCGAAGTGATCGTGCCGAAGGATCAGGATGTGGTGCGCCTCTGTTCCGATCCGATCAGCCCGATTGGTGGCGTGGTTGCGCTGAAAGGCAATCTGGCGCCGGAAGGTGCCATTGTGAAAATTGCCGGCATGGAAAAGCTCCGCTTCGAAGGCACCGCCCTTTGCTTTGATTGCGAAGAAGATGCCTTCAAGGCCGTTGAAATGCGCGCCTATAAGCCGGGCGATGTCATCATCGTGCGTTATGAAGGCCCGAAGGGTGGGCCTGGCATGCGGGAAATGCTCTCCACCACCTCGGCCATTTATGGGCAGGGCATGGGGGATAAGGTGGCGCTGATCACCGATGGGCGTTTTTCGGGCGCGACGCGCGGCTTCTGCATCGGCCATGTTGGGCCGGAAGCGGCGGTGGGTGGGCCGATTGCGCTGCTGCGTGATGGCGACAAGATCATCATTGATGCCGACAAGGGCACGATTGATGTGGCGCTTTCCGATGATGAATTGGCCAAGCGCCGCGCCGAATGGAAGCCGCGCAAGACCGACTATAATTCCGGTGTGCTGTGGAAATATGCGCAGCTTGTGGGCCCAGCCTTTCTTGGCGCCGTGACCCATCCGGGCGGCGGGGCTGAGACCCATTGCTACGCTGATCAGTGATACGCTTCCTTCTCCTTGCCATTTTGCTCTGCGCTGCCAGCCCGCTGGCGGCGCAGGGTTTCAATGGCGTTTGGCAAGGCAGGCTGACCTGTGATGCTGTTGAAGGCATCACGCAAGCACCGCTGGCCGCGCCATTCACGATACGCGTGGATGGCACTGTGGCGAAGTACGAACGCCCGGTGCTTTCAGCTTCTGGCGCGCGCACGGGCGCTTGGGAAAGGGGCGAAGGGCGCGTTGGCACGGATGGCGCGCTGCTGCTGCAAGGCGGTTCTTCCGGGCGCGGCTTTCACTATCGCGCACGCTACGAAGGCCGGCTTGGCACGGATGGCGTGGCGCGCTTCACCGGGGCGCAGGATTGGATGCTGGATGATCGTGATTTCACCCGGGTTTGCGCGGTTGAATTGCGGCGCTGATCTGGCGCGCGACATGAAAATACCCTGATTCTGCCAAGCGGCGAACATGGCCGTATGGTTGCATTCCCCTGATCCCGAAGGATCAAAAGGGGGTGTCACATGCGCCTGCTAAGCCTGCCGCTTTCCATGCTGCTACTGTTGCTGACGCTGGGGGGGTGCCTGGCCAGTGGCGGCCATTACAGCCAATCCCAGGGCTATGGCTATGGCAGTTACGGCCATGCGCCCTATGGCGGCCATGGCTATCGGCCTTATCACCATCACCACCGCGCTTGGGAACCGCCGCGGCATTACCGGCACCAACAACACACTAGGCCCATTTTTCCGCATCGGCCAATCTGGAAGAAATGGTGACATGACCCAGCGGCGTGATGCCGCTATCGCGCCCGCACTATTGACGCCGGCCAGCCATTCTGACGACCCTAAGAAATAGAAAGGCTGAGCCATGAACCACATCCCCGCGACTATGAGAGGAACTGGCATTGGCGCCCCCGTGCGCCGCGTTGAGGATCTGCGCTTCCTGCGCGGGCAGGGGCGTTATGTGGATGATTTAGGTGGCAGTGATGCGGCACAGCTTGTGATGCTGCGTTCCCCCCATGCTTCGGCACGCATTACGCGGCTGGATGCCAGCAAGGCGCGTGTGATGCCGGGCGTTCTGTTGGTGCTGACGCCTGAGGATATTGAAGAACTCGGCGTGCTGCGCTGCATCACGCCACGGCTGCAAAGGAATGGCGCACCACTTGCGCAAACACCCTGGCGGATGCTGGCGATGGGGCAGGTGCGTTATGTGGGTGATGCAGTCGCAGCGGTGATCGCGACATCGCGCGCTGCGGCGCAGGATGCGGCGGAAGCCATTATTGTTGAATATGAACCCCTGCCTGTCGTGACGGATGTGGCAGAGGCCATCAAGCCTGACGCGCCCCGCGTTTGGCCGGATTTGGCGCCGGAAAATGAGAGTGTCTTGTTCCGCCTAGGCGATGCGCCAGCGGTGGAGGCTGCCTTTGCGCGCGCGGCACATGTCACGCGCTTTGATTTCCGTATCACGCGCGTTTCAGCGAACCCGATGGAACCGCGCAATGCGCTGGCGAGTTACGATCCGGTAGAGGATCGCTACACGCTGACAACAGGGACGCAATTGCCCCATGTGATGCGTAATGAAATCGCTGAATTTGCGCTGAAGATTCCAACAAACAGGCTGCGCATTATCTCGCCCGATGTTGGTGGCGGCTTCGGCATGAAGGAAAGCCCGTTTCAGGAATATGTGCTGGCGTTGCATGGCGCGAAGCGGCTTGGCCGGCCGGTGCGTTGGACGGCAACGCGCACGGAAAGTTTTTTGGCCGATACCCATGCGCGGGACAATGTCTCAGCGGCGGAATTGGCGCTGGCGGCTGATGGCACCTTCCTTGGTTTTCGAGTGCATACGCTGTGCAATGTTGGCGCCTATCTCGCCTGGCAGGGGCCGGTTTCTGCCACCAATAATGTTGGTGGGCTCGCGGGGGTGTATCGCACACCGCATATCTTCACCGAAGTGCGCTGCATTTTTACGCATACGCAACCAACTGCGCCATATCGCGGCGCCGGACGGCCAGAGGCGATTTATGCCATTGAGCGCATTATTGATCTGGCGGCGGATGAAATGGGTATGGACCGGATTGCGCTGCGCGAGAAAAACCTGATCCACCCGGAAGCGATGCCGTTTCGCACCGGGCTTGATTACACCTATGACAGCGGCGATTTCCCGAAGAATATGGCGATGGCCCTGAAGGCTGCGGATTGGGCGGGGTTTGAGGCGCGTCGCGCAGAGGCCAAGGGACGTGGCAAGCTGCGCGGCATTGGCATTGCCAATGCGATTGAAAGCGCCGGCGGGCCGCATCGTGGGCCTTTGGAAGAGGCTGCTGAAATCCGCTTTGATTCCGGTGGCAATGTCACCCTACTGATGGGCAGCCATAATCACGGCCAGGGGCATGAAACGGTGTTTCGCCAGATTGCCTCAGAACGCCTTGGGATTCCGGCTGAGCGTATCCGCTTCATCAATGGTGATACCGATATCGTGACGCATGGGCGCGGCACCATCGGTTCGCGTTCCATGATGGCAGCAGGTGGTGCCTTGGTGGGCGCGGCGGAGCGTATTATCGCGCGCGGCAAAAAGATCGCGGCGCATTTCCTGGAAGCAGCGGAAGCCGATATCGAATTCAGCGAAGGGCAATTCCGCATCGCAGGCACGGATCGCGGCATTGGCATCGAAACCCTCGCGCGGCGCAGCTACATGCCGGGTCAATTGCCGATGGGCGAAGAACTTGGCCTTTCCGCCCTGCTCATCACGCGCCCTGGTGACGCCACTTTTCCAAATGGCTGCCATATTGCGGAAGTTGAGATAGACGCTGAGACAGGCGAAGCGCAGACCGTCGCTTATGTGGTGGTGGATGATGTCGGCACCGTGATCAATCCGTTGCTGTTGAAGGGCCAAATCCATGGCGGCGTCGCTCAAGGGCTTGGGCAGGTATTCGGCGAGGATATCCGCTACGATGCCAATGGCCAGCTTTTGACCGCAAGCTTCATGGATTATCTGATGCCACGCGCCGCGGATTTCCCGGAGATGGTGGTCAAAAGCAATCCCGTGCCAACCAAGACCAATCCGCTTGGCGTGAAGGGCGCTGGAGAGGCCGGTACTGTCGGCGCCTTGCCTGTGCTGATCAATGCGGTGGTGGATGCGCTGCGCCCGCTTGGCATTCACCACATCGAAATGCCGGCAACGCCGGCGCGCATCTGGGCAGCGATCCGCGCGGCAGGTTAGCCTTGCGCATCCTCTTCCAGGGCTTCCAGAAGCCGCGCCGGCCACCATTGCGGAATACCCTGGCCGATCAGCACCAGGCGGGAACGCCGATCCGTCGATGGCCAATCTTCCAGCCATTGAATGGGATGCAGCACATGGCGCACACCATGCAGCACGGCTGGCTTATCCGGTGCTTCCGCAACACGGATGATGCCTTTCATGCGAAGCAATTTTTCGCCCGCATGTTCGGCGAGCGCTTCCAGGAACAGCGGCAGCACCACGGCGGGCAAAGGGGCTTCGCGCAGGATGGAAATGGTTTCCACCCCCGCGCTATGCCGCGCACTGGGCGTTGCGGTCGCGTCAAGCCAATGCCGTAAGGCTTCCGGCCGGGCGGCGGCGGCAAAGAGCATATTGGGCGGGATAGCGCCTTGTACCGCACGCAAAATGGGCGCACCGGGATTGACCGACGTAAGCGTGGCTTCCAGGGCCGTTGTATCGGGCACGAGATCGGTTTTGGTGAGCAGCAGCCGATCCGCTAGCCTAGCCTGCTGCGCGGCTTCCGGATGGCGCGCGATGGTTTCTGCGCCGAGCAGCGCATCCACCACCGTCACTACCGCTTCCACGCGATGGGCTTCCGCGATGGTTGGGTCCATCAGCAGCGTGTGCAAAATGGGCGCAGGATCGGCAAGACCGGATGTTTCGATCAGAACACGATGATAAGTGACAGCGCCTGATTTCTGCCGCGCTGCCAGGTCAATCAGCGTACGCGCCAGATCGCCGCGTGTCGCGCAGCAAAGGCATCCATTGGCCAGGCCAAGCAGATTTTCCTCTGAGGTTTCCAGCAATTCATGATCAAGCCCGATATCACCCCATTCATTCACAATCACCGCGCTACCGGCATAGGCGGGATCACGCAGTACAGCATGCAGCAGCGTCGTCTTGCCGCTACCCAGAAAACCAGTGATGACCGAAACGGGAATCACGACGGCGCCGCAACCCGTGCGCGCGCTGGCTCTGCGCCTGTTGCATTCAGCGCATAGCGCAGGCTGCGCAAGCGCCCGAGCATGGAAGCCGCCGGTCGCCGCCTGGCTTCACTGATCAGCCACCAGCGCATCGGCCTTTCTTCCGACGCGGCTTGCATGACATGCAGCACAACTTCACCCACGGTTACTTTGACGCCGGTATCAGCAATCTCCACGCGCCCAGCAACGCCCCAAAGCATGAGGCTATCGGCAAGCAAGGCACGCAGCGCGGGTGGGTTCATACGGCGGGCGCGGTGAGGATTTCCTGCGGGATGCGCCGCGGCAGCCATTGCCCGCCAGAGGCATCACCCACCCAGCGATCATTTTCCACCATGATCTTGCCGCGCAGAATGGTCATGGCGGGCCATGCGTCCACTTGCCGGCCTTCCCAGGGCGTATAGTCACTTTCATGCAGCGCTTCCGCGCGCACCATGCGCTTCAGCTTCGGATCAAGAATGCAGATATCCGCATCCGCGCCCGCGGCAATGGCACCCTTGCGCGGATACATGCCCATGATCTTCGCCGCATTGGTGGAAACCGCATCCACGAATTGGCGCAGCGTGAAGCCGCGTTTGCCGACCATTTCGGTGTACATCAGGGCCACGCGGGGCTCCACGCCGGAATTGCCGCCGGTTGTGTCATCCACGCGCTTGCCTTGGGTTTTCACAGCGAGCGAACAGCAAAGTTCATCGGTGGCGACACAGGAAATTGAGCCATCACGGGCGCCTGCCCAAAGCTCATCCTGATCCGCCTGGGATTTGAGCGACGGATAGGTATGATAAATCTGCCCATTCGGGCGTTTGTAATCCTCGCTCGTGTAGAGCATGTATTGATGCAGCGATTCACCATAAATTGGCAGCCCCTTGGCGCGCGCATCGCGAATGGCGCGGACACCATTCCCGGCTGAGACATGCATCATATAAAGCGCTGTCCCAGGCACATGTTCTGCCAAGCGCATGACGCGGCGGAAGGACAGGTCTTCTGAAAGCGTATTGTGCACCTCGGCCATGTTTTCGAAACCCGCGCGGTTTTCGCGGAACAGCTTGGCATACATGTGCATGACAATGTCATTGTCTTCGGCGTGGATCACGCCAAGGCCGCCCTTGGCGGCAAGCACCTGGAACACTTCCCAGATATCACCGAAATCCACCATGCGGCCCTTGCGGGAAGGCGTGATATCGGTTGTGAAGATTTTCGTGGTGGCGTGGCCAGCTTCAATCGCCTCCCCCAGCTGCGCGGGTAGATCAGGCGGCAGATCACCTTCCACCATGATATGAAAGGCGTAATCGCAAGGGCAGCCATCGGCTTTCCAGGCGGCGTGACGTTCGGCGATGGCGCCTTCAATGGTCTTGCCATGTGTCCAGCGCACAAAATCCAGAATGCTCGTGGTGCCGCCGTAAAGTGCGGCTTTGCCGACGACCGAAGCGCCCTGGGTTTGTTCAAGCTTCCCATCCGGCCCAGGGATAGGCCAAAGGCAATGAGTGTGCGGATCAATCCCGCCCGGCATGACGATGCTGTCGCCCGCTTCCACCACGCGCGCAGATGGCGGAACATGCAGGCTGCCGGGCGCGGCAATGGCGACGATTTTTTTGCCCGAGATGCCGATTTCCGCCGGGCCAATGGCATGGGGCGTGACGACATGATTGCCCCTGATGATTATATCCATTTTTCGATCTCCGCAGGCCGTTCAGCCCAGCAACCTTCCGTCTAGGAGGAAAAGTAATCTTGAGGACGCAATCTGCAGACCTTTTTTCATCGCCCAAAATACTAGAGCATTTGCAG
>Ga0194119_10002731_pt1 | contig 29382 bp, 24 predicted proteins | sample TA2MahC100mmetaG_FD_148620 | JGI IMG/M metagenome (GOLD analysis project Ga0194119, IMG submission 148620) | Freshwater microbial communities from Lake Tanganyika, Tanzania - TA2015018 Mahale Deep Cast 100m | ecosystem: Environmental > Aquatic > Freshwater > Lake | place: Tanzania: Lake...
TCACAGATTCCTTATGTACGAGACAGTAATGATCCAATGAAGGAATCCGGCGTTACTTTCCTGAAGCACCTTGGCATTTATGCCTATCGGAGAGATTTTCTATTGAAATATTCAAAACTACCTGCTTCATCTCTGGAAGATGCGGAAAAGCTGGAACAGCTCAGGGCTCTCTCCAATGGTTACAAAATAAGGGTAGCGATCACGAATTATACCTCAAGAGGCATTGACACAAGGGAAGATTTGACAGCATTTATGGAAAGATATAAACATGACTAAACATATATTTGTGACAGGCGGTGTAGTTTCGTCTCTTGGTAAAGGGCTTAATTCCGCATCTATTGGGATGCTGCTGGAAAGCAGGGGATTGAAGGTAAGGCTTCAGAAATTTGATCCTTATGTGAATGTTGACCCCGGCACGATGAGCCCCTACGAACACGGGGAGGTATATGTTACCGAGGATGGCGCGGAGACAGACCTTGACCTGGGACACTATGAGCGGTTTACGAATTCCGTGTCGAACAGATATTGTAATTTTACCACAGGTTCAATTTATCATTCGGTTATTATGAAGGAACGCAAGGGGGAATATTTAGGAAAGACCGTACAGGTGATTCCCCACATTACTAATGAAATCATTGAATGCATACAGAAACTTGACGGGCCGGATACTGACGTGGTTATCTCCGAGATCGGCGGCATTGTGGGTGATATAGAAAACCAGCCATTCCTCGAGGCGATCAGGCAGTTTGGTCAAAAGGCGGGCAGGGAAAATGTGCTCTATATTCATTTAACACTCGTTCCCTACCTCAGCGCTGCGGAGGAGATAAAGACGAAACCCACACAGCACAGCGTGGGTATGATGCGGCAGGCCGGTATCCAGCCTGATATTCTTATTTGCAGGATGGAAAAACACCTGAGTGCGGAGATAAGAGAAAAATTATCTCTTTTTTGTAATGTAGACAAGAATGCAATTATAGAAGAACGTGACGTAAAGCCATATCTCTATGAAATACCATTGATCCTTGTTGATCAGGGTTTGGACAAGCTTATTATACAGAAATTAGGGCTTAAAACCAACGGAGATGATATATCTAAGTGGTTGTCAATATTGGAGATACTGAAAAATCCAAGGCAGGCAACAGAGATAGCGATAGTTGGAAAATATATATGTCATCAATCGGCGTACGAGTCAATTTATGAATCACTCATTCATGGCGGGATAGGCAATAATGCAAGGGTGAGGATGCGGAGGGTTGAGTCGGAGGATGTTGAAAAAAATGGAGCCAGGGCAAGCCTCGAAGGGGTAAGAGGTATCCTCGTGCCGGGTGGGTTTGGAATGCGCGGCGTTGAAGGAAAGATCGAGGCGATACAATATGCAAGGGAAAACAAGATTCCTTTCTTTGGTATATGCCTCGGATTGCAGTGTGCTGCTATCGAATTTGCGAGGAATGTATGCAATCTGAAGGCTGCGAATAGTACGGAATTTGATGTTAACACTCCCCATCCTGTGATCAGTTTACTGGAAGAGCAGCGCGAGGTGTCTTCTAAGGGTGGGACGATGAGACTTGGGGCACAACCCTGCATTCTTCAGGCAGGTACAAAGGCGTTCAAGGCATATGGAAGGCAAAATGCATCAGAGCGGCATCGGCACAGGTATGAATTCAATAATATCTATAAAGAGATATTTTTAGCCAGCGGCATGGTATTTAGCGGACTCTCGCCGGATGAGCAATTAGTGGAAATCATGGAACTCAAAGACCATCCCTGGTTTGTGTGTGTGCAGTTTCACCCAGAATTTAAGTCAAAGCCCACCAACCCGCATCCGCTGTTTAAAGAATTTATACGGGCATCCCTGTCATTTTGATAATTGTCGGATTGACTGGTGTACTTTTGCGGTAAGGAGTTTAAGGAATAGCTCAGGGGTGAATTCCCAGGGCATTTGCAATCCGGGTAAACTCTTCATTATTATGAAAGGTAATTGTGATTCTCCCTCGTCCGTTCCTTTCTCTGATCATGACCTTTGTCCCAAAAAACCTTCTGAAACGGTCTTCTAAGTCCTCGATATGAGGTGTGGAAGTCTTTGTGGCGGTTGATTTGTGGGGTTTGATCTGCTTTTTTTCCATCGACGAAATCATCTCGATCTGTCTCACAGAAAGACCTTCTTTGATAATTTGATCACAAAGTTTTATCTGCAATTCCTTCCGTTGGACGGACAGGATTGCCCGTGCATGTCCCATTGATAATGTTCCACGTGAAACATTGTCCTGGATTTCCTGAGGCAGGTCCAGCAGGCGGATATAATTGGTTACAGAACTGCGATCTTTTCCCATAGCCTTTGCAACCTGTTCCTGGGTGAGGTCAAATTTATTAATCAATTCTTTGAACCCTTTTGCCTTTTCGATGGGATTGAGGTCTTCCCTCTGGATATTTTCTATTAATGCAATTTCCAGACTATGCAGTCCATCGATATCCCGAACGATGGCGGGAATTTCTTTCAATCCAAGTTGTTTTGCCGCCCTCCAGCGGCGTTCGCCGGCTATTAACATGTACCCGTGCGTGAGGGGTCTTACGATAATGGGTTGTAAGATGCCGTGTTGTTTTATGGATTCCACAAGTCCCTTCATCTCCTCGTCATCAAAGATATCGCGCGGCTGCGAGTCGTTAGGCTGAATGTCCTTTGGGTTTAACCGCATAATTACGTCTTGCCCTGTTTCTGCCTCTATCCCAATAACACCGCCAAGCAGAGATTGTAGACCGCGACTGAGTTTTTCCTTTTTAGACATGACGAGTACTCCTTTTATGGTTGGTTTTCAGTTGAATTTCCATGATGGGGATGCTAGTATCTAGCCTGCTTTTTTGTGGTAAAGATGTTTCACGTGAAACATCCTCATGGGTCAGGGTTAGTGTATTCGTTTTTTTTAAAATTGCAAGGTTTTTTTGATGAATAAATGCATATTTACTATCGCAGTTAATACTCTGAAAGAGGTTACACGACAGGCGATATTTTATTGTATTGTCTTTGGAGGTATATTGTTGATCCTCTCCTCCTTTCCCTTTACCCTGTTTGCCTTTGGTGAAGAGGCGAAGATGATAAGGGAAATGGGGATATCGACCATTACTATTTGCTGCCTCTGTTTAGCATCGCTGTGCGCAGCAAATGCAATATCCAGGGAAATAGGGAAAGGTACCATCATGACGTTATTATCTAAACCCGTAAGCAAGAAATCTATTCTTTTGGGTAAGTTTTTTGGAATACAGGGGGTTATTTTTCTGGCATTTATGATAATGGGTGTTTTTATGACTGTTTCCTTGTGTGTAAAGGATTCTCTGGATTACCATACAAGCTTATCGACCTCGTTTGCAAAGGTTGGCTGCGCCCCCCTTTTTCAACTGATATTTTCATTTTTGCAAGTCGCCATAATGTGTGCGATTGCAATTGCCGGTTCTGTTTATTTGCCTCTGGTATCCAATCTCAGTTGTTGCATGTTTATCTATATTGTAGGGAATTTGATGCATTTTTTCCTATATTTATTTCAAGGAAATGAGGGTGGTTTTCCATGGTATGTGACGGTTTTTTATGTATTCTTTCCCAATATGGAGGGTTTCAGTATCGTGGGCATGGGAAATTGGTCTGGAAAGCCGTTTGGCGTTGGCTACATGGTATTGCTGGCGTTGTATGCTATTTTATATATGACATTTGTTACAACATTAGCTTGTGAGTTTTTTGATAAAAAAGAATGTGTTTGAACGGTCGTATCTATCGTATTTGAAAGGACTTGCGATTGAAATATGGTGTGATAGGAGATATCCACAGTAATTATGATGCATTAACGGCTGTTGTTGATGAGTTACGGGGGGATCGCGTTGACAAAATTTTATGTGTTGGAGATATCGTTGGATATGCGGCTGAACCGTCAAAATGTATTGATTTAATACGTGAATTAAATTGCACCGTCGTAGCAGGAAACCATGACTATGCTGTGGTAGGAAAATTTCCTGTGAACTATTTTCACGCCGATGCGCGGGATGCAGTCGTATGGACGGCGCGGCAACTTTCGAATGAATATTTAGATTTCTTAAAAAACATGATGTTGGTTGAAGAGTTGGATGGTATTACTCTTGTACATGGGTCATTGAATCATCCCGAATTTTTTGACTATATTAGAACTGCGGTTGATGCGCAACTGAGTTTCGGTTTGTTAAAAACACCGATTTGTTTTTATGGTCATACGCATATTCCGTTAGCGTTTTATTTGAAAGAAGGCAATATCCACGTAGACAGAGGGCATGTTTTTGATGTAAAAAAAGCGGACAAAGTCCTCATAAATGTTGGTAGTGTAGGGCAATCCCGGGATTGGGACCTCAGGTCTTCTTGCGCTATTTATGATACGGATAAAATGATTGTGGAGATCAGGCGTATAAAATATAATATCAACAGCGCTGTAAAAAAGATCTATTCAGCTGGTTTACCAGCAGTAAATGCTTTACGATTAATGTAGAAGACTAAAGTCGCTTTAGCGAATGTGAGATTGTATTATTATACCAACGCAAGTGCAAATTTACTTACAGATGTACCAAATAAGCCGCATCTATATGATCTAGCTGCTCAATCTGCCGGAGGCATTCCTGTGGTATTGCTGCATCAACATTTACAATCGTGATAGAGTTGCCTCCGCTTTCTTTCCTGCCAAACGTCATGTGGGCAATGTTTATTTTTTTATTACCCAGAACGCATCCGATATTCCCAATTAACCCTGGTTTGTCCTTACCGAAGAGGATAAGCATGTGTTCGTCCAGCGCAGCCTCTACTCTATAACCGTTGATATCGACTATCCTCGGCTCATTTTTTCCGAAGACTGTTCCTGAAACTGTGGTTTCACCTTCCGGGGTGTTTATTTTGACGGTAACGAGACTCGTAAAATCGCTAATACCCGTGGTGGTGGTGACATTAATTTTGATGCCACGTTCTGCTATAAAGTGGGGTGCGCTAACTAAATTAACGCCCTCCTCAAGGGCAGGCTTAAGTAATCCTACCATGAGACTATCGGTAACGAGGCTAATATTCTTCCTGGTGATTTCGCCCGTATAAATAATATCTACATTTTGTAAGCCCCCCTTCGTGATCTGCATGAGGAGCGATCCCATTTTTTCTGCCAGGATTATATAGGGTTTCAGGATGTTGTATTCTTCCTGATTATAAGGAGGCAAATTTACAGCGTTTCTGAAACCTTTTCCCGTGAGCGCATCGGCCATTTGCTCCGCTGCTTCCACGGCAACGGCAAATTGCGCCTCTTCGGTAGAAGCGCCTAAATGAGGAGTTACTATCACCTGTTCTAATTCGAGGAGTTTGTTGCCAACAGGTGGTTCTATATCAAATACGTCTATTGCGGCGCCAGCAACTTGACCATTTTTAATGGCGTTATACAGGTCTTCTTCCGAAATGATTCCGCCTCTGGCGCAATTTATAATACGAACGCCCTTTTTCATAATCGAAAATTCCTTCTGAGTAATAAGGTTTTTTGTCTCACTATTAAAAGGGACGTGAATCGTAATATAATCAGCCTGTGAGAGTAATTCTTTCAGATTCTTTACGACATGGATGCTGTATTGTGATGTAATTTCCGGAGAGATAAAGGGGTCATATCCGATCACCTTCATCTCTAAAGCCACGGCGCGTTTTGCGACTTGTCTTCCAACCCGCCCCAATCCTATAATACCGAGGGTTTTCCCGGCGATTTGTATACCGGTAAATTTCTTTCTTTCCCATTTTCCTGTTTTCGTCGAGGCACAGGCTTGAGGGACAAAACGTGAGAGAGAAAAGAGCAAAGCCACGCTATGTTCAGCAGTTGAGGTAATATTGCCTTCCGGGGTATTCATGACAACGACGCCTTTTTTGGTAGCGGCCGGGACGTCTACGTTATCAACTCCGACGCCCGCACGGCAAATGGCCTTTAGCCTTTCTGCGTTTTGCAACAGCGGGGCTGTAATCTTTGTGCCGCTGCGTAATATAATCCCTTCGCAATCGTTGATAATAGTTTTTAATTCGTCTGCTTTTATACCGGGTCTTTTTAATACTTTGAGTCCCGCCTTTTCCAGTATTTCAATGCATACATCTGGCAGTTCATCTGCGATTAAAACCTGCATGTTATCCTTTCTCGAATAAGAATTGTCTCTGAAAACAAAACTATATAGAATAATTACAAAATGATCATTCTTGATGATAAGCAAAACAAACCAGGGTTCTATTGGTTGTGTTCCTACAATGAAATTTAAACAATTATGATAACAATTTTATGTTTTAAAATCAATTTTAAACTAATTGTCTTTATTGTCTTTACTGTACGGATAAATATTTGAGATGTGAAGATTTTTTTGTTAAACTTACTTATTATCTTTTAAAAAACTACATATTTTTAGAATGGAGTATTATCAATGAAAGGTATGCTTTCCGTATTCTTAATAAGTGTGTTTTTACTCTTCGGTCTTTCAGGTGTAAAGAACGCGCATGCCCAGGAAAAAGGCGGATCGCAGGATGTCTTGAAGGAGTTGGATGAGTTCCAAAGATCCCTTTCGAACTGGATGAAGAATTTAGATACAATGGGGTCACAGTTTACGGTACTTCAAAAAAATGTTACTGAGAGTTTAGCCCCTTTAAAAGAGTTTGATAAGATGATAAAAGGAATTGACGAGAAGTTAAATAATAGCATGTCGAAGATGGAGTCACTTGAGAAAACTGCGTCTGTTGCTGAAGTCAAGGGGATGCTGGATTCCTTTGGTAAGACCTTTGATGTATTAAAAAAGTTGTTGTCAGACATTACGAAACGGGTTGAGGATCAGGAAATAAAAACATCGGTGCTTGAGAAAAGATATCAAGAGGCGCAAAGACCGTTAGAACCGATTAAGAAGGCTATCGAAGATTTAAATAAGTTAGTTACGGATAAATTGGGCGAGCAGGAAAAAAAAATTACTTCTCTTGAAGACAGCATTAAAGCACGCGTAGCTTCTTTAGATAGTACGATGAAAACCTTTGAGGGGCAAACGAAGGCCGTTTCAGATCTGGAAATGCGGATGAAAAAAGTAGAAAAAACAGGCGGTGTGAGTCCTGGCACAGCAACAGCTGGGGTTCCTCTTGTCGCTCAAGTGCAGGCAGCGATGGGAACCGAAACGGCAAAGGGTGCAGAGGGAACAGAAACAGCAGCAATAGCAGAAGTAGCAAAGGAACGCATCCCTACGCCAGAAGAGGAGGGTTTTAAAGAGATGGAGGATGGTTTTTATATACGAAATGTCAATCTTCTTCCCTTTGGATCTTCCTCACAAATTAAAGGGGAGATAAAGAATTTCTCAGATAGAGACAGGAGTATCGCTGCGTTTACAATTAAAGTTTATAATGCTTCTGACATGCTTCTTTTTACGCAGGATTTTTCAATCAAGACTTTCAAGAAGGGGGATATCAGGGCGTTCAGCGAAATTATATCAGGATATACACCCCTGGATATTGCAAAGTATGAGATTATGCCGAAGAGGAGATACTAAAATTTGAGTAAACACAAAAGTTTCATAATTTTGCTTTTCGTATATTTTATAGGCGCTTATTTGGCGGGAAAATTGTTAGCCGAAGAAGAAAAGCGTCCAACATCAAAAGAGTCGCCTGCGCCTGCTGCCGCAGAGAAGTATCCCGATATGGTTTTAATACCCGCCGGTGAATTTACGATGGGTGACAATACACGCTATAATTGGACCTTTATGCTGGCGTATAATATCTATGACGGCCCTGAGCACGTTGTTTATTTGGATGCCTATTATATTGATAAATATGAAGTGACGAATGAACAGTATAAAAAATTTGTAGATGAAACGGGTTATCGCATGCCTCGTTGCTGGAATGACGCCAGGTTTAATCGTCCCAATCAGCCAATTGTTGGTATTACGTGGGACGATGCCGTTGCATACGCAAAATGGGCCGGGAAGCGATTGCCTACCGAAGCTGAGTGGGAAAAAGCCGCACGGGGTACGGACAGGCGTTTATGGCCGTGGGGAAATAAGTTTGACAAAGAAAAGTGTAACGTATGGGAATCACTAATTAAAGAGACAAAACCCGTAGGGTCTTATGAAAATGGTAAAAGCCCTTATGGGTGCTATGACATGGCAGGGAATGTGTGGGAATGGTGTGCTGATTATTATGACCAGAACTACTATCAGGTCTCATCCTCAAAAAATCCTCAAGGTCCAGAAACCGGTCAGCAGAAGGTTATTCGAGGAGGAGGACTTCTTTACTTCGGACATTATGCACGTTGTGCCGCACGGTATCGGGTTCCGCCATATGCCCAAAGTCCTCAAATCGGACTTCGCTGCGCAAAAACACCTGAAAAGTAAGCATTACTCAGGGTATTTTCTCGAAATGAACTCTCGTTTGTTCACCTTCTTGTACTAACGATTCTAAAAATATATCCACTTCAAGGGTAGGATACTTTTCTATAAATAGCTCTCTAGCATTTCTCAAATCGGTGGTGAGTGTTTCGTACTCAGCTATATCTGAGCCAAAAGATGCAGAACCTCCGTATGCGCCGCAATCTCTATGCCCAATAATAACTACACGTTTTATGAGATGAAGATTTACTGAAAGTGCAAACTTGTTGAGAAGCAGCTCTCGGGTTTCGGGGTTTACAAGGCTATAAATACTCCCTGGTATCGAAATATGGTCATAATTGTCTTTCAAGGTGAGCGTTTCGTTTATAAAATCTTGGTTTGCAATGACAAAGCGAAAGTCAATACAGGTAATTACCAGGGTGTCGCAATCAGGTTTTGATATTTCTGAAGTCACTATTTGTTGAGTATCAACCAATACATGGGGTGAAGATGTTTTGTTAAGGGCACATCCTGTTGAAATGAAATATGATAATGCCATAACAGTGATGGTAGTAAAATGTTTTTTCATACACCTTTGCTTTCGTATCAGAAGTTTAACGATTACAAAATTTGTCTGAAATTATATACGCGCTGGTGTTCAGTGAAGAAAACTGTGCCGTAGTATAAATATACCTTTAAGTGAGGGAATTTAAAACGCATCAATCTTCTGGCCTTTCTTAAGTCCTTGCAAATTGTTTCATATTCAACCGCTGGCCCGGTGAAATTCTTGGAACCTCCGTAACCGGTAGAGCAATCCTGGTGTCCAAGAATAATGACACGTTTTGCATGATGTAAGCTGAAAGAAATACCAAATTCGTTTAAAACAAGGCTTCTTGTATTTTTATCTAATAAATTACGTATAGAGCCCGGGATTGAGATATAGTCATAATCGTTTTTTAAACCCAATCGGTCATTGATAAATTCTTGTGTAGCCGCGGTAAACCGGAAATCGCTGCAGGTAATTATCAGCGCCTCACACCAGTGCTTTTTTTCATTAAAAAATTGTGAATATTTAGGTGTTTTTTTAGACTCGCTGTCTAGCGACCACTCTGACGCTAAAATATTTTTGTACGTCACAATAGTGATAATAACCATTACTATTGTGACTACTCCATAAAATGGTTTTGTCAATTCTTTTATAGTATTCATACAGTTGTCGTTGATTTTATAAAGATTTATAGAAATTGAATTTGAGGCTAAAAATGTTTCTTACGCCCTAGCAATTCAACCTTCAATTTAATGTATCTTTTCGAAATGAACTTTTATTTCGTCACCTTCTTGCGACAACGATTCTAAATATAAATCCACATCGAGGGCGGGATATTTTTCAAGAAATAATGCCTTTGCATTTTTCAAATCGTCACAAAGAATTTCTTTCTCAGCTAATTCCGATCCGAAAGTAGAAGAACCTCCATATGCGCCACAATCCTTATGGCTAATAATGACAACGCGGTTTACGAGGTGAAATTTTACAGTTAGGGCGAATTTGCTAAAAACCAGATCCCTTGTTTCGGGATTTACAAGGTTGAATATACTGCCTGGAATAGAAATATGATCGTAAGTATCCTTCAAATGTAATGTTTCATTTATAAAATTTTGATTTGCGACGGCAAAGCGATAATCAATACAGGTAATTACTAAGGTGTCACAGTCGGGTCTTAATGTTTCAGGATGTAAAGGAGTTACTATTTGTTGATTATCAACCATTAAATTGGAGGTGGATGTCCTATTGCAGGCACATCCTGTTGAAATGAAATAGGATAATACCGTAACGGTGATTATAGTAAAATGTTTCTTCATGTGGCTTGGCTTTTTATGCTTGGTAATTTTTGATTACAAAATTTGCCTGTAATTAAATATGCGCTCTTGCCCGTGGGAGGTAACTGTGGCATAATATAAAAATACTTTTAAATGCGAGAATTTAAAACGCATCAATCTTCTGGCCTTTTTCAAATCCTTGCAAATCGTTTTATATTCAACCGCTGTGTCAGCAAAATTCCCGGAACCTCCATAACCGGTAGTACAATCCTGATGTCCAAGGATAATGATACGTTTTACATGATGTAAGCGTACCGAAACGCCAAATTTTTGAAAAACAAGATATCTTGTCTTTTTGTCTAATAAATTACGTATAGAGCCCGGGATTGAAATATAGTCATAATCGTTCTTTAGACCCAAACGGTTGTTAATAAATTCTTGTGTGGCTGAGGTAAAGCGGAAATCACTGCAGCTAATTACCAGGGCGTCACACCATTGTTTTTTTTCATCGAAGAACTTTGAATATTTAACAGTTTTTTTCTGTTGATTGTCATCTGTTGGTTCGTCCGCTAATGAAGCCTTGGTTGAAACGATTAAAGCGGTAAGAAATAATAACATTATTCCTATTGCGCGGGTTGCTTTTGATATTTCGGTTGTGTGCTTCATAATTCAGTTTATGCTAGATAAAGTTTATGTAAATAAATTATTGAAACTAATCCACACGTAGCTCGCAAACGTTATTCCATATGACGCCTAATATTGTAAGTGATTAATTTGCAGTACTATAGTATAAGTACTGCATTTTTGTGAACTGTTAAATTGAGAAAAAACGGTGCAAATGAACCGTTTTGTGTTTACAAAAGCAACAGATGAAGACGGTTATTTTGGTTTTGTAGTGTCTGTGCCTTTTGGCTGGTTTAGCATTTCCTGGATTTGCTTAAATGTTTTTGTGTCAACACGAAGCTTTCCTTTTGTATCAGAAACACCGAGTCGCGTGGCCATGTCATCGATATCGAGTAAATTCAAATCAAGGCTTGAGATACTTACGTCAGCCAGGTTGATGTTGCGTGCCGCTTCCATTGCAACAATAATATCACCTCCCAGACCTGCAAGCGCTTCTCTTCGGAGTCGTTCTCCCTCCGCTTGTGAATATTTAATTAAAAGAGTGCCATCTGCCTTACGTTGTTGTTTGTAGAGATCGCCTTCTGCCTTCTTCTGTACCAGATATTTGTCGGCCTCTGCAAGGAGTTCCGTGATTCTTTTCGAAGCTTCAGCATCGAGAACGGTGAGCGCCCTTTCCTTATCACCGGTAATTTTTTGAGCAAGGGCTTCTGTGTCGGCATCAATAGTTTGGGTAATACCTCTTTGTTCGGCTGCGAGCGCCTTTGACTGGTTTAAAACGTAATCCAGTTCGGCTAACTTAATATTTTTAATTTTTCTTTCAAGCTGTGGATCAAATCGCATTTCCAGAATGAGCACATCGATGACATTTACATGACGAGGAACAAGTCTCTCGGTAAGCAGTATTTTGCACTCCGCAGCCCTCTTTCGTTTTTCTCCAGGGTTATACAAGTCGCGCTCCACCATTTTTCCAAAAACGCTTCTTGCGATGTCGCGTGTTTCATTCTCCACAATAACTTTATACCGTTCACCCACACCGATATTCTGACGTAACTTCCATGCCTCGTCCTTTTTAATTTGATATTTTACTGCCATATCTACAGAGACATCGTAGTCGTCCGCCGTTCTTAGAGCCGCCTCCCTTCGCGCATCCCGCTGTCCCATGTAAGACGGTTCTTTAGCGAGCTCCAGGGTCTGGACAGTGCCGTCATAAAGATCCCATTGGTCGATGCCGGAAATTGCCCTGTGCCAGCCGGGACCGTAATCTTTATGAACAATACCCCTGGTTACGCCCCAAATACGTGTCCTCACACCTACTTGATCAACGCCAACCTTAATTACGAAGAATTTTATACCAACAATAAATAGAGCAACAAAAAAGAAAATTCCAATAGGAATGATATATTTGGTTGTAAGTTTTCCTATGTGCATTTTCACCTCTTCTCAAATTGCATTTTTAATATAGATAGAGAGTATATTTCACTTAATTATTAAGGCGATTTATCAGGTCCCGGTTTTAATGGACTGACCAGTGCGGCGTCTGGCGGTTCCGGGAACATGTAATCAATCTTTGGCGAATCTTCAATGTACTTGAACCTCTGGATACTTTGAGGTGTTTCTATACCCTGTCTGACAATGGGTATGCTGCGGATAATAGCCTGTTTTAAACGTTTGGCATATTCGAGTCTGACCATATTCCTTCCACCTTCTCCGTCCAATGCGTTGCGTAATGCCTTAATACCTTCCGCTTCTGCCTTTACTGTTGCAAGAACTGCTTCTGATTCTTTTGCAAGTCTTTCGTATTCAGCATCGGCCTCATATCTTTTCTGAATCAAGTAGGCATCGGCATCTTGTTTTTTTGCCTCAGCGCTACCTCTTGCATCCATGATACGTTTATCACATTCCCCCCTGAACCTTGCAACTTCAACCTCTAACTTTTTCGTTTCCTCGACTACGACTTTTTTCTGATTTTCTCTTGCCGCTGAAGCCCTTGTTTTTTGTTCTTCGACTTCCTTATCAGCCAACCTGCGCTCCTGTATCTTCTCGGCATATTCACGGTAGTAGCGATAGTCAGAAAGGTTGATAGACGTAACATAAAAACCATGAAGTTCTAACATTTTATTGATTTCTTCTCGTGCCTTTTGTGCCTTCTGATCACGCAGAGAAGCAACAGGGAATTCGCCCAACGTCAATTCTCCATAGCAATAATAACAAATGGTACGTGCATAATCATATAACCATTTTTGTTTAAAGATATCACCAACGCCTGTATTCTGGACAACCTGGATTGCAGAATCAGGGTTTAATCTATATTGGATTTGCAAATCTAATACTACATCGCCGCCATCTATGGATTTCATGATAAGCGGGATTCCTTGTGGGTGCTTTTCGTCTATCTCTGCCGCCGTCATTTTTAAGACTTGTTCGCGTTTATCTAATATATATATATCCTGAATGAAAGGATAGTAGAGGATAGCGCCAGCCCGATTGATTAATTTTATGCCGCCCGTGAGATTATTTACAACCACAGCCACTTCGTCAGCAGCTATTTCTTTCCAGCTTAATTCCCTGCCGCCATAAATGCCGCCTGCTATTATTGCTAAGATTATAACAACGACAATGACCTTGCGATAAATGTGAAAATGCCTTATTTTCGGTTTAAAATATTTGTCCATATATTATCCTAGTTATTATTTTTACCAGAATATATTTAGCAGTAATAACAATTTACAAGTTCTGAATTATAAAAACATGTTTCCGTAAGGTCAATAGAAAATTAAAAAACATGCAGTGTTTGATTGTTCAGTATTTATTAAGCATGTTTAGTAATATTGAATTTCCTTGGAATGTATTGTTTGGATGGTTTTTAAGACATATGTCTTTTGATTTGCTTGATTAAATAAAAGTATGATGCATATTGTAAAAAATATTTCACATATGAAATATGAACGCAATTAAACTTTAGTTTTGTGCAGTTGGTAAATTGTAAATACTTTGTATGATAACTGATGAGTATGTAAACACTAACGCTCTTTCTGTTGACTATAAATACATTAGGAATAGTATTTGTTTATTTTGCTGATGGCTAAATCGCTAGTTTTTATGCACTTCATTAAAGGTGCTGCAAGGATTGTCTTGGTTTTTGGAAATACAACAAAGGTAACCAATGGAGGCAGTCTAAACTTTAGATTGGTAGTAAAACCTTGGTAGCTGGACAGGGAAGGTTATACAGTAAAATATTATTTCATCGTATTTATTTTCTAGGCTTTAATTAAAAGATTGTCTTGGAAAAATAAAAATTTTCTTGACACTTTTGACCTTAATCATATAATGTGCAGACCTACGCCTATTATTTTAGTGTATCCTTAAATGCAAAATAAGCAAACAACGTAAAACATGAGGAGGAGAAAGGAGGCCAGTTACACTAGCTAATTTTTGTAGTACGTTATGTTTTTATTTTGTTATTTCTTAATTTTAAGTTGGGGTCCGAATAGTTTTATTTAAGAAGGGGAGGAAAAAATGAAGAATGGTTTGTGGAAGACTTGTATTGGTGGTTTTGCAACTGCCGTCTTCTGCGTTGCGACTTGTGCCCAGTCTTTCGGGGCGGATGCCAAGTCGATTGAAGATATGGAAAAGGAGTTGAATGCCTTGAAGGCGTCTGTTTCAAGTTTGACGGAACAGATTGAGTCTGTTAAGCAGGAAAAGATTGCGGTATCTTCCGATGCAAAAGAAGATGTAGCGGCATTAAAGAATGAAGTTACCACGTTAAAAGAAGAAATGAGAACTGCTGCTCAGGCAGAACAAACGTTGAAGGCAGAAGATATTGCTGGCAATGTGTATTCTGAATTTGCAAAGAAAGTGAAACTTGGTGGGCAGATCAGAACCAGGGCTGAGTATGCAAATGGTTTTTATCAAACTCCAGTCAATAACGGCACATTACCAGGAGCAACAACTGCTTTAGCAACAGGTGGTGTGGGTGCAAGGGGTGAAGCAACAGATGACAATTATGTTATGAACCAGACAAGACTCTGGGCTGATGCAGATGTTAACGAGCATTTAAGGGTGTTTATCCAATTGCAGGATTCGAGGACGTTTGGCGCTGAGGGAACTACGGTTGGATTTGCAAACGCCGGCGTTGAAAATAGTATCCTTGATATTCATCAGGGCTATTTTGACGTAAAGAAGCTTTTCGACCTTCCATTAACGGTAAGGGTTGGTCGTCAGGAAATCACATGGGGTGACCACCGTGTGATCGGTAACTTTGTATGGTCGAACTATGGCCGTGTATTTGACGGCGGTAGATTCCTCTGGGATACCGATACCATCCACGCTGAAGTAATTGCCACTACGATTGACGAAGACGGCTACTTTGGTGTTGATGGCAGCAACAACTCAGATGAAAGTATGTATGCAGCACAGTTGGCATTTAAGAAACTTGTGCCTGGCGCATTGCTAGAACTTATGTACATCCAGAAAAATGACCAGGATGATTCCGCTACTAATGCAACGCTTGCTGCAACAGGTAACGCCCGCACTGATGCTAATGGCAGCACAGCTAATGGCTCTGGTGTTGTGATTCATGATATTGGCGTTAGGATCGATGGTAAGTTGCCCAACCTGGATGCCGTAGATTACACATTGGAAGCTCATGGGCAGTTTGGTGATTATGGCGGCATGACCCAGCAGGCATGGGCATTTGCTGGTAGGGCAGGCTATACGTGCAAAGAGGTTGCCTGGAAGCCACGCTTTGGTGTTGAATATGATTTTGCATCAGGTGACGATGATTCAACCGATGGTAAACATGAGACCTTTGATAACCTGTATCCTACAAACCACTGGCAGGGTAACTATGGTTTTATCGATTTACTCTCATGGCAGAACATTCATGACTTCAGGGGTAACATAAAGGTTTCACCTACCAGTAAGATGACGGTGCAGGTTGACTATCATTATTATCTGTTAGACGAGGAAGAAGACGGTTGGTACCTTGCAAATGGCTCTCTTGCTACTGCACGTCCAGCCGGCGGTTTTACATCTAACGATGACAATCTGGCACAGGAAGTGGATTTGACGGTGAGTTATGATCTGTATAAGAATGTAAAGATTCTTGCTGGATATTCCTGGTTCGGTGCTGAGGATTGGATAGAGGACAACGTTGGTGACATTAATACCAGTTGGGGTTATTTACAAACCACTGTTACATTCTAATAGTTTCGTGGTTGTTTCATGAAATAAAACATTTAGCTTTAAAATGTTTGTTGAGATTTGCAAATGGGTGTTGCTTCGGCAACACCCATTTTTTTTGGTCAAAAGTTAAAAAAATATTGTTAGGAAAGTATTTAATCTGTGTTATAATTTCGGTGAGAGTAAAGACTACCGCAGAGCGCTGAGATTGTTGAGGATGTGCCATGGGTTAAACAGGAAAATATGAAAACGAAAGAAATAAGAGAAATTATACTTAAAGAGCTTCCTTCAATTATTGAAGAGGATAAAGAAATCCATGACCTCATTCTGCGTCTTTCGAAGGAACACTTTGCAGACAAAGAAAAAACTGATAACCGCTTTGATAAGATACTTAAGGAGTTGGCAGCAGATCGAGAGATACAGATCAAAGAATGGGATGTGCAGAACCAACGATGGGCAGAACAAACAAAGCGATGGGATGAGCAAGACAAGAGATGGCAGGAACAAGCGAAGCGGTGGGAGGAACAAGATAAAAAGTGGGCTGAACAGGCAAGGCAGTGGGATGAAAACAATAAACGTTGGGCTGAGAATGTCAAGCGCTGGGACGAAAACGATAAACGCTGGGCTGCGAATGCCAAACGCTGGGATGAAAACGATAAACGCTGGGAGGAACAGGAGAAGAAGTGGCAGGAAAATCAGCAGATTATTCGAGACATTTTGGAATCAATTAAAGTTTTAAACAGGAAGCATGAACAGTCCATTGGCGCGCTTGGCGCGCGATGGGGATTAAGATCAGAACAATCATTCCGCAATGCCCTGAAAGGAATATTAGGCGAAGTTTCTGAATTAGAAGTGGTAAATGTAGTGGAGTATGATGAAGAAGGAGAAGTTTTCGGAAGTCCAGACCAGATTGAACTGGACTTAATTATCAAAAATGGACTTTTTATGATATGTGAGATAAAGTCGTCCAGGAGCAAGGCAGATATGCATATATTTCACAAAAAAGCAGAGTTCTATCAAAAGAAGCACAACAGAAAAGCGCAACGTTTAATGGTAATCTCACCGATGATTGACAAGAAGGCATCGGAGTTGGCGAGGAATTTAGGAATTCAGACTTACAGTTATGTCGAGGATATAGAACCCAATGCCTTTTCTGTGTGACCCTTGATGCTTAGGAATTTCAAAGTTTGTATCACAGCATGCCAGACAACCCCCTGAATCCCCCTTTGCTAAGGGGGATTTGAGGAAATCCCCCTTAATAAAGGGGGCAAGGGGGTTGTTTTTCACCGGCATTTGTCGTATATCTAAAAAGTCGCTGCCAAAGGCAGCCTAATTTAATACCTTTGAACTTCTATAATTCAAGTGAGCAATAGTCTTTGACAAAAATGAAGAATGTGAACCGCTATTATCCCTCCTTTGATGAATTTCAACAGTTAGCTGCAAAGGGTAACATTGTCCCTGTTTACCGTCAGTTATTTGCAGATACGCTTACACCTGTTTCGGCGTTTCAAAAAGTTTCTGATGTAGAATACGCCTTCTTGCTTGAAAGTGCGGCGGGTGGAGAAAAGATTTCCAGGTATTCAATTCTCGGTATTAACCCTTTTGTAGAGTTTACTTCTTTTGGTCATCGTATTGAAGTAAAACGGGGAGCTGCCAAGACAGAAGTGCTCCATGCTAAAGACCCTTTGGAAATATTGAACAAGGAGATGAGTGCATTTGCTCCCGTACCGGTGAATGGATTGCCTAAATTTTTCTGTTGTGTCGTTGGGTATATTGGGTATGACACGATACGGCACTATGAACGGCTGCCTAATATGCCAAAAGATGATTTGCTGCTTCCGGATATCCAGATGATGTTTTATGATACGGTGATTATATTCGATCATCTGACAAAAACTATGAAGGTTGTTTTTGCTGCGCAGGTCGGTAAGGATAGCCTGGAAAATGTGTACGCTGAGGCAGTTCATAAAATTGATCGTATTATCGAAAAATTACGCACGCCTGTAATGTCTTTGAGCGACGATATCACGTCAAACGGAGAAGTCGATATTCCTTTTTCATCAAACTTCGAAAAGGCCGATTTCCTTAAGGCCGTAGATCGCTGTAAAGAATATATTCGTGCGGGGGATATTTTCCAGGTGGTAATTTCCCAGCGGTTAAAGACGAGAACGCATGCTGACCCATTTAACATATACCGTATCTTGCGAGTTATTAATCCTTCCCCATATATGTTTTATCTAAAGATGGGAAATCTGAAGCTCATTGGATCTTCTCCTGAAGTTATGGTGAAGGTTGATGGGAAAAAGATCATTGTAAGACCAATTGCCGGTACAAGAAGAAGAGGTCGGGATGATTCGGAAGATGCGCTATTCGAACAAGAATTGATTGCCGATCCGAAAGAACGTGCTGAGCACATTATGCTCCTTGATTTGGGAAGGAACGACGTCGGAAGGGTATCGAACTACGGGAGTGTGCATATTGATGAAAAAATGGTGATTGAAAAGTACTCACACGTGATGCATATAACCTCCAGCGTTTGCGGTGAATTACAGGAAAGTAAAACTGCTTTTGATTCCTTGAAGGCATGCCTGCCCGCAGGAACTCTGTCCGGGGCTCCTAAAATAAGGGCAATGGAGATTATTGATGAAATTGAAACAACCAAGCGGGGGCCTTACGGAGGAGCCGTTGGGTATTTCGACTTTTTTGGAAATATGAATACGTGTATTACTATCAGGACGATTGTATTGCATGGTAATGACGCTTATATTCAAGCTGGCGCTGGTATTGTTGCCGATTCCGTTCCTGAACGGGAATATGAAGAAACCCTGAATAAGGCAAAAGGGTTATTGAAGGCGATAGAACTGGCAGAAAAATTACGAACAGCGGACGATATAAAATGAGTATTGCCAGAATTTTACAGATTATAGGGATTATTCTTGTATTGGATGCCCTTTACTTTGGTATTGCAAAAGATTCCATGAAGATGGAGGTTGTTTTCTTATTCATTGGCGGCATGATTTTTTATGTAGGACGTATTTTCGAGAGAAAACGAAAGTGACTTATAGTGATAAATTATTTGGTCTCTGTGTCCGAATACAAGTTGGGTAGAGACAATGCTTATAGGGAACAAAGGGTTAGGTTTTACAATCAAAATTTGTGAGTACCTGTTAAAACGTCCTGACAAATAGTAACGGCGGATATAAAACACCTCGATCTTTGTCGCAATACCTTCCGTGGAACTTCCCGACAGTGCGCCTCATCTTTTTTTGGCGGGAGACTTTTAAGCTCCTTTGCGGTCATAAAAACATTTCTTTTATCTCCAACCTCCGCCAAGCGCCTTATAAATATTTACACTGGCATTAAATTGCTGTTGTTTGATGTTTACTAATTCTAATTTCGATTGGAGGGTGTTTTCTTGTGTTATTAATACCTCCAGGTAGTTCGCTCTGCCAGTTTTGTATAGTTCCGATGATATTTCTATTGATTGAGTTAAAGTTGCCACTTTTTTGGTTGTAAGGCCGTATGCCTGTTCCAAGTTCTTAATATTATTCATTTCGTTATGCACTTCTACATAACCGTTGATAATTGTTTTTTGATAATTATACAATGCTTCTATCTGTGTAGCCTGTGCAGTCGCAAACTGCGCTTTAATTGCACTTCGGTTAATTAACGGGGCGGTTAAGTTGCCAAGTGCGGTGTATGCAATGGATTCAGGCGATCTGAATAAAAATGAGGGATTAAAAGCCTGAAAACCCAATGTCCCCGTAATGTTTAAAGAAGGATAAAATGCCTTCTTTGCCGCCGTTACATCCGCTTTCGTAGCCATCAATTCAAACTCGGCTTGTTTTATATCAGGTCTGTTTCTTAATAAATCTGAGGGAATGCCTACTTTTACCTGAGCAGGTATTTGTTTTGGGAAAATTGATTTTTCACGGATGACAGGTTGTGGAAATCTACCCAATAAGAAATTTATTCTGTTTTCACTCACGGTAATTCTTTGGAGGATTTCGGTTTCCAAAGCCCTTGAATTTAACACTAGCGCTTCGAACTGCTGTACAGCCAACTCAGTGGCTGCGGCAGCTTCTTTTTGAATGGTAACAATAGCAAGCGCCTCTTCCTGTAATTTGATAGTTTCTCTGATGATTTCTAATTCATTATCCAAACGTAATAATTCATAATAGGTAATTGCTATCTCTGAAATTAAGTTGGTAAGCACCATATTTTTCCCTTCGATGCTGCCAAGATAACGGGCAAATGCAGCCTTCTTCTTGCTGCGAAGTTTGCCCCAGATATCCGCTTCCCATGTAGTTTGCAAACCGATAAAATAATCGGGAAGATGAGTAGGTATTTCATGCCCGGGGGTAATCTCTGTTCCTCTGTTTCCGGCGCCGTCCATAGTGTAGCGCCCGAATTTTGTTTGTGAGACAGAACCGCCGCCGGAAATTTCAGGGAACAATGCCCCTTTGCTCAATCTTAAATCTGCCCGTGCAATTTCGATTTTTTGGAAGGTCATCAATACATCCGGGTTATTCTTAAAAGCGGTATCAATCAAACCAATCAATGTGGTATCAGTGAAAAACTGTCGCCAGTCAATCGTTGCTGAATTTATTGAGTCTTTCGTATCTGCAAATGATTCTGGTACCGGTTTTATGGCATCGCCTTCAATGTTTTTTATTGTCTGACAACCTGACATAAGAAAGCATACCGCCATAAATCCACAAACTAATGTATTTTTCGGTTTCCTCATTGTTTTAAATTGTTTCTGTTAATGCTATTTCTTCTTTGGTTACTTTTCTCACAAACCTTTCCGCAAGAGTTGCAAAAATCACATACAACCCCGGAACAATAATTACCCCAAAAATCGTTCCAAACAGCATCCCCCCTGCAGCGGCTGCGCCAATGGTTCTGTTGCCAACGGCGCCTGCGCCGGATGCAAATATCAATGGAATCAACCCGGCAATAAAGGCAAATGAGGTCATGAGGATCGGTCGCAATCTGAGTGTAGCCCCTTCAATGGCGGCTTGCATGGGCGTTCGTCCTTCTCTGTGTTTTAATGAGGCAAATTCAACAATCAGGATGGCGTTTTTCCCTAATAAACCGATAAGCATAATCATGGCTACCTGGGCATAAATATTGTTTTCTAACCCCATGAGCATCAAGAATAAAAACGCCCCGAATGTTCCTGTTGGTAAAGAGAGAATAACGGGCATGGGCAAGAGAAAACTTTCATACTGCGCACACAAAAGCAGATACACAAATACCAAACAGATAAGAAAAATATATATTGCTTCATTGCCTGCTAATATTTCATCACGGCTTATGCCAGCCCAGTCTATGTCGTAACCTTTCGGTAGTTTTTCTTTCGCTACTTCCTGGATGGCTGCAAGAGCGCTTCCACTGCTGTATCCTTTAGCAGCTTCTCCATTCAGCTCTGCCGATGAGTACATGTTGTATCGGGTTATCTGGTCAACTCCATAAACCCTTTCTATTCTTGTAAAGGCAGATAACGGCACCATTTCATCCTTATCATTTTTGACATAAAGCTTGAGTATGTCTTCGGGTTTTGCCCGGTATTCAGGCAATGCCTGTACCATTACCTTGTACATCTGACCAAAGCGGATGAAATTGGTGGCGTATTCACTTCCCAATAAGGTTTGTAAAGTATCCATTGCATTATTAACCGTTACTCCTTTTTGAGCGGCTCTATCATTATCAATATGAACCATGTATTGTGGAAAGCTTGCGTCAAAAACGGTGAAAGCCCTTGCTATTTCTGGTCGTTCTTTCAAATCTTTGATAAACTGGTTTACTACTGTTTCCATTTTTTTGAAATCGCCACTGCCGGTTTTATCCAATAACCTTAATTCAAAACCGCTTGCGTTGCCATAACCTGGCACAGCAGGAGGAGGAAAAAACTCAGTTTTTGCATCTTTAATGTGCTTGGTTTTTTCGGCAACACGTTCAATAATATCATCAACCGTTTCCTTTCGGTATTTCCAGTTTTTTAAGTTAATTAAGCAAGTACCGTAAGTGGCCCCTGTCCCATCGGATAAGATGTTTATTCCTGCTAAGGAAGAAACCGACTCTACGGCTTCTATTCCTTCACATGCCTTTTGTATTTCATTTACCACTTCTTTGGTCCTTTCCAGAGTTGAGCCGGATGGGGTAGTGATACTGGCATAAAATGTTCCCTGATCTTCATTGGGAATAAATCCCGATGGCAGGAGCTTGCCTAAAATGCCTGTTCCCATACAAAATATCAACAATACTGAAAAAGTTATAACCTTACGATTAGCAATGCCACCAAGCAATTTTTGATAGCGTTTAGAAAGATTATTGTACCAGTTGTTAAAACCACCGAAAAAGCGATTCAGCAAGGTTTTCCTGGTATGACTTCCATGGGGATTTTTCAATAATATGGCGCAAAGAGCAGGAGTGAGCGTAAGCGCAATAATTCCCGACAGAACGATAGAAATTGCCATAGTAAGAGAGAATTGACGATAGAAAATACCGGAAGGTCCCGACATAAAAGAAGTAGGTATGAACACCGCAGACATTACCAGGGTAATGGCAATAATGGCACCGCTGATTTCTCTCATCGCCTTTTCGGTGGCTCTCTTTGCCCCGATATTTGAGTGCTCCATCTTTGCATGCACCGCTTCTACCACTACTATGGCATTGTCCACTACAATGCCTATGGCAAGAACCAATGAAAAGAGTGTGATCAGGTTTAAAGAGAAACCTAATAACTGCATGAAAAAGAGGGTGCCAATCAATGAAACAGGTACGGCAAGAGCAGGAATGAGTGTTGAACGCCAATCCTGCAGAAAAATAAATACTACCAACGATACCAGTAAAAACGCCTCAATCAGGGTTTTTAAAACCTTATGTACCGAAGCATCTAAAAACCGGGAAACATCATAGCTCACCTCATAGTCCATGCCCTCAAGGAAAGTAGATGCCTTAATTTCAGCCATCCGCTCTTTCACCTTACTGATTACTTCTCTGGCATTAGAGCCAGGCAACTGTTTCAGGAGAATTGAAGCAGTAGGTCTACCGTTCAGTTTTGACTCTACATCAAAATAAATTGTGCCAAACTCAACTTCGGCGATATCTCTCATGCGAAGTATTTTCCCGTCGGCGGTTGATTTTACAGGAATATTTTCATACTGTTCTTCGGTATTATACCTTCCTGTGTATTTTATTACATACTGCAATGCCTGTCCTGTCTTATCTGAGCTTTCTCCCACCTTTCCCGGCGCCGCTTCTACATTTTGCTCCTGTAATGCCTTCCGTACATCATCCGTAGAAATATTATAAGCGAGCATTTTATCGGGCTTTAGCCAAACACGCATAGCATATTCCCTGGCTCCCAATATATCTGCATAACCGATCCCATCAATTCTTTTTAATTCTGCCAGTATATTAATATCAGCAAAGTTGTAGAGGAACTTTTCGTCTAGAGTTGTATCAGTGCTGAAAATGTCTAAATACATCAGCATAGCCCTTTCTTCCTTCTCAATTTTCACTCCGGTTTTTATTACTTCCGAAGGAAGTTCGTCCATTACAACAGCCACCCTGTTTTGAACATTTACTGCAGCAACATTATAGTCGGTGTCTGATTCAAATATAATTTGTATTACACCCACACCATCGTTTCCGGCAATAGACGACATATATTTCATGCCAGGAACGCCATTGATAGCACGTTCCAAAGGCACAATGGCTGCTTTTGTGACAGTTTCAGCGTTGGCGCCGGCAAACTCAACGGTAACAATTACCGAGGGCGGCGCTATATTGGGAAATTGCGTCATTGGCAATTGGGTTAAAGACAATGCCCCAAGCAGGGTGATGATTAAAGATATTACTATGGATAAAACGGGTCTGTGAATAAATTTTGCAGTCATTATTTTTCTCTATTTAATTTTTGGCCATAACCGTGGTTTGTTCTTTTGATTGTTCTGCCAGTATTTGTTTCATGGAAATAACTTCAGGAATTATCTCATCTCCTTCTTTCACCAGTTGAATGCCTTCGTAAATAATTCTGTCATTGGAAGATAATCCGGATTCAATTACATATAAGTGAGGAATGCGAAGCTTCGGGACTATGCCTCTCATTTTTACTGTGTCATCGGAATCTACCGTAAATACATATATTTTGTCCTGAATTTCAAAGGTTGCTTTTTGCGGGATTATCAAGGCGTTTTTTTCTTCTTTTGTTATTCTGACTTTGCCGCTGGAGCCGTGTTTTAAAAGGAGGTCCGGATTAGGAAAACATGCCCTGAAAGCTATGTTTCCGGTATCTTTGTCAACTGTCCCTGTAACGGTTTCAATACATCCGTTGTAATTATGAATTTCATCGTTAGCTAATACTAATGTTATATCATTCTTCTTTTCTGTGTCTATGAGTGTGGTAAAATCTAGATATTCTTTTTCAGATACGTTGAAATAAGCAAATACCTTTTTGTTATCTGAAAGGGTAGTTAACAGAGTTCCTTCATCAACCAAACTTCCGGCTTTATTGGGAATTCTGTCTATTATTCCATCAAATGGCGCCTTTATTACGGTATAAGACAGATTTAACTCAGCGCTTGCCACATAGGATTTCGCCTCATTAACTTTTGCACGAAGCGCATCCAGTTTAGCCCGAGCCATTTCAAGCTCCGTTTTTGAGACGATATTTTTTTCTACCAGTATTTTTACATTCTGCAAATCCAGTTCGGCAGTTTTTGCATCTGCAATGGCGCTTTTCAGCATTGCCTTAGCCTTTAATGCATCCACTTCATATTCCTGGCGGCTTAAGCTAAAAAGAATTTGTCCGGCTTTTACGATTTCACCCTCATCAACATGGATTTTTTCGATATATCCTTTAACCCTGGCCCTTAGCTCTACGTGCCGGAAAGAATGTATATCGGCAACATAATCATTCGTATATGCCGTATCCATAACAATAGGATTTGTAACAGGGTATTTTTCCCGATTATCGCTAATTTCTTTATCTGATGAGCATGCGCTTATGAATAAAACAGCCCAAACACCCAAGTACATGAATTTTTTCTTCATAGAGATCATTGAATAATAAAAAAAGTGATAGAAAATTGTTTTTTCCTTAAGGAGAAACTGTAAAATGGGTAATAAAACAAAAAATGATAGGGAAATGTTCCAAGATTAATTATAGATACTTTGAATTTCAAGTTTTACTTGTAATTACTCTTGAATCATAATACTTAGGTTTGTCAGGAAATAACATATGCACAATGAGGTAATTATGTGTATGCTAAATTAGACAAATCAGTGATTTGGTATCTGTTGTAACGGAAGGCGGCAGAATTAACCGTTATGTTTTTCCTCGATAATCTCTGCCGTGAAGGTATAAATTTCCACATCGCCATATTTCCACGAGTCACTCGATAAACCGGCCTTACCTGAACAGCAGTGCGACAAAAATTCCTCCTTGCTCCACCCGGTTTCTGTGGCAACCTGCGGCAGGAAACATCCTATTTGAGGCCCCCTTTTTATAAATATACCGTGTTTGCCAAGTTCAAAATCAAGCGGATTCTGAATTGGTTTTAAGGGAGATAATACGGATATCTCAATTTCGAGGTGGTTCAATTCTGAGGGTTTTATGCGATTGAATTCGAATCGAGGGTCTTCCGTTGCCGAGGAAATGGCTATCTCTGATACTAATTGGTAAAGGGGAGTGTCGGAAACGAATCGACCGATACAGCCGCGAAGGTTCCCGTGAGTTTTCAGAGTGACAAAAGCGCCTTGTAGTTCTTGAAGGTCTGGATGATTACAGGCAATGTGTGAGATTGGCATCCTTTTTACGGCAGCCTCAATACTTTTCCTGGCGATATCTAAAAGAATTTTTTTCGCCTGTTCATCCAAGGGAATAAGCGCCTCTATAAATGAAGAATTCAAGGAACTGAGTTTCTTGAAGAATTTGGGGATTAGGTTTTTTCTCCCTCGTGGAATACATTTGCAGTGAAAACAAAAAATTCCATTTCGTCGTCCTTCCATGCATCAGGAGACAGTCCTGCCTTTCGGCAGAGTTGGCAGAGGGTTTCTGTTCTGTCCCATCCTTGTTCATCGGCAACTTGGGGGAGAAATACGGCGCTGGCTTGTCCCTTGCGTATTACAATGCCCTCTTTGCCTACGATGAATTCATCCGGTCCGTTTATCTTTTTCATTTGGCTCAAAACTGAAATCTCGATGGTAATATCTTGAACCTCCCTGGCTTCCACTGGAGTAAATCGCCAGTCGTTAGCTGATGAGTTGATGGTGTTCTCAATTACGGCGTGGGAAAGGGGTGACCTGGGTACTATGTAACCAATGCAACCGCGAAGTTCGCCGTGTTTTTTTAATGTCACAAACACCCCGTATTTCTCCTTTAGTCTTGGGGGAAGCGCGTATTCTGTTTGGTCGAATTTTGGAGGAGTTCCCGTTTTTGTATATGTTTCCAGGGTACTTCTGGCTAATGATAGCAGCAGTGATTTTTCTTTGTTGGTTAAACAGAAAGACTGGTTATTGTCCGGTGTTTCCGTTTTTGGGATATAGTGTCCGGATTTGGTTTCCAAAGGTTTGGTGAATAAAACGGATGCATAACTTACCGAAAATGAGAAATTGTTGGATTGATGCCCCGACGTGTCGTAGTTCAAAATTTCACCTTGTGCTTCGCTAGGCAATAATTTTAGCAGTAACGCAATTGGAATAATACCGCAAGCATTAATGCCTGTTTCCTTTCTATATATCCTTAGTCCTTCGAAATCCTTAGAAAGAATTTTGTCAAATGCGCCATAGTCCAGTGAACGGACGTTTTTTTCTATGTCCTTTCTGAAAGGGACGTAGCCATATCCTTCTCCATAATGGGTAAAATCAGAACTTACTACCACCAGTGTCTTATCATCCATTAACGGTCGAATAGCGTTGGCAACCTGGTCGTAGTCATTGTCTACTAACACACCAACGATAACAGGGACTAATTTAAAAGTGCCGAGGGCCATTTGTAAGAAGGGCAACTGAGTTTCTAATGAGTGTTCTCCTTTGTAAGCGCCTTCATAAGTTCCAAAAAGTTTAGGAGATTGAAGGGAAGCATCGGGTTTTGATTCTTTAGAGGAGTTCAGGAGTTGATTACACGCATCCTCATCCACAGGAATAACGCCTAAAGGTGTTTTAAAGTTTTTCACAGGGAGAATAGAGATGCCTCGAAACCGTTTGCCGCTCATAAAATGGCTGGGAGCCAGGATAATGACCCTGTTAAATCCTGCATCTTTGATAGCGCTGTATCCGTAAGCTGCCACCTGGCCTGAATATTGATACCCTGCGTGAGGTGAAATAATGGCAACGGGTTTGCCTTTTAGCGGCTGTTTGGGTATCTTTTTAAGAAAGGTGTCTACCTGTTCTTTCAAGACGGTTTCGTTCCCGGGATAAAAGCGTCCCGCTACCTGAGGTTCCCAAACCTGAGATGTCTCTGTTTCAGCAAACAGTAATGACGGGGTTAGCAGGGCAACGAAGAGAGATATTGGTAAGAATAGCGATTTCATAACCTTTCCTTTATTTGAATAATTTAATGAGTACAAAACTTCCAACAAGGATTACTACGAAAGCTATAGAGATAATGTTGAAGTATTTATCTATGAAACTCTTAATTTTAGGTCCAAATAGATAAACAAGCCCTGCTACAATGAAAAACCTCCCGGAACGGCTGACAACCGATGCAATAATAAATGTCCAGAAATTTATCTTACACACGCCTGCCGCAATGGTAAATACCTTATATGGGATGGGTGTGAACCCGGCAATAGCCACAGCAGCGAAGGCGTTGGCGTTATACTTATCTTTAACATAGTTAAATTTATCCGTAACCCCGTAAAGATTCAGGATGGGCAGTCCTATATGCTCAAAGAATTGGTATCCGATAAAGTAACCGAAACAGCCGCCTAAAACAGACCCTGCCGAGCAAATCGCTGCATATTTGAAAGATTTTTTTGGCAGTGAAAACGCAAGCGCCATCAGGAGTACGTCCGGTGGTATCGGGAAGAAAGAGGATTCACAAAAAGCCAGTGCAAAAAGGGCAATAGATCCATAAGGAGTATGTGCCCAGTGTAACGTCCACTCATAAAGCCTTCTGTGTAAACCTGCTTTTTTAACCTGTGGTAATTCTAATTGTTCTGTATGATCCATGTAAACTCCTTACGGTAAGACTAAATAGAGATCAGTTCAATTTTTTTCTGAAGTAACATCGTAGCACAAACTCCATTCCCAGTCACTAAATTTTTATTATGGTAAATTTTTCCCACCCCACATGAAGGACTGTTACTTTTCAAGTATGCTTTTTTGATGCTGAAGAGCGTTGCCAGCTTTTCTGTTTCGACAGCGCCCTTAATAAATTGAGCAGTGACATCATTGTTGACCTCGTTGATCACTTTTGACCTTCCTTCTAATACGTCTTTCCCGTCACCATGAGTAATCCAGGCACGATGTCTTGGTGTGGGTAATCCACCAAGCTGTTCAGGACAAAAGGGAATGATGTGGATGTTTCTTAGAGAGGAGATAAGAGATTCATTGGTTCTTGATTGTCCGTCGAATCGACAGTTAAAACCCCAAAGACATGCACTGACTAAAATCATGTGGTACAAAGTAGTTTAAATAAGGGAGGCAAAAACAGTTAACTATAAAAAAATTTCAACATAACGCCATGTGAAAGTCAAGTGAAATCTAAACAACGGCAAAGAGTTTTAATTTGACAATAAGAAGCTTTTCGCTATAATAAAAAGGCTTAATATTGTTTAGAACGAGAATGGTTTATCTTTTGGAGAATAAGCACTTGCGCAGTGATAAAATTACCAAGGGACTCGAGCGTGTTCCAGCCCGGGCGCTCTTGTATGCAACAGGTCTTAGTAGAGAAGATTTAGGCAAACCGTTTATCGGGATTGCAAGCAGCTTTACAGATCTCATTCCCGGTCATATACACATGCGGTCGCTGGAAAGAGCAATTGAAAAAGGAATTCATGCGGGCGGAGGGATCAGCTTTATCTTTGGTGTTCCAGGTATTTGTGATGGAATTGCAATGGGACACGAAGGGATGCATTATTCACTTGCATCGAGAGACCTTATTGCCGATATTATCGAATGTGTAGTAAATGCCCACTGCCTGGACGGACTGGTAATGTTGACAAACTGTGATAAGATTACTCCGGGGATGTTGATGGGCGCTGCCAGACTAGACATTCCGGGGGTTGTTGTGACCGCAGGGCCGATGATCTCCGGTCGATCCGGGAAACAGAAGCTGTCTTTGGTAAAAGACACCTTTGAAGCAGTGGGAAGAAGGCGTAAGGGGGAGATTACAGATGACCAGCTATCCTGTCTTGAGATGGAGGCGTGTCCGGGCCCTGGTTCATGTCAGGGACTTTA
>Ga0194119_10002734_pt1 | contig 29355 bp, 21 predicted proteins | sample TA2MahC100mmetaG_FD_148620 | JGI IMG/M metagenome (GOLD analysis project Ga0194119, IMG submission 148620) | Freshwater microbial communities from Lake Tanganyika, Tanzania - TA2015018 Mahale Deep Cast 100m | ecosystem: Environmental > Aquatic > Freshwater > Lake | place: Tanzania: Lake...
CCATTAAAACGATGATGAAGGGACTGGGTATGCCATCCGGGCCTTGCCGGCAACCTCTCGGAAAGATGACGCCTAAGGGGGTGGCGATTGTGCGAAGCGCCCTTAAAACCGTTCACGAAAAGGACAGAGGGATCCTCAGACCCATCCAGGAACTCTATAGGGTGAACATCGAAGACCGCCTCACCAACGACAAGCATTGGAAGTAAGATAAGTGGATATGCTAAAGAGAGGGGCCTGCCCCCGGAACGGGGACAGGCCCTTTTTGTTACCAGTTGGGGATGAAGAAGAGGAACGCTGCGGAGGTGATGACGAAGTAGACGAAGAAGACCATCAACAGCCAGCCCATGATATCCCTGAAGTGAAGTTTCGCTACAGCCAGCATGGCAATGGCCCAGAATGGTTGAATCATGTCGGTCATCATATCGGCCCAGGCAAACGTGACGACCGTCGTGCCCATGCCGACCCCCAGCTCTTTAGCCGCCGGAATGATATAAGGCGCCACCACTGCCCACTCTCCCCCGCCGGAGGGAATGAGATAGTTGAGAAGCCCTCCATACCAGTAGACGAAAAGCGGAAAGGTTTGTGGATTCGAGATGGCCACAAAAGCCTTCGTGAATACCGTGGAGAGGAGGGTGAATTTAAAAAGCCCGAGAATTCCAGCATAGAACGGGAACTGGATCACGATTCCCCAAACCGCCTTCCCTGCATCCTCGGTCGCTTTCAGGAATGACCAGGGCCTCCAGTGGAAGAGAATGCCCAGCATCAGCATGGCGAAATTGACTACATTGAGGTTAAGGTCAAGGCCTTTGGTTGAGAAGTGCCAGATCAGCCAGATCAGTCCACCGATGAAGATGATAAGATTGAATCCGGGCCACCAGTTCATCCAGTCCGAGGGGCTTTCAAAATTTGCTGGTTTTGGGGGGGCCTCGTAAAGCTTCAGTTGATTCATCAACTCGGGCTTCACAACGAAGGCTTTCCCCGGTCTCGGATGCATCAGGGCCATCAGAATGGTGACCACAGCAACAATGATGATGGTCAGAATCAGGTTGAAAGGATGGAAGATCGTATTGGCTACAGGGATGGTCGCATCCAATAACTTCCCTTTGATTAAGAAGTTATCCGGAGTGGCTACGAGCAATGTGGCAGAACCGGAAAGACCCGCATGCCAGGTGCAACCGAGTCCCAGATAGGCGGCGGCAATGAGCAGACGATAATCGACCTTCGGATTTCTCCTTACGATGAAAAGGGCCAACATGGCGCTGGCGATCAGACTTAAACCCCAGTTGAGCCAGGCCATGATCATCGAGAAGAGAGACATAACGACAATGGCCTGCCAGGGTTTTTCAGGATTGGCCCAGCCGGAGAGTCCGTTGAGCAGTTTCCGGACAGGAGGGGAGCAAGCCAGAATGTACCCGGTCATCATGATCAGGCACATCTGCATGGCAAAGGTGAGCAGTTCCCAGAAACCTTTTCCCCATGCCTGAACCGATTGGTAGGCTCGGTCACCGATGCCAATCTCAGGCTTGAATCCCCAGATGAGGGCCAAGATGTAAGTAACGATACTGAGAAAGATGACGATGACCAATGCATCCGGGATCCATCGCTCTGTCCAGCGGGTGAGGCCATCGCCCCAATCTTTTAGGAATTCAAATGTTCCTCGGACTTCTTCCTTCTTTTTCTCGTTCATAAATGTTCCCTCCTTTTTAAAGGGTTAGATGTGGAAAAAGAGCCTTAATGGAAGAGATTTAAATCGGACCGGAGGCCTTATTGATGAAATCACCCCCTCTCGTCAAGGATTAAAAGAGATTGTGGAGCATAGAAGCTAAAATCTTTTAGAACCACCCAAACTTCCTTTCTCATATAGAAAAGACTCTCTTTTGTCAAGAAGAAATTGAGTACGGGAGAAGTCTCCAAATCCTTTTTAACATTGACTTTTTTTCCAATTGTGTTACCATCGATTCAATTGCTTCCCCAGTTTCATAAAGGGAAAAAGGAGAGAGAAGAGGTTTTTCATTGCTTCGATCCTTTCTGGCCATCGAGCTTCCTGAATCGATCCTGAAAAGGATTGAGGAGGTTCAAAACGATTTAAAATCCTCAAGAGCTGATGTCCGATGGGTGAGCCCTGAAAATATTCATCTCACCCTGAAATTTTTTGGAAACATTGAAGAATCTGAGATAGACTCGATTGTCAAATCGATCGAGGAACCGGTCCACACCACATCTTCCTTTTCGATCAACGTTCAGGGGATCGGCGCTTTTCCAGGCCTGAAGAACCCGAGGGTGATCTGGATGGGGTTTCAAGAGGGGAAGGAGATGATTGTCGCGATTCAGAAACGGTTAGAAGGAGAGTTTGAGAAGATCGGGTTTCAGCCTGAAGACCGGTCCTTCCATCCCCACCTGACACTGGGAAGAATGAGATCGAACCGGGGAAAGGATGAGCTGGTCAGAGGAATGGAGAGGTATCGAGAAGAGGAACTTGGAAGTTTTCAGGTCGAGAGGATCGTTCTTTTTAAGAGCGATCTGAGGCCGGCAGGACCGATCTATACCCCATTGAGGGAAGTGAGGTTGGGTGGCTAAGAAAAAGTGAGGAGATGGGGAGGTAGGGAGATAGGGTGAAGATAAGATTGCCCCATCACCGAGTCAATCCCGACTCCGTCGGGGCAGGAGGGCATGATTATGATGAGAGAGGATCCGAGCAGAAAGAAGGCAGTTGATCTGGCGGTCACACAGATTGAAAAACAGTTCGGTAAGGGCGCCATCATGAAGTTAGGTGCGGAGATGATGCCCGGAGAGGTTCCCACCATCTCCACAGGCTCCCTCTCCCTCGATATTGCCCTTGGCGTGGGAGGACTGCCAAAAGGCCGGGTGGTGGAGATTTTTGGCCCCGAGGCTTCGGGAAAGACGACCCTTGCCCTCCATGTTGTTGCCGAAGCACAGAAAAAGGGCGGGATCGCTGTCTTTATTGATGCGGAGCATGCGCTCGATACCAAGTATGCAAAGAAACTCGGGGTGAAGATCGATGAACTTCTCCTCTCACAACCCGACACAGGGGAGCAGGCCCTGGAGATTGCAGAGCATCTCGTTCGGAGCGGAGGGGTCGATGTGATCGTCATCGACTCCGTGGCGGCCCTGGTTCCCAAAGCAGAGATTGAGGGAGAGATGGGCGATGCCCACATGGGGCTTCAGGCGAGGCTGATGTCTCAGGCCCTAAGAAAGTTGACGGCCACGATCAGCAAGTCGAATACGATCGTTATCTTCGTCAATCAGATCCGGATGAAGATTGGCGTCATGTTCGGAAACCCTGAGACGACAACCGGCGGAAATGCCCTCAAGTTTTATTCCTCCGTCCGTCTCGATGTCCGGAGGATCGCCTCCATCAAGCAGGGGCAGGATGTCATCGGAAACCGGACCAAAGTCCGTGTGGTGAAGAACAAGGTGGCGCCTCCCTTCAAAGAGGTGGAGTTCGATCTCATCTATGGAGAGGGCATTTCGAGAGAGGGAGATGTGCTCGACGTGGCTGTGGATAAGAATATCGTGGAGAAGAGCGGGACCTGGTACACCTATGGCGGACAGCGGATCGGCCAGGGAAGGGAGAATGCAAAACAATTTTTAAAGGAGAATTCGAAGATCCTGGAGCAAATGGAGAAGGAGCTCCTCGAGAGCTTTTCCCTCTCCAGAGCGGGATCGGCGGGATAATGGAATAGTGGATAAGGTTTCGGTTACGAAGCCCGTTTCGTCATTCGGTAACGGTTACGTAAAAGGAATTAATAGACGATAAACGTAACCTTTTATGAACGATACGGGCCCTGAACCTATCATGGTACAGGGCGGGCCTCGTTGCCGTTACCGTTGAACAAAGCCCTTATTTTCTACATCATCGGTTTGTGATCTGTGGAATCAGAGGTCTTTGGGTATTTTTTCAGAGACCTCAAAGAAGGAGGTTGAGATGGATATTAACCAGATCCTGGTGGAAGCGCTGGAGCATAAAGCCTCTGATGTTCATATCAAAGAAGGGGCTCCTCCCATTTTCAGGGTCAATGGCACGCTCAAGCCTTACAATAAGATGAAACCTTTAGACCATAATGATATATCGAAGATAGCCTTCGGACTGATGAGCGACTGGCAGAAGGAACGGTTCATCAAGAACCGGGAAGTCGATATGGGCTACGAAGTCTATGGCCTGGGCCGGTTTCGGATCAATGTCTATCGGCAGAGGGGAAAGCTCTCGATCGCCCTTCGAATCGTTCCCTATCAGATCAAATCCTTGGAAGAGCTTAATCTACCAAGCGTGATCAGAGATATCGCTCTTGAGAATAGAGGCCTCGTCCTCGTCACCGGGACGACCGGCAGCGGCAAGTCAACAACCCTGGCCTCCATGATCGATATCATCAATAAAAAACGGAACAGCCACATCATCACGATCGAGGATCCGATCGAGTTCATTCATGAGGACAAGAAGTCGATCATCGACCAGAGGGAGGTGGGCTCTGATACGAACACCTTTTCCAGTGCCCTGCGCGTGGCTCTCCGACAGGACCCGGATGTGATCCTGGTCGGCGAGATGAGGGACTTCGAGACGATCGAGACCGCCCTGACCGCGGCAGAAACAGGCCATCTCGTCATGTCCACCCTCCACACCCTCAATGCCACGGAGACGATCACCCGTATCATCTCCGTCTTTCCTCCCTATCACCAGAAGCAGGTCCGGCTTCAGCTGGCGGCTGTGCTCAAAGGAGTGGTCTCTCAGAGGCTGGTTCCCAGGGCGGATGGGATGGGACGGGTTCCGGCAGTGGAGATCCTGGTCTCCACCGCCAGAGTGAGGGAGTGCATCGTCGAAAAGGAGAAGACGAGCGAAATCAACGATGCCATTTCCAAGGGCCAGACCGCCTACGGGATGCAGACCTTCGACCAATCGCTGATGTATCTGATGAAACTGAACCTCATCACCTATGAGGAGGCCCTCAAGCACTGCACCAACCCCGATGACTTTGCCCTGAGAGTGAAAGGAATTCTCGCCACAAGCGACACCTCCTGGGATAACTTCGAGTCGCTTGAGAAAGAGAGAGAGAAGGAGAAGACGGCGAAGTTGGGAAGGCCGGTCGATCCTAAGATGGGAGGCATGGGTTTGAAAAGATGACCTCGGATGAGATTCGTAGGGCCTTTCTCAAATATTTTGAGGAGAGGAATCACCGTGTCGTTTCAAGTTCCTCACTCGTCCCCAGGAATGATCCCACCCTGCTCTTCACCAATGCCGGAATGGTTCAGTTCAAAGGGGTCTTTTTAACCGAAGAGACCCGGGACTATTCCCGCGCCGCCACCTCCCAGAAGTGTGTCCGCGCCGGAGGCAAACACAATGATCTCGAGAATGTGGGAAAGACCGCCCGTCACCATACCTTCTTCGAGATGTTGGGAAATTTCTCCTTCGGCGACTATTTTAAGGAGGGCGCCATTGAGATGGCGTGGGACCTCCTCATACGTCAGTGGGGATTGCCTGCGGAGAAGATGTGGATTACCATCTACCTCGATGACGATGAGGCTCACAATCTCTGGCGGAAGATCAACATTCCCGCGGACCGAATCGTCAGACTGGGAGAGAAGGATAACTTCTGGGCCATGGGAGAGACCGGGCCTTGCGGGCCCTGCTCTGAGATCGTGATCGATCAGGGAGAAGGCATGGGTTGCGGCCGGCCCGATTGCGCGGTGGGATGCGACTGCGACCGCTACCTGGAGCTCTGGAACCTCGTCTTCATGCAGTTCAATCGAGATGCCGAGGGAAAGATGACCCCTCTGGCCAACCCCTGCATCGATACCGGCATGGGACTGGAACGGATCTCTGCCATCCTTCAGGGCATGAAGAGCAACTTTGAGACCGATCTCTTCATCCCGATCATCAAGGAGATCGCAGAGATCGGCCATATTTCGTATGGAAGAGATCCGAAGACCGACATTTCCATCCGGGTGATTGCCGATCACAGCCGGGCGGCAACCTTCCTGATCAGCGACGGCGTTCTGCCGTCCAATGAGGGCAGGGGATATGTGCTTCGCCGGATCATGCGTAGGGCGATGAGACATGGAAAGATGCTCGGGATCGATCGCCCCTTCCTCTATCAAACCTCTTCGAAGGTGGTGGATCTGATGAAGGACGCCTATCCTGAGCTGAGGGAGACAGAGGCGATCGTCTCAAAGGTGATCAGAAATGAGGAAGAGCGTTTTTCAGAGACCCTCGATTCGGGGTTAAAGATTCTGAGAGAAGAGCTGGATCAATTGAAGAAGGGGAAAGGAAAGGTCCTCTCCGGAGAGGCGGCCTTCCGTCTTTACGACACCTTTGGTTTTCCCCTCGACCTGACGACTGAGATCCTCCAGGAAGAGGGAATGAGCCTTGATGAAGAAGGCTTCAAGGCACAGATGGAGGAGCAGAGGCAGAAAAGCAAGCAGGCCTGGCAAGGCATGGGCGAGGGAAAAGCAAAAGAGATCTACCGACGACTCTTAAACGAGGGGATAAAAACCTTATTTGTGGGATATGAGGAGACCCAGTGCGAATCGAGGATTCTGAAACTGATCAAAGGGGACGCATTTGTCTCCTTTGCCAACGAAGGAGATGAGGTCGAAGTCATCACGGAGAAGACACCCTTTTATGGAGAGACGGGCGGACAGGTCGGAGACAGGGGCGTGATCTTTCAGGAAAACTTCTCCCTGGAGGTGGAGGACACGATCAGACCCCTCGAGGACCTGATCGTCCACAAGGCGCGGGTGAAGAGAGGAATAGTGAGGGAAAGAATGGAAGCGACCTTCAAGGTCGATCCCGACCGAAGAAGAGCGATTGCCCTCAACCATACAGCCACTCACCTGCTTCAGGCAATGCTGAGAGAGGTTTTGGGGAGCCATGTCCATCAGGCAGGGTCTCTTGTGGCCCCTGAACGATTCAGGTTTGACTTCACCCATTTCGCTCCGATCGAAAGAGGGGACCTTGAACAGATTGAGGCGATGGTCAATCAGAAAGTCCGTCAGAATATGAGGGTCGAAACGAAGATTATGAACGTGGAAGAAGCCCTCCAGACCGGAGCCACAGCCCTCTTCGGAGAGAAGTATGGAGAGAAGGTGAGAGTGGTCAGAGTTTCTGATTTCAGCATCGAACTCTGCGGAGGAACCCATACCTCCCGAACGGGCGATATCGGGATCTTTAAAGTTCTGCATGAAAGCGGTGTGGCCGCAGGCGTGAGGAGAATCGAGGCCCTCACAGGAGAGGCCGCCTATCGGTTTATCCGGGAGGAGGAGCGTCAACTCGAGCAGATCGCCTCCTCTCTCAAATCAACGCCCGGAGAGATTGCCGTAAGAGTGGAACGACTGCTTCAGAGACAGAAGGAACTGGAGAGGGAGGTGGAGTCTTTCCAGGCAAAGTGGTCGAACCAGGAGATCTCCGGCCTCCTTTCGCTTGTGAGGGAGGTGAAGGGCGTGAAAGTCTTATCGGTCAGGTTGGACGGAAAGGATCCAAAGCGATTGAGGGAGCATATCGATCAGTTGAAGGAAAAGATTGGCTCGGGGATCATCCTTCTCGGAAGCCAGAGCGATGTGAAGGTCACTCTGTTGATAGGCGTCACCGGAGATCTAACCCGTCGGTTCAAGGCAAACGAATTGATCAAGAAGATCGCTCTTCATGTGGGAGGAACAGGAGGAGGCCGGCCCGATTTTGCCCAGGCCGGAGGGACCGATCCCGAAAAGCTGGACGAGGCGCTTAAGGCCATTGACGATCTCATTTAAATATTTAAAGTGGAAGATCATACCCCCATCCTTCTCATGAGGAAGGAAAGGGGGATTTTTTTGTTATGACGACTCAATTCCGTTCGTGCTGGGCCCTTCCTTCGACTTCGCTTGGGACATTCGGAAAAACTCCGTTCGCCCTGAGCCGTGAGCTTGTCGAACGGTCGAAGGGCGAATCCCGCAAAGCGCGGGACTCAGGGCAGGTTTGTCGAAGCATGAACTGTGCAGTGAAATACCCCTCGAGAACCTCAGGGTGATCGGCAGGGATTTTCCTCTGCGGAAGTCGAAAGAAGATATATGAAAGGTTAAAAGAAAGATGGCCACCGTCAGGACACGATTTGCCCCCAGCCCCACAGGCGACCTCCATATCGGAGGGGCCCGGACCGCCTTGTTTAACTGGCTCCTGGCGCGGCATACCGGAGGCGCATTCATCCTACGGATCGAGGATACGGACGTGGCTCGCTCGACCCAGGAGTCGATACAGGTCATCCTCGATGCCATGACCTGGCTGGGGCTGGATTGGGACGAAGGCCCCTTTTATCAAACAGAGAGACTTTCCCTCTACCGGGAGATGGCGAATCAACTTGTGACCAAGGGGAAGGCCTACCGATGTTTCTGTTCGCCGGAGGAGCTGGAGGCCAAGCGGGAAGCCGCAATGAAGGCAGGGATCAAGCCAAAATATGACCGGACCTGCCTTCAAAGTCAATCGCCTCCTCCGGACAGACCTTTTGCAATCCGGTTCTTTTCGCCTGATGAGGGGAAGACCGTGGTGGAAGACCTCATCCAGGGCCGCGTGGAATTTGACAATAGCGAACTGGATGACCTTATCATCCTGAGAAGCGACGGGCTCCCCACCTACAACTTCTCCGTGGTGGTCGATGATGTCACAATGAATATCACCCATGTCATCCGGGGAAATGACCATCTCAACAATACCCCCCGGCAGATTCAGATATACCAAGCCCTGGACCATTCCTTGCCGGAGTTCGGTCATGTTCCGATGATCCTTGGCCCGGACAAGAAGAAACTCTCCAAAAGGCATGGAGCCCAGTCCGTAATGGAGTATCAGAAGATGGGCTATCTTCCACAGGCCGTAGTGAACTATTTCGTCCGCCTGGGATGGTCCTATGGCGATCAGGAAGAGTTCACCCTGAAGGAGTTGATCGAAAAGTTCACCCTGGAGGCGGTGGGCAAAGCAGCCGCAGCCATCAATCCGGGGAAGCTGGACTGGCTCAATTCCCAGTACATCAAGAGGATGGAAACGGATGAGCTGACCAAGAAGGTTTTGCCCTTCATTGAAGCAAAGGGGTATTCGGTGACAGATGCAGACCTCCTGAAGAGAGCGGTTCTCTCTTTGAGGGAGAGATCGAAAACCCTGGTAGAGATGGCGGAGCTTTCAGAATTTTATTTCTGCGAAGAGATCGTCTATGAGGAGGAGGCCGCCAAGAAATTTCTGAAAGGTGAGTCAATGGTCATCTTCGAAGAGGTCATCACCTCACTTTCGAAGGAACCGATTCTAAAAAAGGAGAGCAACCACCTTCTGATCCAGCGGCTATCCGAATCCCGGCACGAGCCTCTGGTCAGGATCGCCCAGCCCCTTCGTGTGGCATTGACGGGCAGAACGGTCAGCCCGCCCATTGATGAAGTGATGGAGGCATTGGGAAAAGAGAAGGTGATACAGAGACTAAAAAAGGCAATGGAATATATTACAAAATCCGAAATTCGAATATCGAAATCCGAAACCAATCCAAAATCTAAATGACTAAATTTTCTAAACTTTTTAACCTTAATTTAGTTTTGATGGATTCGTAAAGAATCGTCACTCCGGTGGAAACCGGAGTCCAGAAAATTTCTAATCCTTTGAAAAGACTGGATTCCGGCTTTTGCCGGAATGACAACTATTAGCTTTTTTTGACTTTTTACGAGAATATCAGTTTTGGATTTCGGTCATTTGAAATTGTTTCGAAATTCGCCTGCCTGCGCGAAGCCGCTTCGGCGAAGGCAGGGATTTCGTGCTTCGAATTTGGACATTGAAGAAATTTGAAAGGTGTACCACATTGATGATGCAAGGATGATTCGATGAAACTCAAATCTCTTGAGATGACCGGATTCAAATCTTTTGTGGACCGGTTCCATCTCTCCTTTCCGGAAGGGGTGACGACGATCGTTGGGCCGAATGGCTGCGGGAAGTCAAACATCGTCGATGCCATCCTCTGGGCCATTGGGGAACGAAGCGCCAAGCATCTGCGGGGAAAGTTGATGGAGGATGTCATCTTCGGGGGAACGGACGGAAGAAAACGCTTGGGAATGGCAGAAGTGAGCCTCACTTTCTCCAATGAGGACGGGTCAGCTCCCGTGGAGTACCAGGAGTATAGTGAGATCACCATCACCCGCAGGCTCTTCCGATCCGGAGAGAGTGAATTCCTGATCAACCGGACTCCCTGCCGGCTAAGAGACATCATCGATCTCTTCCTTGATACGGGGATCGGCGTGAACGGATACTCGATTGTGGAACAGGGCCGGGTGGAAAATCTCATCAATGCCAATCCCCAGGACCGGCGTTTTTTAATCGAAGAGGCAGGGGGGATTGCAAAGTATAAGGAACGGAAGAGACTGGCCCTGATGAAGATGGATGCGACCCAGCAGAACCTTCTGAGGATTCAAGACATCATCTCCGAGGTGAAACGGCAGATCGTCACACTGGAACGGCAGGTGAAGCGGGCGGAGGAATTTAAGGCGATGCGGAAGGAAGTCCGGGAGATCGAACTCCGCTTTGCCATTCAGGAATATGGCGAACTTTCGGAGAAAGGGGAGGCGGCCAAGGGTTATCTCAAAGCCCTCCGGGAAAGGGAGGCCGTGATTTCTGCTCAGATAGCGGAGAGGGAGGCATCGGTCGAAGGGATGAGGCTGAGAAGTGTGGAGGAAGAAGAAAGGCTCCGCACTCTCCAGCAGGAGCTTTACGATCTGAATCAGAGGATTCAGAAGATGGAGAACGAGGTCGAACTCTTCAGGAGGGAAAGGGAGGGCCTTCAGAGGCAGGAGGCCCAGATGCTGGAGGAAATAGGAAAGGGACTTCAGGCCTGGAGAGAAACCCGCAGAGAACGAAGAAGAATGGAACAGACCCGGAAGGAGCTGGAAAAAGGGAGCCGCGAGAACGAAGAGATCGTGAAAGAATGGGAGGTTCTCTACAACGAGTTCAGAGGAACTTTCCAGGAAGTTTCAGACCAGTTAGAGACGGAGAAGGGGAGATTGATCGACACGCTGACCCGGCTCACCTCCCTCAGAAACCGTCAATCCCACCTTGAGGAGAGAAGAGAAGATCTTCAGAAGCGGATCCGGTCCCATGAAAAAGAGTCCGAAGAGGTGAGAACAGGACTGTTCCGGTTGGAAGAGACCTTATCGAATGTTGAGAAGGAGAAAGAGGTCAATCTCTCCATCCGGAGTGCGCTCCAGGAGGAGAAGGAAAGGTGGGCAGGAGAACTTGAGAGATTGAGGGAGGCCTTTCGAACAAGACAATCCGAACGCTTTGAGTTAGAAGAGAATCTGAGACAGGACCGGTCTCGATATCTCTCCTTAAAAGAACTTCAGGAGAATTATGAAGGGTTTGAAAAGGGAGTGAAGTCTCTTCTCTTCAAAAAAAGAGAGGGGCAGGAGCAATGGGACCGGATCATTGGGGTGGTGGCCGACATCCTGGAACCCGAACCTCCATACGAGATTCCACTCGAGGCCGTCTTGGGACAGCGGTTGCAATACCTGATGGTGGCGGATGAGGGAGGGGCGATGGGCGCCATCGAAATCCTCAAAAAGGAGTCCCTGGGTCGAGGGAGTTTCATTCCCGTAGGAGTAAGCGGCAAGAAACAGAAGGAATGGTCTTCGCCATTGAAGTTGGAAGAAGGGCCGGTGTCTCTGATGCGATTTGTTAAAGTGAAAGAAGGATTTTCTGACATCGCAGAATTTCTGATCGGGGATGTCGGCGTGGTCGATCATCTGGAGAAGGCGCTCAACTGGATGAAGCAAGAAGGAGCATTTGAAACCCTTGTCACCCTGGAAGGGGAGGTGGTGGAACGGACGGGGGTGATCTCCGGAGGAAGCCGTGATCAGGGCCTCGGCATCCTGGAGAGAAGGCGGGAGATCAGGGAGCTGGAGAAAAAGATTGAACAAGAGGAGCAGAAGTGCGGTAAAGCCCTTGAGGAAGAAGAGCGCCTTCATCAGGAGATCCTTGAGAGAGAAGTCCGGCTGGAGAATAGGAAGAGAGAGATCCAGGAGAAGGAGATTGAACTTCTCCATCAGGACCGGGATCTGGAAGGGGTAAGAAAGGATATCTCACAATTTCATCAGCGGGCCGACCTCCTCCGGTTTGAAGGAGAAGAGCTCAGAGGGGAGGAAAAGGAAATTGAAGAGGAGATGAAGACGGTCCTGGATCAAATGGTGAGAGAGGAGGCCGCAAGAAAGGAGAAGGAGGAGGAGCTTCAGTCCCTCAAGAAGACGGTGGAGGAGGTGAGGGAGGGGACAGAAGAATTAGGAGGAAGGATCACGGAGAAGAAGGTCTATCTGGCCTCGGTCGAGGAGAAGCAGAGAGGGATGGAGATTCAGATTGTCAACCTCTCCGAGAATATCAGGACACTGCGTGAGCAGGTCATCCATAGAGTGAAGGGGATCAGGGCCTCGAGAGAGGAGAAGGGTTCGCTTCGTGAAAAAATCGATCAGAGGGAAAAAGAGCTGGAAGGGCTGGTGGAAAGCCACCGGTTGAATGAAGAAGGTCTTTCCCATCTAAGAGAGAAGGTGGAGGCGCTCTCGAATCAATGGAAAGAGGCAGAAGCCTCTTCGAGATATCTCCGCCAGGAGCTGGAAGATATCCGGCAGAAGAGCCATGAGGAGGAGATTCGGGTTTCAGAGGTTCAATTGAAACTCCAGCATCTTCAGGATTCGATGAGAGAGCGTTATGGAGCTACCCTTTCGACATCCATCGGAATGGTTCCCGAGGAATTTTCAAGAGAGGAGGGGTCGAAGCGGCTTGCGGAGCTGAAGGCTGGCCTGGAGGGGTTCGGAGAGGTCAACCTCATGGCCCTTGAGGAGTATCAGGAATTGAAACAGCGGCACGACTTCCTCACAGAACAGCACAACGACCTTCAACAGGCGCTCGATACGCTTAAGAAAGCGATTGTCCGGATTAACCGGACGACGACGAAGCGGTTCTTAGAGACCTTTCATCTCGTCAATGAGAAGTTCAAAGAGGTTTTCTCCCGGCTCTTTAAGGGTGGGCAGGCCAGCCTGATCCTTATGGATGAACAGGACCCATCCACCTCGGGCGTGGATATCATGGCCCAACCACCTGGCAAGAAACTCCAGAACATTGACCTTCTCTCCGGAGGGGAGAAGGCCCTGGTCGCCACCGCTTTACTCTTCGGGCTCTTCATGATCAGACCAACGCCCTTCTGTCTGCTCGATGAGATGGATGCACCGCTGGACGATGCGAACATCAACCGTTTCATTGAAATGGTCAGGGAATTCTCAAAGACCTCCCAGTTCATTCTCATCACCCACAACAAGAAGACGATGGAGATGGCCAACACCCTCTACGGGATCACCATGGAGACCCCTGGAGTCTCGAAGGTGGTCTCGGTCCGACTGAATTAAATTCTCACCTGAGACTATTGTAAAGCCCGAAAGGGGAAAGAAGGGGACGTCCCCTCTTTCTCCCAGTGAATAAACCACTTCCTCGCCAGAGTCCAAATCTTTCAGGCGGACCTTTGAATCCATGGTGATCACATCTTCCGGGATATCCTTTGATGGGACGACCCGTTAAGTTTTTCTTCCACCCTCAACATCAAACCGCTTAGTGCCCTGATCTCTCATGACCGTTAGTCTCCCTCTGTCCAGTATCGTTTCTTACGGAATCCCCGAAGGTTATTTGGAGGTTGGTTTAAACCCTTATCATTTGATAAGAGTCTACTAATTTTGAATGGAAACTTCAATAAGAATTATTGATTACCATTTGGAAGAATGTATCGAAGGACAAAACTCAAAAATCACTCTTTCAGGAAGAAATTCTCGGGGCAGGGTTTGGGGGGCAAACAATTATAATAAATTATTTCATTCCTTTCTTGCTCGGGTCTTTTTTTCAGCCTCTCCAGAACGGTGGGAAGGGAAAATCGATTAAAATAGGTTATAATGAAATTCCTGATAAGACCAGTAATTTCTGATTCCATAACTGCCTGCCGGTAGGCAGGGATTATGAAACGATTACACGGATTATATTAATAGTCTCATAATAGAATGGACACCACCAATGAACTTATGATTGCAATCTATAATAATAACTCCCCCTCCCCCCTCTTACCCCAAGAGGGGAATATTCCTCCCCTTGAGGTAAGGGGAGGGTAGGTGGGGTTATTTACAGACTATTTTGAGACCGTTAATAAATCTTTTGAAAATAGAAAATATCTGTTTAATTCGAAGCCTCTGCTAAGGCTTTCAAGGGTTTTCCAAAGACCTCATAATGGTTTTACGTTTCCGAGGGGTCCCTCTATTCCTTAAATGCTACTTTGAGAAAGACAAAAGATCTCTAAAATAAATCCATGAAAAATATACGAAATTTTAGCATCATCGCGCACATTGACCATGGGAAATCGACCCTGGCAGACCGGCTCATTCAATATACCGGCATGGTTGATGATCGGAACTTTAAAAATCAGATCCTGGACAATATGGACATTGAGCGTGAGCGCGGGATCACCATCAAGAGCCAGGCCATAGCCCTTCCCTATCATGCCGAAGACGGGGAGGAGTATGTCCTCAATCTGATCGACACGCCGGGTCATGTCGATTTTTCTTATGAGGTTTCCCGCTCCCTGGCCTCTTGCGAAGGCGTGCTTCTTCTGATTGATGCGGCCCAGGGCGTTCAGGCTCAGACGATTGCCAATCTCTATCTGGCCATGGAAAATAACCTGGAGATCATTCCGGTCATCAATAAGATCGATCTTCCCACGGCGGATGTGGAACGGGTGATCGAGCAGATCGACTCGGAGTTGGGACTGGACGCTTTCAGTGCTCTAAAATGTTCGGCCAAGGAAGGAATAGGAATCGAAGAGGTCCTGGAGGCCATTGTCAAGAGAATTCCTCCTCCGAAAGGCGATCCTGAAGGGCCGCTCGCCGCCCTGATCTTCGATGCCCAGTATGATCCTTTCCGTGGAACAGTTATCCACTGCCGCGTCTTTGATGGAACCGTGAAGCCTGGAGATTTTATTCGTTTGATGTTCAATCAGGAGGCTTATAAGGTCGAGGAGGTGGGACGATTCCTGCTTGCCAGAGAAAAACGGGACCGAATCTCCGCAGGAGAGGTGGGTTACATCTTCGCAGGCGTCAAGACAGTTTCGGATGTCCACATCGGCGATACGATCACGCTCGATGAACGGCCCTGCGACAAGCCCCTCCCCGGCTTTAAGGAATTCAAACCCGTGGTCTTCTCTTCGATCTATCCCATCGCTCCGGAAGACTATGAAGACCTGGCTGTTGCCCTTGAAAAATATTTGTTGAATGATGCGGCCTTCGTCTATCAGAAAGATTCATCCATCGCCCTGGGACAGGGATTCCGGTGCGGGTTTTTAGGCCTTCTTCATCTCGAAATCGTCCAGGAAAGGGTGGAACGGGAATACGATCTCTCCATCATCCTCTCCGTTCCGAGCGTCCGTTACCGGTTTACATTGAAGGACGGAAGCGTCATGTTCGTTGATAATCCTGCTCACTACCCGAATCCCCTTTCTATTGAAAAAGGAGAAGAGCCCTATATTCGCGCCATGCTGCTTTTTCCGGAGAGATATCTCGGCTCCGTGATGAAACTCTGCATGGAGAAGCGAGGGGAAAACTCAAAGCTTGGTTACCTGGGGCCAGGCCGCATTGAATTGACTTATGAGATGCCCCTGGCTGAAGTAATTTATGATTTTTATGATCGTTTCAAATCCATCACCCAGGGATATGGGTCTTTTGATTACGAAGTCATTGATTACAGAGAAAGCACCCTGGTCCTGGTGGACATCCTGGTCAATGGCGAAAAAGTGGACGCCCTGTCGCAAATTGCCCACCGCGATCAGGCCCGTCCCCGGGCCCTCAGAGCCTGTGAAAGGTTGAAGGAAGAGATTCCCCGGCAGATGTTTAAGATAGCGATTCAAGGAGCGATCGGGGGAGAGATCATCGCCCGTACGACGATCTCTCCCTTTCGTAAGGATGTGACCGCAAAGTGCTACGGCGGCGATATCACCCGGAAGCGAAAGCTTCTCGAGAAGCAGAAGAAAGGAAAAAAGAGGATGAAGACGATCGGGTCGGTCTCCATCCCCCAGAGCGCTTTTCTTGCGGTTTTAAAATCGGACACAGATAGTTGATTTAAATCCGAAGCACGAAATCCGGGCGAAGCGTCCAGCAGGACCAATTCGAAACAATTTCAAATGACCAAATATCAAATGTTCTAAACAAGACAGTTTAAAAGTTTTGAATTTTGAAAATTCAGATTTGTTTCGGATTTCGATATTCGAGTTTCGAATTTTCCAAACTCTCAACACGTGCTTGGATTTAAGACTATACTGGGTTAGGCAGGCCCAAACTCGATGGATCCACTAAAAACATCTGGTCTTTACATCCACATTCCTTTTTGCCTGAGCAAATGTCCCTATTGTGATTTCTATTCGTCAACCTCCATCTCTGCTGCCCCTGATTTTTTAAATGGCCTCTCAAAAGAGATGGAGATGTATCGTCACCAATTCAATCCTATCGACACAGTCTACATCGGCGGCGGAACCCCCTCTCTTCTCAGCCCCGAACAGTTAGAAAACATCCTTACAAAAGTACGGAAAAATTTTGATCTGATCTCGGATGCAGAAATAACCATCGAGGCTAACCCCGCTGACCTCAATCAATCCTTCCTTGAATCGGTGCGAGAGATTGGCATCAATCGAATCAATATCGGAGTCCAATCCTTTGATGAAAAGGCGCTTGGCTTTCTGGGAAGAAGGCACTCCGTTAAGGAGGCGATTTCAGCCGTTGAGGCCCCGAGAAAAGCAGGATTCGAAAATATAGGACTCGATTTGATTTACGGTGTCCCGGGGCAGGGGATTGGGGTGTGGCTCAATACTTTGAAACAGGGTATTGCTTTTTCACCGGAGCATCTCTCCTGTTATCAATTAACGCTTGAACCTAAAACGCCATTGGGAAGAAGGTGGCAGGCAGGAGAATTTTCCGCCCCCGGAGAAGAATTGCAGTATGAATTTTTTATGAAGACATCCGAATTCCTGGAAGAGGCCGGCTATATCCATTATGAGGTGTCGAACTTTGCAAGAGGAATGGAGCATGCCTCAAAACACAACCAAAAATATTGGGATCATTCCCCTTTTCTCGGCCTTGGTCCTTCAGCCCATTCCTTCCATGGAAATCAACGCTGGTGGAACCATCGCTCCCTTGATGAATACCTTGTGACCATTAACAGAGGAAATTTTCCTATCCAAGGGACAGAGGCCCTTACGTTGGAACAGCTCCGGTTGGAAGCGATCTACCTCAGCCTTCGGACGAAAAGGGGAGTGTACCTCGAGGACTTCAAGAATCAGTATGCTTACGATCTCTTCACCGAAAAAAAAGAACTATTGGCAAAATTAGAAGAAGAAGGATTCATCTCCATCCGGGATGGCTTTCTCTATCCCACACAGACCGGCCTTGCCATCGCCGATAGCCTTTCGTTGATTTAGATTATGCAGAAAAACCATTAAATCTTAGGGAGTGGAAAAAAATTCTTTCTCTGCCGATCGGGAATGAGAAGAAGGATTGGATACTTTCTAAGAATCTAAAGGCTCGTTGGATTGACTTAAGTTGTTTGAAACTTCCTGCAACAAATAGTAGCGCCCCCTTATTTGAAAACACCTACGCTGGTTTGATAAAAAAACACACCCTTCGTCCTTTCTGCCCTAACCCTCAAAATATGATAACTAATCATCCTTAAACTCTTCTTGACTACTTTGCAAAAATTCTGGTAGGTTCTTATCAAAACGGAGACATCCATTTTAGTACCCTTTGGTGCCAAGTTGGGAGAGTTCTTCCAATAGGTGGAGAAGGAGGAATGGAAATGGTCGGGGAAGACGTAATCATCGAAAATCAAAAAGATTCGGATCTCTTTAAAGATATTGAAGAGAAGGTATTAAAAGAGTTCCATTGGGGAGTCGATCTCAAGTGCTTAGAAGTTCTTGACGGCAACGAGACCACCCCTGATCAGATCGAACTTCTTAAAGAAAAGCTAAGCCAAGAAATGTTGACCCGTTTATTTGGCATGGCAAATTCTGTCTACTACGGGAAATTGCGTAAAGGAGAAATTTCAACATTCCATGAGGTTGTCTTACGGCTGGGTATGGTCTATACCAAAACTTTCATCATCGCCTCCTCTCTGTTTTCTTTGGTTCCCGGTAAGGGTGCAGAGATCTTCGCTGCACGGAGTTTTGCTACCTCGATCCTGGCGAGAATCCTGGGACAAAAATTAGGTTTTAGAAGCGAGGAGGTACAAAAAGCAGAATTAGGTGGGTTATTCTTCGATGTAGGGAGAATCGTCATTTATATTTATCAAACCTTCCACAGCAAGCAACCGTTGGAAGAACGGTTTATCGAAGCCTACCATCCTTACTTGGGAGTTGAAATCATCCGACAATTCGAATTGCCTGAGTTTCTGAAGGAAATCATTTCTCCACATCCCTTTTCGTTACATGACGAGAGTTTCTCTATTTCCGCCATCGTGGATTTAGCCTATGCCATTGTGGACCGAAGCTTTATCAGAAACGAAAAACTCATCATTCAATCCCCTCTGCCGGACAAAGAAGGTTTTGTGATTCATACCCTCGGCTCGATGATTTCTGATGAATTCAGCACCATAGGGTTGGGACGCTATCTGGAACTGATTCCGTCCCTCTCAGACAGAGAACTACGCCTGCAAGCAAGAGCAAAATCAGACGAAAAGTAATCCCAATCGACATCACCCCTTTTAAGAAACTCATATCCTATTTCTTATCCGATCCCGGCTCATCAAATTCTGTGATGAGTATAGATAAGCCTTCTTTGCTTCTCATCTTGCGAGAGTGCTGCTCGTGGCAAAAAAAACAGAAGCATCCACTTTTCCTACGAGAGGATTCTCTTTGGTTCTGATATTCGTTTTGGAAAAATGAAGTTCCACGGACATGGTCCCTAAGAACCGGCGCGTTATTCTACGGCAAGCGAAATCTGCCGAAGCCTGGAAAAATATTTCACCCAAAAATGGAAAAGATTTTCCACAAAACGGCAAACCGCTTCACTTTTTTGGATGGTTGATTTGTGGCTTAAGAGTTTCAAGAATATCTAACTCATTGAAGAGAAAAGCAATTTGATATAGTTTCTTAAGGTATAGGGAATAGGCACGGATTTTGCGGTATTCTTCCTTTTATGAAGACAGTAGACGAAGTTGTGGCAGAGTGGAGCAAAGAGGAAAGAGAACGGTTAAAGGACCTCATTAAGGACTGTCGGGAGAGAGAAAAAGAACTAATAGAAAACTCAAGACGTTCAAGAGAGAATCTGATCGAACTCACCGACTCCCTGACCTCCCTTTTCTCTAACTCATGTGGAATCAGGGAAAAAGCCAACGAAATAGGGGATGCCCTATTAGGGGTTTACCTTCGACTCCATAGAAAGAAGATGCCGGCAGCATGAGATTCTTACCTATCCTTCATGGGAGCGCTTCAACTCCAGCGTCATACGGTTTCCGGAACGGAGAGATTGGTTCCTCCATCCCTGACCGGTCACTCCTTCGACCCTCCGGCATCGATCCAAGGAGATACCTGGAGTCAACCATAAGCCGCACCTCGCGCAGGGGATTTTTTAATATCATCGATCTTAGCTCCTTATGGTCAATCCCTTCCCGTGATTCGGGTTATCAACAGGAGAAAGGGATAGCTGCCTATAGAGAAGCCGAGCGATTTCAGACCTTATGCGAAGAAAGTGCATCCCGGGTCATTGACATTTATGTGTGAAGATTGATGCTCCGGACTCTCCATCTTCTCGCCACTTTTTTGACGCACTGCTCTGCCTAAACCGGAAACCATACAACCTGGGTTAGTGGTTTATATCGACGAGAGTTCAATTGCGTTGGCGTCATAAAGTAAGACATTTCCTTAATCTTCCCAGGGAACGGCAAATTTCACCAGACCATATTTCCGACTGTCAGGTTATAGGCCGATGTTCCTCTTGGAACGCAAGTAGGAATCGGAAAACATTCTCTCTGCTGACCGGAAGTTAAAAAAGAGGAAATGCCATTTGGGGGCAGGAAAAGACCCAAAGAATGATCTTGACTGTCAAAATAATTTAGAAGTTATACGTTTTCTATAGGTTGTTTAACTTTTTATGGAAAGGTTAGAATTATATGGCTACTGTTAAAACTTTATCGAAAGGCCAGATCGTCATCCCTGCCGAGATGAGAAAGAGATACCATATCGAACCCGGTACGGAGTTACAGGTGATGGAGTACGCAGGGATCATCTACCTGATCCCCCCTGTTGAAGATCCTGTGAAGGCAGCCTGTGGTCTCTTGCCCCCCAAACCCTCTCTTGCTGAAAAGCTCCTGAAAGAACGGAAGGGCGAGTTCAAATAATGGAGAAAAGGCCTTATATTTTCGGCAGCCACGCCCTTCTGAAATTCTTCCAAAAAGAGAAGGGGTATGAAAAGGTTGTCCATCTCCTTCAGGAAATAAGAAAAACCGGTGTCACCAAATATATCAACGCTATTCATCTTGGTGAGATCATCTATTCGACAAAAAAGGAATTTGGCGACCAGAAGAAATTGGAGGTTCTTGCAAACATTGAAAGGTTGAACTTCACCATCCTGCCGATCCCCAATCATTTGATATTCCAGGCCGCTGATAAAGTTTTTTCCTTTATTGGCTTTCAAACGTATGAAGAGACTGCCGTGCTTCCTTGACATACTACTCCCTTTTTCATATAGTTAACCCATCCCAGAGCCGCTAGATCAACTCCACAGGAGTTGTGCCTTGAATCTTATTATCGGACGCAGTGCGCAGAAAGGGTACGGCTCCAGGAAGACTTCGCATGAGTTATAGTGTTATGAACAAAAAACTTTTCACAATCGGCTATTCCGGCCGATCAATCGATAATTTAATCGCCCTTCTCGAACACTACAAGATAACGGTGCTGTGCGATGTGCGGTCGGTGCCTTACAGCAGCCGGAATCCGCAATTCAATCGCGAACTTCTCAAGAAGGAGTTGAAATCTCATGACATTAAGTATGTTTTTCTTGGTGAGGAATTGGGGGCGAGGCCGAAGGATCCGTCGTGTTACATCAACGGGAAGGCGCTCTATCAGATGATAGCCGAATCGACCTTGTTTAAGAATGGATTAGAGCGCATCAGGCTCGGCATGCAGAAAGATTACGTCCTTGCCCTGATGTGCGCCGAAAAAGATCCGATGGCATGCCATCGGTCAATCTTGATATGCAGGAATCTCCGCGATTCTTTAATCGACATTCGGCACATTATTAATCATAACACCACGGAGACACAAGCAGACTTGGAAAAGCGATTAATTGCGCAATTAAAGCTTTACCCCGATTTGTTCAAGGATACAGATCCGAACGCGTTGATCGAGCGCGCATACGAGGTTCAGGGTGACCGGATGGCTTATGTTGAGAAGGCTGAACGGGAACAGGATGAACAACTGGCGGAAACGGTGAGAGAAGAACATGAATGGTATTAAGATTTATACGATCGGTTTCACCAAGACCTCTGCGGAGGAGTTCTTCGGTAAGTTGATCAAAGCCGGCGTCAGAAAAATCGTCGACGCGCGATTGAACAACAGCTCACAACTTGCAGGCTTTGCAAAGAAGGATGACCTTAAATATTTCTTGCAGGCAATAGGAAACATTGATTATATCCATATGTCTCTATTGGCACCGAGCGAGGAAATCCTTGCTGAATATAAAAACAAAAAGGGCGACTGGCATACCTACGAAAAAAAGTTTCTGGCCCTTATGGAGGAAAGGCGGATCGAAAACGTTGTCAGTCCGGACGAACTGGATCGGACGTGCCTGCTGTGCAGTGAGCATCTTCCAAACCATTGCCACCGGCGTCTTGTAGCTGAGTATTTGAAAAATAAATGGGGTAATGTAGAAATTGAACATCTCGTTTGAAAAGGTGGTCTATCATGGATCTCATTGTGACGGATTTAACGAGGTTTGCGAAAGATGACATCGTCTGTATAGCAGGGATAGATGTGAAATCAGAGCAATGTATCAGACCATTGCCATACCTTCCGAAGGCGGAATGCAAGCGACTTAAACTCCTTCCGGGGGCAATATTAGAAGGTAAATTTACAAGACCTAAAAGAGTAGATAAGCCGCATACTGAGGATATGAACTATGAGGGTCTCTCTTTTAAAGGACCTTGTACATCAGATGAATTTGAAAGTGTCTTAAAGACGACGACTTATCCCTCCATCAATGAAGGGTTTGACGACAAAGTACCAATAGGCACAAAGGTCATACCCCCTGACGACCCTTCGTCCAGATCAATTATTACACTCAAGCTAAAGCCCAACCAAATAGAAATAGTGAGAAACGCATTTGACCCGAAGAGTCTGAGACTTAACATCAAGGATAATGACGGAAGAAAGTACGTCTATCTATCGATTACTGATCTTGGTTTTCATAATTTGGCGGTTTCAAAGCAGAAAGATCCGGATTATACTGATGAACTGAACGAGTATATCCGTAGCCAAAAGAAGGTTTATCTCAGAATAGGTTTGGGGAGGCGTTATAAGAATCCCACTGATGGTCGTGATGGCTTCTGGATTCAAGTAAATGGAATATATACGTTTCCTGAATTTATGACCAAAGTCAGGACGCATGAATGAAGAAACGAAAGTGTCAACCCCAAAAAGATATGAGAGAGAAGAGGAATTGACGCGCAAGGTGTAGGTTAGGTGGACTGTGCATAGTCCCGGTTCCCGACGTCGGGGTAGGTATAGTCTTTTAGGAAAGTTTCGATATGATTTTCTTTACACTGAATTAGAAGATTCATCGGGGCCTGTAAGACAGAAGGGCAATCGTAATAAGGTATTTTTTTGGCGAAGTTTCCTTCGGGATAGTTAGGCAGTATGCCGTTCTTCCTTTTCGAGATGTTCTTTAATCCACATCCTGAGAAGCGACGTATAACTTAATCCCTTGCGTTCGGCAACCCTTTCCACCGATTTGATATCGTCCGGATCAAGCCTCAATGCAACGGTTTTCTTAGGTCTTCTAACGAATTTTATCCCGGCCTCCTTTACATCTCTGTAATGGTCCTGAAAACTGTGGGTTTCCCAGAATCTTGCGGCTTCTTCATCCGTCTTAAATTTTGGTATTTTTTTCATTATTATTTGCCTCTCGTCTTAAAATAGCTCTTCTCCCATTGATTCATATCTCTTGCCGTAATAACACCGACCTCCCCTTGCCTTATAAATCTGACGACAACAAAAAGAAATCTACCGGAATAGGTTTTCCCGAAAACATAATGCAAATTTTGTCTCCCTGATCTGATAAATGGAGTCCCCTCCTCATTGAAACATACTTCCTCGACTTCCTCCGGACTGACCGCATGTCTTGCCACATGCTCTATGCTTTCATCCGTCCATTTAATGGAACTTATCGTCTTCATTTAGGACCATCACCAATGATTAATGAAATGATAAACAAACGTATTACATTTGTCAACAGGTGTGGTTTGGGATCAATTTCGACGATTTGGTGAATTTGGTTTTTTACCTTCTCGTGAGGTGTCGGTATTTGGTCCGGTGGGGTTGATCCGCCGCAGCTCCGAGGCGACGTTTCCGATCCGCCTCGTATTCGGAGTAGTTCCCTTCAAACCAGACAATGGCGCTCTCGCCCTCAAATGCCAGGATATGGGTGAGAGATTGAGTTGAGGGGACGCTGTGACCTCGCTAAAATTGACAGTGGGTTAAAATTGTAGTATTTTTAACCACATAAAAGAAGTGGAGGGTGAGGGGATCATTCCCCTTTTATATTTAAAATAGGAGATTTCTGGAAAAGCCAGAAATCTCTGATTACCCCCCTGCCTGCCGGCAGGCAGGGATTAGGATCCGATTACATAGATTAGACATGCAGAGAGCGAAAATTAGTTTTTAGTGCTCTCAATAGATAAATTAAGGATGGTTGTCGGTGAAAGAGTTACTACCACTTGTGTCAAAACCGGTCAGGTATTTAGGCCGGGAGATCAATTCTATCAGAAAAGATCCCTCCGAAGTCAGACTGAATTTCTGCCTCGCCTTTCCGGATGTCTATGAAGTGGGGATGTCCCACCTCGGCATCCAGATCCTCTATCACATCCTTAACTCAAAAAACGGAGTGGCCTGCGAAAGGGTCTTTGCTCCCTGGGTCGATATGGAGAAGGTCCTGAGAGAGAAAAGAATTCCCCTTTCTTCTCTCGAGTCATCCCTCCCTCTTAATCAGTTCGATATCCTTGGCTTCTCCCTTCAGTATGAACTCTGTTTCACCAATGTTCTCAACATGCTCGATCTCTCCAACATCCCTTTCTTTTCAAAGGATCGGGACGATCGGTTTCCGCTCATCATCGCAGGAGGCCCCACCGCCTTCAACCCGGAGCCTGTGGCTGATTTCTTCGATGCCATTGTCATCGGAGATGGCGAAGAGGCGGCGCTTGAGATCTGCGATGTGGCGATCCAATGGAAAGAGTCTCATGGGAAAAAAGAGGATCTCTTAAAATCGCTTTCGAAGTTGAAGGGCGTCTATGTCCCCAGCCTTTCTCAGGGCCATAAGATCCAGAAGAGGATCATCTCCGACCTCAACCGCGCCCCTTTCCCCACTTGTTCCATCGTCCCCTTTATGAAGGTGATTCATGACCGCCTCAATGTGGAGGTCGCCCGGGGTTGCAAACGGGGATGCCGTTTCTGCGAGGCAGGGTTTATCTACCGGCCTTATCGGGAGAGAGATCCGGATGGGATTCAGGAGATTCTCAACGCCTCGTTGAAACGGACGGGCTACGAGGAGATCTCCCTGCTCTCTCTCAGCGCAGGAGACTATTCCTCCATCAAGCCTCTTCTTTCGAATCTGATGGACCGATTCGAGGCAAAGCGGGTGGCGGTCTCTTTCCCATCATTAAGAATTGAAAGCATCGTCGGCCATCTCGCAGGGGAAGTGAAACGGGTCCGAAAGACAGGATTCACCATCGCGCCCGAGGCCGCAACCGAGCGGCTCCGAAAGGTGATCAATAAGGAACTGGACGAGGCCATCCTCTTTCAAGGGGTAAGAGAACTTTTCTCCATGGGCTGGAAGAATCTCAAACTCTACTTTATGATCGGCCTTCCCACCGAGAAGGAGGAGGATGTAAGGGGCATCATCGACCTTTCCAGAAGGATATCCTCTCAGGGAGAACGCCAGAGAATTCATCCCCAGATCAGTGTGAGCGTCTCCACCTTTGTGCCAAAACCTCATACCCCCTTTCAGTGGGAACCACAAATCTCTCTCGAAGTGATGAAAGAGAAACTCCAATTTTTAAAGGATAATTTGAAGAAGAAAAACCTCCGTCTCAAATGGCAGGATCCCCATCTCAGTCTCCTCGAAGGGGTCTTCTCAATGGGAGACCGGAATCTGTCGAGGGGTCTGGTCGAGGCCCATCGGCTTGGATGCCGGTTCGATGGCTGGAGTGACCAGTTTCGCTTCGATCTCTGGGAAAATGCCTTTGAGAAGGCAGGGCTGGAGATGACCTCCTACACCCGGAAAAAGGGTTTTGAAGAAACGCTTCCATGGTCTTTCATTGAAACAGGGATCGGAGCCGATTTCTTATGGAAGGAGTATCAGAAAGGCTTGAAGGAGGAGGTCAGTCCTCCCTGCACAGCGAAGGATTGCCATCGCTGCGGCCTCTGTGACGGAAAAGATATTGTTGTGAGAGAAGCGCGCCCCGTAGAAATGGATTCGTTAAAAAAAGCGGATAGGAGTGAGATTCGAAGGAAGGGTCTCAGGATGAAATTTCGGTTGACTTTTGTCAAAAAAGGGGAGATCCGGTTCGTCAGCCACCTCGAATTAGCGCATCTCTTCTACCGGTCGGCAAAGAGGGCCGGCCTTCTTCTCCATCACTCTGAGGGATTTCATCCGATGCCGAGGATCGTTTTCGAAAAGGCCCTTCCGGTGGGGGTGGAGAGCCTGAGAGAGATCGTTGACATCGAATTGGATGGAAGGATCTCATCAACGGAATTGATGGAGAGGCTCAATCAGACCCTTCCGGACGGAATTGAAATCATTGAAGTCAGAGAAGTCCTTTTTCCCTTGCCCTCTTCCTCTCTTCCGCATCGGTCGGTCTATCGGATTTTCCTGGACCATCTCCTCTCAAAAGGAGAGGCCCAATCCAGACTGAAAAAGGCCATGGAAAAAGGAGAACTCTTCATCCTCCAGGAGAGGAAGGAGAAGGAGAGGAGGATCGATCTTCTACCTCTGATTGAGAGGGTTGAAGTGAAGGAAGAAACGGAAGAGCCGGGTGAAAAGGCCGGTCCGGTCTTAGAGCTTGTTCTTCGGAGCCTTAGCGGAAAGACAGCAAAGCCTATGGAGGCATTGGGAGCCCTGCTGGAGTTGGGGGAAGAAGGGCTTGCCCAATGCAAAATCGTTAAGATGGAATAATGGAATATTGGAAAAATGGAATATTGGTATCTAAGAGTGATGAATAATTAGAGTCTGTTTATAAATGTCTTTTTCCGTCATGCCGGACGTGATCCGGCATCCAGAGACCCTTGAAAACACTGGATTCCCCGATCAAGTCGGGGAAAGACGACTTTTTACGAGACTATCATCTAAGAGTTATGAATAATTAGTGGATTGGTCTTTTCTGTAAAACACATTATTCCACCATTCCACTATTCCAGTATTCCAATTCTATAATGTTTGGGGAGAGTTTATGGCCAACGAACTCATCATTAATGTGACGCCTCAGGAGACAAGGGTTGCCCTTTTAGAAGACCGGGTCCTTGCAGAGCTCCACATCGAGCGCACCCGGGACCGGGGGATCATCGGAAATATCTATAAAGGGAAGGTCGTTAAGGTTTTGCCGGGCATGCAGGCCGCGTTCGTGGACATCGGATTAGAGAAAGCCGCCTTCCTCTATGTCGCTGATGTTTATGGAGGGATGGAAGAGTATGAGGAGATGGGTTTTTTAGGCCTGGAGATGACCAACTACATCAATCCTCCGTCACAGATCCAGGACCTTCTCTTTGAGGGCCAGGAGGTGCTGGTTCAGGTCTCCAAAGAACCCATCGGCACTAAGGGCACCCGGATCACATCCCACATCACACTTCCGGGCCGCTACCTCGTCTTCATGCCCACGGTGGATCATGTGGGTGTATCGAGGAGGATCAGAGACGAGAAGGAACGAAGGAGATTGCGGGAAATCGCCCAGTCCGTCAAACCTCCTTCGGGCGGCATGATTATCCGCACAGCCAGTGAAGGAGCAGAGCCCGAGGAGATTCGAAATGATATGGAGTTTCTTCTCCAGATCTGGGGCAACATCCAGAGGAAGAAGGAGAATGCCTCCGTGCCCTCCCTCACCCACAGTGATCTCACATTGATTCTCCGAATGATTCGCGACCTCCTCTCCCCTCAGATCAACCGGATCATCATCGATTCGAAAGAGGAACACGAGAGCATCGTCTCCTTCATCAACACCTATATGCCCAAGCAGAAATATGAGATTCTCCTCTACGAGGAGAAAGAGCCGATCTTCGATGCCTATCGCATTGAGATGGAGATCGACAAGATTCTCGGAAGGAAGGTCTGGCTCAAATCAGGAGGCTATATCGTCATCGATATCAGTGAGGCAATGGTAGCCATCGATGTGAATACCGGCAGATATGTCGGCAAGAGGAATCTGGCTGATACGATCCTGAAAACGAACCTTGAGGCGGCCAAGGAGATCGCCTACCAGTTGAGGGTTCGCAATATCGGAGGGATCATCATTATCGATTTTATCGATATGGAGAGAGAGGGAGATAAAGAAAAAGTCTATCAGGCCCTGGAGGAGGCCACCAAGAAGGATCGACAGAAGACCAACATCTTTAAGATCTCGGAATTAGGGCTTGTGGAGATGACCCGTAAGCGGACACGTGAGAACATCTCGAGAGTTCTTGATGAGCCATGCCCATATTGCGAAGGGGCCGGACATGTCAAATCGAAGGTCACAGTCTGTTACGACATCTTCCGTGAAATCGAGAGAACAACCTCCCAACTGGGAGGCAATAGCATCGTGGTCGAAGTCCATCCGGATGTGGCAGACCTCCTCTACGAGGATGAAAGGACCAGGGTGGAGGAGCTGGAGAGGAAATTGAAAAAGAAAATCGTGATCAAGGCCAAGTCCGGCTTCCACCAGGAACAATTCAACATCATCGAAGTTTGATCTTCTGTCAAGGGGGAGGAGTTGGAGGGTCAGGTCCCAACATTCAACATCGCATTGGAATCACCCATAAAAAAGTGGGCTCGATTGCTGAAAAGATGTTTAAAAACAGTTGGATGGAGAGGATGATTGAACAATATTTGAAAAATCGTCGATGAACTGGCAGAACTATCATGTATCAAAACCTTGATCAGCATGAGGACCGCTTGATTCAAGCCCCTGGAAATTAAAGGGGATTTGCTCCCTTGATCTACTCCTTAAAAAGAAGTTTCCGGGATTTGACAAATACCGCAAAATCATTTAATATTTTTTGATAATAATTTCGGAGGATTTCGATGTTTGCCGTATTGAAAACTGGAGGAAAAGAGTATCGAGTCGCCAAGGGGGATATCATTCGGGTAGAAAAATTGGCCGGCAATGTGGGAGATCAAGTGACCCTTAAGGATGTCTTAATGATCTCGGGGGAAGGCCAGGTCCACCTGGGTACCCCCAATTTGAGCAACGCGGCCATCACAGGCGAGATCGTGCGCGAGGTCAAGGGGAAGAAGGTCCTCACCTATAAGATGAAAAAGCGGAAGAATTACCGAAGGATGAAGGGACATCGCCAGACCTATACGTACCTGAAGGTAAACGAAATAAACTTAAGTTAGAGGATTGAGGATAGAGGTTGGAGGCTTAAATCTCTTACCTTAAACCTCTAACCTTTAACCTCCAAAGGAGAAAGTTATGGCACATAAGAAAGCAGGCGGAAGTTCCCGCAACGGCAGGGATAGCGCCGGACAGCGTTTGGGAGTGAAGCGGTTCAGCGGCCAATCCGTTCCCGCAGGCAGTATCCTGGTCCGTCAGAAAGGCACACGGATTTTTCCCGGAGAGAATGTAGGCATGGGAAAGGATTACACCCTTTTTGCCATAATCGAAGGGATCGTCAAATACGAAAAAAGGGGAAGAGATAAGAAACAGGTGAGCGTTTACACCCAGAGCCTTTAAACCTGCCCCTCGATAGCCTGTGATCAAGAAAAATGAAGTTTGTGGATCAAGTCAGAATCCGGGTGATGGCAGGCAATGGCGGAAATGGATGCGTCAGTTTTCGAAGGGAACGCTATGTTCCCAAGGGAGGTCCTGACGGCGGTGATGGCGGCAAAGGT
>Ga0194119_10002737_pt1 | contig 29348 bp, 25 predicted proteins | sample TA2MahC100mmetaG_FD_148620 | JGI IMG/M metagenome (GOLD analysis project Ga0194119, IMG submission 148620) | Freshwater microbial communities from Lake Tanganyika, Tanzania - TA2015018 Mahale Deep Cast 100m | ecosystem: Environmental > Aquatic > Freshwater > Lake | place: Tanzania: Lake...
ATCGACGGCAGCAGCCACCGCTGCACGCCGGAGTCGGTGCTGACGTTCCAGAAGCAACTCGGCCCCGACATCGCGATGGTGCTCGACCACTGCCCGCCCGGCGACGCCAGCCGCGACGTGCAACGCGACGCGCACGAACGCACGCTGCGCTGGGCGCGCATGGCCCGCGACGTGCACGACCGCTGGGGCGGCAGCGCCCGCGGCCAGGCGGTGTTCGGCATCTGCCAGGGCGGCATCGACCCCGATCTGCGCCTGGCGAGCGCGCAGGCCATGGCGGCGATGGACTTCGACGGCTACGCCATCGGCGGCCTCAGCGTCGGCGAGACCAAGGCGCAGATGGCCATCGCGCTCGACGCCGCCGTCGACTGCCTGCCCACCGGCAAGATCCGCTACATGATGGGCGTCGGCATGCCCGAGGACCTGCTGGCCGCGACCGCGCAGGGCGTCGACATGTTCGACTGCGTCGTGCCGACGCGCCACGGCCGCAACCACACCGCGTTCGGACCGGACGGCAGCTCGCTCAAGCTGCGCAACGCCCAATACGCCGACGACCCGAGCCCGCTGGTCGAGGGCTGCGCCTGCTACTGCTGCCGCAACTACTCGCGCGCCTACCTGCGCCATCTCGCCGTCGCCGACGAGATGCTGGCCGGCATCCTGCTGTCGATCCACAACATCCACTTCCTCCAGGACCTGATGCGCGGCATCCGCGCGCGGGCCGAAGGCAACGCATGATCCGTACGCTCCCGCTCTGCCTGTCCCTGGCGCTCGCGCTCGGCGCGCTTGCCATCGCCCAGCACCCGGTCCCGCCGACGCTCGCGCAGCCCGTCGAGTTCAAGGTCGGCACCTGGAACCTCGAGTTCCTCGGCGCCGACGGCAACTTCCGCAACAACCTGCAGAATCGCGACGAGCGCGAACTCGCGCTGCTCGGCAAGAAGGTGCGCGAACTCGGCGTCGTCGCGCTCGCCGTGCAGGAGGTCAACGACGAGGCGACGCTGCGCAAGGTCGCGGCCGCCGCCGGCCCGTCGTGGGCCTGCCTGCTCGGCACGTCGGGCGAGTGGGATGACAAGAAGACCGCGCAGCGCATCGGCTTCCTGTGGGACACCGCCGCGGTCGAACTGCTGCACTGCGAGGAGCTGCTGCAACTGCCGCGCGAGTTCGAGGGCAAGCCGATCTTCCACCGCGTGCCGGTCACCGGCGCCTTCCGCCACCTCGGCAGCGGCGCCGACTTCCGCCTCGTCACCGTGCACCTCAAGGCCGGCCGCAAGCCCGACGACGAGCAGAAACGGCGCGGCGAGTCGACGCTGCTGGCGCAGTGGCTCGACGGCCTGCAGCAGACGGCCGGCGAGGACCAGGACATCGTGCTGCTCGGCGACTTCAACTGCACCTACGGCACGCAGCCGCAGCAGGCGCTCGAGGCGGGCAAGCTGCGGCATTGGCTGACGCACGCGCAGCCGACGCCGACGATCATGCACTTCCCCGAGCCGATCGATCAGGTCGTCGTCGCCGACGCCTGCGCCGAGGTCCAGCGCGGCTCGCTCGCGGTCGACGGCGACTTCGACGGCATGGACAAGGATGCGTGGCGCAAGATCTACAGCGACCACTTCCCGGTCACCGTGACGCTGCGCGCGACGGGCGACGACGACACGGCGACGTTCGCAGAGGGACCGATCGCGCAGGCGCTGCCGGTCGCCCGGCGCGGCGCGGCGCAGGCAGCGCCGGCGGCGGCTGCGGCGAACGACTGGCCGTTCGTCGCCGGGGCGCAGGTCCACCTGCTCGCCACCGAATGGATCACTGGCACGCTGGTCACGGACGTCCCAAGGAGCGGCGACGGTTGGATCACGCTGCAGGTCGCCACGGACACGACGGGAACTCCGCCAGGCGTCGTCCGCATCCACTGCGCGACGGTCGCCCGGCTCGTGCTCAGGTAGTGACCCGACCGGCGCGCCCCGCGTCCCCTTCCGCTACGGCAACCGGCCAACCGGCGCGCGCGTCCAGCGCGGCCCTCAGACCCGCGCGCACATCGCCAGCGCCAACAACGCCGCGGCGGTGAGCACGGCGACCGGCGCGAACCACCACGCCCGGCGCCCAGCGCGCTCCGCGGCCGCGCCGCCGTCGTCGTCCGGGCCGTAGCCGTGCGGAATGTCGAGGCTCTGGTAGTCGATCTCGTTGCCATCGAGCCAACCCGTGCCGGCGTCGCTGCCGCACTCGCGGCAGACCTTGGCGCGCGCAGGCACGGCAGCACCGCAGTGCGGACACTCGAATGCACCGCCGCGCCGGCCGCGCGCGCTCACGGCAACCGCTCCAGCCGCACGTAGTCGACGCCGACCATGCGGCGGGGCTTGGCCTTGTCGTTGCTGCCGAGCAGCGTGAACACGAGTTCGACCTCCCCCGCCGGCAGGTCGACGACGCCGAGGTCCAGCGGCCCCGAGGTTGTCACGCGCGGCGCGGGCGCCTGCGCGACGAGGCCGGCGGCGACGAGGAGGCTGACGAACGGAGCGACGAGCGATGGCCGCATGGCGGGATTGCACCGGGCGGGCGCCGGTTTCGCCATCGCCGGGCTGCGTCCCGTCGCCGGCGGCAGCGCCGATCTCGCCGACGGGCGCGCCCGCGACAGCTACGGCCTCGGCCTTCGCGTCGCGTTGGCGCGCGAAGCCGTGTTCCGCATCGATTGTGGCTAGAGCGACGAAGGCGTGGACTTGCCGTTGCGCTCGCCAACCGCTTCTGCGCCGCGCACAGTCACGCAAGCTGCCCGCTGGTGCATTATTGCGACAAAACTGTAGGACCGCCGTGGCTGACAGTAACGCACGTTCGGCAAAGATGATCGAGCATGCCGTTGCCGACCTGTTTCGCCGCCAGAATCGCTCCGGCGCTCTTCGCCGCCGCGTCGGCTCTCGCGCAGGCCGCTGACGAAGTCCGCTACGGACGCGATGTCAGGCCGATCCTTTCGGACCGTTGCTTCAAGTGTCACGGTCCCGATGCCGCCACGCGGCAGGCCGACCTACGCCTCGACGCGCGCACAGACGCCGTCCGCGCACGCGACGGCGGCGCGGCGATCGTGCCCGGCAACGCCGAGGCGAGCGAGCTATGGCGGCGCATCGCCGCCCATGACGCCGACGAGGTGATGCCGCCGCCCGACAGCGGCAAGCCGACGTTGACCGCTGAGCAACGGCACATCCTGCGACGCTGGATCGACGCGGGCGCCGCCTACGAGAGCCACTGGGCGTTCACGCCGCCGCAACCGGTCGCCGTGCCGGACGGCCCCGAAGCGCACCCCGTCGACCGCTTTCTGGCCAAAGCGCGCCGCCAGCGCGGGCTGCGCCCATCCACCGAAGCCGACCGCGCGACCCTCTGCCGGCGCGCCTTTCTGACGCTGACCGGCCTGCCGCCGACTGCGACCGAACTCCGCGCCTTCGCCAGCGACGATCGCCCCGACGCCTACGAACGCCTGGTCGACCGGCTGCTCGGCGAGGAGCCCTACCGGACGCGACACGCCGAGCACCTCGCCGCCATCTGGCTCGACGCCGGTCGCTACGCCGACACGTGCGGCATCCACATGGACGCCGGCCGGCAGGCCTGGGCATGGCGCGACTGGCTGATCGCGGCGCTGCGCGACGACAAGCCGTTCGACACGTTCGTGCTCGAACAGCTCGCGGGCGACCTGCTGCCCGACGCCACCACCGAGCAGCGCATCGCCACCGGCTTCCTGCGCAACCACGTCACCACCGACGAAGGCGGCGCAATCAACGAGGAATACCTCGTCGAGTACGCCGCCGAGCGCACGGCGACGGTCGGCAGCGTCTTTCTCGGCCTGACCGTTGGCTGCGCGCGCTGCCACGACCACAAGTACGACCCGATCCGCCAAGAGGACTACTACCGGCTGTTCTCGTTCTTCAACAGCAACGCCGAGCCGGGCCTCTACTCGCAGATCGGCGACCCCAACCGCGCCCTCGAGCCATTCCTGCAAGTGCCGACCGAAGCGCAGGTGCGCCGCCGTGGCGAACTCACTGCCGAGGTAGCGACGGCGGAAGCGCAGTTGCAGGTGGTGACTCCCGCCGAGGCATCAGACTTCGCGGCCTACCGCGGCGATGTCGCCCCCCGCGTGGCGCTCGACTGGCGCGCGCCGCAATTGCTCGCCGCCGCGTCGCTGCAAGGAGCGACGGTGACGCTCGGCGACGACGCCACCGTGAGCATCAGCGGCAAGAACCCGTCTGCCGACGTGCATGAGGTCGACTTCGTGGTCGCGGACGGCGGCCACCGCTGGCTGTCGCTCGAAGCGCTCACCGATCCCGCTCATCCCGCTGGCAAGGTGGGCCGCGCGCCGAATGGCAACGCCGTGCTGCAACACGTCGCCGTCGCCATCCGCAACGGCGACGGCGAAGCCGCGACGTGGCAGCCATTGCGCGCCGTCTACGCCTTTGCCAACGTCGAGCAGCAGGACGGCGACTATGCCGCGTTGAACGTGCTCGACGACGACAACCTCGGCTGGGCCGTCGCTGCCCACCGCCACGACCCGCAGACGGCGCACTTGCTGCTGCTGCTCGACGCGCCGCTGCCCGCCGGCGCGACCATGCGCGCGACGCTGAAGTACGACTCGCCCCACCAGAAGCACGTGTTCGCCAAGGTGCGCCTACGCACCGCCGCGCCGACCAACGCGCAGCTGGCCACGCTGCCCCTCGCCGCGCACGCCTTCTACGTCGCCGGCCCGTTCGGCCGCAACGACGCCAACCCCTACGCCAACCATCACGGCCCCGAACAACTGACGCGCATCGATCCGAAGCAGACCTGGGGCGAGGTCGGCTGGCAGCGCGTCAACCGCAAGGCCGGCGAGGTCGACACCTCGCTGCCCGCCGGCCCCAATGCCACCTACGTGGCGCAGCGCGTGTTCGCGCCGAGTGCGCGCAAGGCGACGCTGAAGTTCGGCAGCGACGACGGCTTCCAGCTGTTCGTCAACGGCGCGATGGTCGCCGAGCGGCGCATCGACCGCGCCGCAGCGGAAGACCAAGAAGAAGCGGCCTTCGACCTGCCCGCCGGTGAGTCTGCCGTCGTCCTGAAGGTCATCAACACCGGCGGCGCTGGCGGCTACGCCATGCGCTACGTTCCCGGCGACGGCGAACTCGTCGGCGAGCTGCGGATCCTGGCGCTGCCCGGCACCGGCGAGGTGGAAGCGAACGTCGCCCTCGCCGCCCAAACATGGCGCGAGGAACGCAGCCCGAGCCGCAAGCAGCGCCGGGAGGCGATCACCAAGCTGCAAGCCGAACGCGACGACGTCGAGCGCGCCGTGCCGCGGGCAATGGTCATGCAGGAGATGGCTGCCCCGCGGGCGACGTTCGTGCTGATGCGCGGCGAGTACGACAAGGCCGATGCCAACCGACCAGTCGTGCGCGAATTGCCCGCCATGTTCGGCGCGCTGCCCGCCGACGCGCCACGCAACCGACTCGGCCTCGCCCGCTGGCTGGTCGGCGATGGCAACCCGCTGCTGTATCGCGTGCACGCCAACCGACTATTCGAGTTCGTCTTCGGCACCGGCATCGTGCGTACGAGCGAAGACTTCGGCCTGCAGGGCGAGTGGCCGAGCCACCCCGAACTGCTCGACTGGCTGGCGCTCGAACTGCGCGGCAACGGCCACAGCGTGCGCAAGGTCCTGCGCTTGCTGGTCACCTCGGCGGCGTTCCGCCAGTCCGCCCGCATGCAGCCCGAAGCCGCCGCGATCGACAAGGACAACCGGCTGTTGTCGTGGTTCCCGCGCCGGCGTCTGACCGCCGAGGCGCTGCGCGACCAGGCGCTCTTCGTCGGCAGCCTGCTGGTCGAGCGCGTCGGCGGCCCGAGCGTCAAGCCCTACCAGCCCGACGGACTTTGGCAGGAGGTCGCGATGACGCAGAGCAACACGCGCTTCTACCAGCGCGGCTCGGGCGACGAACTGTGGCGACGCAGCCTCTACACGTACTGGAAGCGCGCCTGCCCGCCGCCGAGCCTGCTGACCCTCGACGCGCCGACGCGCGAGTTCTGCACCATCCGCCGCAGCGTCACCAACACGCCGTTGCAGGCGCTCGTGCTGTGGAACGACGAGCAGTTCGTCGAGGCGGCCCGCGGCCTCGCGCAGGCCACGGCGCTCACCGCCCCGGCCGACGACGACGCGCGCCTTTCGGCGATGCACGAGCGCTGCACCGGCCACCAGCCGGACGCGGCGACCCTCGCCGAGGCGAAGGCGACACTGCTGGCGCTGCGCCAGCGTTTCGCGCAGAGCCCGCAGGACGCCGAGCAGTTGCTCGGCGTCGGCCTGTCGCCGCGGCCGCCGGGTCTCGCGCCCGCCGACCTCGCCGCGCTGACGGTCGTCGCCAGCGCCTTCCTGAACCTCGACGCCACCCTCTGCATCGATTGAGCATGGACGCCTTCGTGGACCCCCAGCTCGCGCTGACCCGTCGCCGTTTCTTCGCGCGCTCGGCCGGCGGACTGTCGGCGGCGATGGCCGCCACCGCCTGCACGACCGTGCAGCAGCAGTCCGACGCCGACGCCGGCGCGCTGGCTGCCGCGGCGACGGGACCGCACTTCCAGCCGCGCGCCAAGCGCGTCATCTACCTGCACATGGAAGGCGGGCCGAGCCACCTCGACCTGTTCGACCACAAGCCGCGCCTGCACGAGCAGTACGACAAGGACCTGCCGGAGTCGGTGCGCAACGGCCAGCGGCTCACCGGCATGACGTCCGGCCAGACGCGCTTCCCGGTCGCGCCGTCGGCGTTCCACTTCACCCGCCACGACAACGGCGGCGACGGCGCCTGGATCAGCGACGCGCTGCCGCACCTCGGCGCGGTCGCCGACGAGTTGTGCATCGTGCGCTCGATGCACACCGAGGCGATCAACCACGAGCCGGCGATCACGTTCGTGCAGACCGGCAACCAGCAGCCCGGCCGGCCGAGCTTCGGCGCCTGGACCAGCTATGGCCTCGGCAGCAGCAACCGCGACCTGCCGACGTTCGTGGTCCTCATCACCCAGGGCTTCGGCAACATGCAGGCGCTCGCCGCCCGCTTCTGGGGCAACGGCTTCCTGCCGAGCGAGCACCAGGGCTGCAAGCTGCGCAGCAGCGGCGACCCGGTGCTGTTCCTCAAGGACCCGCCGGGGGTCACGCGCGCCGACCGCCGGCAGATGCTCGACCTCGTGACGCAACTGTCGCGCCGCGAGCACGCGGCGACGCTCGATCCCGAGATCGAAGCGCGCATCGCCCAGCAGGAGATGGCCTTCCGCATGCAGACCTCGGTGCCGGAGCTCGTCGACCTGTCGAGCGAGCCGGACTCGACCTGGGCGCTGTACGGCGACGAAGCGAAGAACCCGCAGACGTTCGCCAGCAGCTGCCTGCTGGCGCGCCGGCTCGTCGAACGCGGCGTGCGCTTCGTGCAGCTGTACATGCGCGGCTGGGACCAGCACGGCAATCTGCCGAGCGAACTGCGCGCGCAGTGCAAAGCCGTCGACCGACCGATGGCGGCGCTCGTGACCGATCTGCGCCGGCGCGGCCTGCTCGACGACACGCTCGTCGTGTGGGGCGGCGAGTTCGGCCGCACGGTCTACAGCCAAGGCGGCCTGAGCCACGACAACTACGGCCGCGACCACCACCCGCGCTGCTTCTCGATGTGGATGGCCGGTGGCGGCATCCGCCGGGGCATCGTGCATGGCGAGACCTGCGACTTCGGCTACAACATCGTGCGCGACCCGGTGTCGGTGCACGACCTGCACGCGACCCTGATGCACCTGCTCGGCTTCGACCACGAACGTCTGACGTTCAGGCACCAGGGTCGCGACTACCGCCTCACCGACGTCTTCGGACGCGTGGTGCCAGAACTACTAGCCTGAACCCTTGCTGGCCTCCGATCCGTCGCCGTGGCTCGCCGTCTTCGGCCGCGCCCATCCCGTCCTGCTGCACCTGCCAATCGGCCTGCTGGTCGGCACGGCCACGATCGAGTTCGGCGCGCTGCTGCTACGCCGCGAGCCGCCGCGCGGCGCCGTGCAGGCGCTGACGGCGTTTGGCGCGCTGACAGCGTTGCTGTCGATCAGCTCGGGCCTCGTGCTCGCCGACGAACGCGGCAGCGGCTGGATGCTCGAAACGCACAAGTTCGCCGCCTTCGCGCAGACGGCGCTGATGCTTCTAGCCGCGCTCGCCGCGTGGAAGACGACGCGCGCGCCGCTGCGCGTGCTGCTGGCGCTCGCGCTCGGCGCGATGATGGTCGCTGGCCACGCCGGCGCTTCGATGGTGCATGGCCGCAACTTCCTGCTGGCGCCGCTGCAGCGACCGTCGACCGCGGTCGCGCCGCCACCGGCGCCGGCGTCGCCCTACGCGACCCTGGTCGCGCCGATCTTCGAACGCTCGTGCGCGAAGTGCCATTGTCCCGACAAGGACAAGGGTGGGCTGGTGTTGACCACCGCCGACGGCCTGCGCGCCGGTGGCGATACCGGGCCGGTCTTCGTCGCCGGCAAGCCAGACGAGAGCCTGCTGCTGATCCGCTGCCTGCTGCCGCTCGGCGACGACGACCACATGCCGCCGGCTGACGAGCCGCAGCCGACCGCGGCTGAGTTGCAGACTTTGCGCTTGTGGATCCTCGCCGGCGCGCCGTTCTAGGCGCAGCTCACAGTTGGCGGAAGTCGCGGTCGGTGACGCGGCGGCGCTCGATCCGGGTCAGTTCGAGCACCGTGGTGGGCCGCAGCGCCTCGTCGACGTACACGCGGCGGCACGGCAGTCGCATGCCGTTGAACTCACGCCAGTCCTCCAACAAGACACGGCGCGTCTGCTGCGTCTCGGCGAACCGGTGGACGAGTTCGCGGACGACGCCGCTAGCGGGGTCGAAGAGGAGCTCGAAGCGATCGGCCGGCTTCGGCGCCGCCTGCGGTCCAACGGTGTCGAGATGTGCCGGTGGACGCCGCTCGACGGTGACCTTGCGCAGGCGTTCGCCGTTGCGCTCCTCGATCGACTTGCCGACCACCGCGTAGGCGTTGGCGTCGCCGAACAGCCACGGCATGCGCAGTTGCGCGCCGAACAGCGCCAGCTCCAGCGCCGCCGGCTCGGTTGACGCCGGCATCGGCATGCCATTGCGCTCGGCGTACACCTGACCGCCGAAACGACCGTGGACGCGGCCGTCAGCGTGGTCGAGCCGATCGCGGTCGGCGTGCAGGACGTCGGCAGTGTGCACGACTTCGCGCGCGCCGATCTCTTCGCCGTTGGGCCCATTGACGACGATGCGCCAGTGCGCGATGACGCCACCGAGCTTCTTCCACTCGCCCGGACCGCCGGTCGCCTGGAACACGTCGAGCAGGGGTGAGCCGAGTTGCGTGCCGCTCGCCAGGTTCGGCGCCTCGGCCATTGGCGCGGCCGCAGCCGGCGCGTCGGTGCGCGCGCTGGTCGTCGGCTTGTCCTTGCGCGGCGCGGTCTCGCCCTTCGGCGCGGCCGGGATCGGCGCGTCGTCGACGCCAATCGGCCAACCAGTGCTCGGATCGAACTGCAGCACCGGCGGTGACGAACGCGGCGCCGCTGCGGGCGTTGGCTTCGGCGTCACCGGGTTGGTCGCCAGGTTGCCGCCCTGCTGGCAGGGCGCGACGACGGCAAGGAACAGCGCGGGCACAATCGGGGGGATGCGCATGCGCCAGTGTCATCGGCATTCCAAGCCCGCTGCATTGAGGCCGGAAGCGCCCTCGCCGATGCTCTGCGCCCGTGCTGCGCCCCCTGCCCGCCATGGCCTGCCTGCTGGCCGCCTGTGCCATGCCCCCACGGCCAGCCGACCCTCCCCCGCCGCGCGAGCCGCCGGCCCCGCCCCAAACGCCAGTAGCCGACTGGGAATCCGGTCGCGCCGTCGCCGCCGGCCTCGCCGCCGGCGCGCCCGACGAGGCGCCGTTCCGGGCCATGGCGATCTGGTGGCGCGAGGCCCTGCGGCAGTCGGCGTGGCTGCGGGTCGCGGACCACGACGGGGTCGCCGATCGCTTCGAATTGGCCGTTGATCCGCGCGCACGAACGGCAACCGCGATCTGGCGGCACAGTGACGGCCCGACCGTGCTGGCGACCCTAGCGTTTCCCGACGGCGACGTGCCGTCGGCAATCGACCGGCTCGCCGTCGCCGCCCGCGCCGCCGTCGGCGACACGACGCCCGCGCCGATCGCCAGCGCCGCCGGCGTGTCGCCGCGGCACGACGTCGTCGATGCCGTGGCCGACGCGATCGCCTTGCTGCGCGACGGCGGCTTCGGCGGCGCGCGCGGCATCCTGCGCGCGCAGCGCCGGCGCGATGCCCGCGCGCCATGGCTGCTCGAACCACTGGCGGCCTGCGAAGCGGCATTCGGCGATCACGCCGCCGCGCTGCGGCTGTGCAACGAAGCGCTCGCCGAACCAGCGCGCCTGCTGCCGACGACCCGGCACCGCTTGCGCCGCGCCCGCCTGCTGGCGCAAGCGGCGCTGACGCCGGCGACGTCAGCGGCATGTGACGCCGAACTGTTGGCGTTGGCTACGGCCGATCGCATGGCTCGCCCCCACGACCTCGAACCGCTGCGCAGCCTGGCGACCGCGCACGCGCTGCGCGGCGAGTACGCCGCCGCGACGCCGCTGCTGGACCAACTGCTCGCCTGCGATCCCGACGCCGCCAACGCCTGCCTACTCGCCGGCTATGCTGCGCTCGCGCTCGGCGCGCCAGCAGCCGCGGCCGATCACTTCGCCGCCGTGCGCGGCCGCCTACCGGCGGCGACGACGTTGCTGCCGCACGCGTGCGCGCTATTCGCCGCCGGGCAGCGCGAGGCCCTGCGCGACCTGCTCGACCGCGCCGTCGACGACGCAGCGGCGAGCCACGATCCGCTCGAACTCGACGCCCGCCGCGTGCGCGCCGCGCTCTGCCTTGCCGGCGGCGACGACGCGGGTCTCCGCGCCGAACTGCGCGCGATCCTGGCGTGGTTGGTGGCGCGCCCAGCGGCCTTGCAGGGCCGCGCCGACGAGTTTCAGGCCCAGGCGGCGCTGCTCGCCGAACGCGGCGACGCCGACGAGGTTCTGCGCCTGCTGGCCCTCGTCGAGGCGACGCCGGTCGCAGCAACGCTGGCGCCGATGATCGCGGCGCTGCGCCGCGCGCTGCCCGCCGGCGAACTCGCGGCGCTGCGCGCGCGCACGCCTGACGCGCACGTGGCGCTGCGCGGGCCGTGGAACCCGCCGTTGCGCGGGCCGGAGTGGCTGGCGGCGACGCGGCCCTGATGCCGCGGCTTGCCGACGACGCTCACGACGTCAGCAGCAGCTTGCAGGCGCCGGCTTCGACCATGCCCGCCGCCTCGTACGCGGCGCGCGCCGGCAAGTTGTGCCGACTGACGTGCAGGATCGACGGCTCGCCGCACTCGGCGATGCTGGCGGCCACGAGCGCGGACGCTAGGCCTTGGCCGCGGTGTTCTGGAAAGGTGAACACGCCTTCGATGACGACGCCGCCGGGGCCGCGGCTGCCATGGTCGAGCTTGCACCAGAACGCGCCGGGCGGGCCGATGACGAGCGTGTCACCTTTGGCGATGCGCTCGTCGACGCTGTCGCGCAGCCAGCGCCGATCGACGCGCGCCGGATCGACGTTGAGGTCGCCGTGGTTCAAGGCCAGTGTGGCCTGCGCCAACCGGTCCCGATCGGCGCGCTGCGCGCGGCGGACTTCGACAACCGGCCGCGGCGACGCCGCCGTCGCGCGTTCACCGCGGTAATAGACCTGGTCGCGCCAGCAGAGCGGCGGCTTGGCGAGGCGGTCGTGCAGGCGCGCAAGCGCCGGCTCAGGCCCCATCGCGATGCGCCAGGACCACTGCCGCTGCGCGACCTCGTCAACGAGCCGCGTCGCCGCGAACTCAGCGGCCGCGGGCTCGGCGACCACGATCAGGTTGCCGCGCGGACCGTGCCACGCCAGCGCCGCCGTGCGGCCCGCGGCGGCGAGCACGAAACCGGCGCCCTCCCCATCGACAAGGGAATTGTGCACGTAGGCGCCGTGCACCCCCGCAGCGGCGACCAACGCCAGCGCCTCCGCGTCGTCGACGCACAGTTCGCGGGTCACGAGCCGCATGCCGCCTCAAGCCGGAACTGCGCAAAACCGAAAGGAGGAGCAAGACGCAAACGGAGGCAACCGTGGACACCTACGAATTCTTGTCTGACCCTCGCGCGATCTGTCTCGCGCATCGCAACGAGATGCGCGCAAGCCTGCAGCGCGAGAACAACTGGTGGTTCACTCGCCTGACGCAACTGTGCGAGTCGTCGAAGCCGGAAGCCGACTTCCCGGCCTATCTGCTGGCGACGCCGCCATTCCGCGACCTCGCGCACAAGCTTGCCCTTGCGACCGGCCGCCAACAGCTCGACCTGGCCACGGCCGACGAGTTCGACTGGTTCATGCGCGCGTTCCGCGACTACCTGCGCACCGAGGCCGGCGAGGACGTGTTCAGCGGCGCGCATCCGGGCTCCCAGGAGCGCTGAGCCGCCGGGCCAGCTCCGCCATGCGCTCCGGCGCCGGCGGTGGCCCGTCGAGTCCAGGCACCTGCCCGGGCGCATCCGTCGGCACGAGGTGCACGTGCGCATGGCGCACCACCCAGCCGATGACGCTGACGCAAACACGCTGGCACGGCAGCTGCTCGCGCATCGTCTGCGCGACCTCGCGGCAGAACGTCCAAAGCGCCGCGTGCGCCGCGACGTCGAGGTCCCACACCGCGTCCAGCACCTGCTTCGTGGCGACGATGACGTGGCCTTCGCGCGCCGGGCGCTCAGCAAGCCAAGCAATGTGGCGGTCGTCCTCGGCGACGACGTGCACGGCGTGACGCCGCGCGACGACGGCGGCGAACGTCGGCGCGCTCATCGCGCCGCCTCCGCCAGCGCCGTCGCCAGCGCAGTCGCATCGGTCACCGGCGCGGCGCAGACGCCGCGGCGGCAGACGTACGCTGCCGGCTTGCCGGCGACGCGCTCCTTGCCGACGAACAGCGGCGACAGCGCCGCGAGGGTCTCGTGGTTGCCGTCGTGCAGGTGGGCGACCACGACGAGCCCCGCCTGCCGTCGCGCCGCGGCGAGCAGCGCCTGCGTCGCCGGATCGTCCGGCGCGCCGACGACGACCACCTCGCGCGGGCCGCGCACGAGCCAGCGCGCCGCCTCGACGAGACCCGGCGCCGACGCCGGCGACGCCGTCAGCAGCGCGTGCTGGGCGCGCACGGTCGCCGCGCCGCGCGCGCACAGCGCTTCGTCGGCGAGCAGCAGGCCGCCGCGCAGCAGCGCCTGCGCCATCAGCGACGCGCCGCCCGGCAGCGCGCCGTCGGCGACGGTGCGCGCTTGCACGACCAGCGATTCGCCGTCCTTCGCCGTGCTCCAGAAGCCGCCGTCGCCAGCGTCGAACGCCGGCACGGCTGCCGTCAGGATCGCGCGCGCGCCGCGCAACCAGCGCGGTTCCGGATCGACTTCGAACAGCGCCAGCAGCCCGTCCGCGACGGCGGCATGGTCGTCGAGGCCGCCGGCGAGCTCGGCCTTGCCCTGCCGCCAGACGCGCAGCACGCGGCCGTCGACGACGAGCTGCTGCAGCAGGAAGTCGGCGTTGCGCCGCGCCGACGCCAGCAGCACGCCGTCGCTGGTGGCCGCGAAGCCCTCGGCGAACGCGCGCAGCGCCAGACCGTTCCACGCCGCGATCACCTTGTCGTCGACCGCCGGACGATTGCGGCGCGCGCGCGCCGCGCGCAGCGCGGCCTTCGCCGCGTCGAACGCGCCGGCCTTCGCGCCGGTTGGCGAACCGGCGGGCAGCGTCAGCACGTTGCTGCCTTCGAAGTTGCCGTCCTTCGTGACGCCGAACCAGCCCGCGGCGGCGTCGGCGTCCGCGCCGAGCGCGGCGCGGAAGTCGGCGTCGCTCCAGACGTAGAAGCGGCCCTCGGCGCCATCGCTCTGCGCGTCGACGCTGGCGGCGAAGCCCCCCGCCGGCAGCTGCAGCTCCTGCGCCATCCACGCGAGCGTCGCAAGGCCGACATCGCGCAGCTCAGCGTCGCCGTCGCGGCGCCATGCCAGCAGGCAGGCCTGCGCGATCAGGGCGTTGTCGTAGAGCATCTTCTCGAAGTGCGGCACGATCCACGCGCGATCGACGGTGTAGCGGTGGAAGCCGCCGGCGAGTTGGTCGTGGATGCCGCCGCGCGCCATCGCGCGCAGCGTCTGCCGCGCCATCGCCGCTGCCGCGTCGTCGCCGCCGAGCAGCAGGCGCAGTTCGAGGGCGTTGGGGAACTTGGGCGCGAACGCCGGCGCGGCGCCGAAGCCGCCGTGCGCGCGATCGAAGCGCGCCGCCGCCGAAGCGTCGGCGCCGGCGAGCAGCGCCGCGTCAGGCTCGCCGGGCTGGGGCTTCGGCGCCAATTCCTGCCGCAGGTGCGCGGTGAGTTCGTCGGCGCCGGCCAGGACTTCGCTGCGCCGTTCGCGCCAGGCCTTGGCGAGCGCATCGAGAATGCGCCCAAAGCCCGGCAACCCGTGCGCGTCCTGCGGCGGGAAGTACGTGCCGGCGAAGAACGGCTTGCCGTCGGGCGTCAGCCACGCCGACAGCGGCCAGCCGCCCTGCTTGCCCATCGCCTGCAGCGCCGCCATGTAGACCTCGTCGACGTCGGGCCGCTGCTCGCGATCGACCTTGATGCACACGAAGAGGTCGTTGAGCCGCGCCGCGACCTGCGGGTCGGCGAAGCTCTCCTTGGCCATGACGTGGCACCAGTGGCAGGCCGAATAGCCGATGCTGACGAAGATCGGCTTGTCGAGGCGCCTGGCCAGCGCGAGCGCCTGCTCGTCCCACGGCTGCCAGTGCACCGGCTGGTCGCGGTGCGCCAGCAGGTACGGCGACGACGTGTCCGCCAACCGGTTGCGCACCGGCGCGTCGGCCGGCGCCGGGGGCGCGGGCTGCTGGGCGACCAAGCCCGCGGCGAGGGCCACGCCGCTGAACACCGCCACTGCGAGGGCTCGCCCGCCGTTCCGTGCCATCGGCGCATCGTCGCCAAACTCCCCCGCCAGCGCGAGGGCTCTCCCCGTCCCGTCGGCTGTCCGCTACCTTGCCATGATGCGCCCAACGTCCGCACCCTGGCTCGGCCTGCTGCTCGCTGCCTGCGGCGGCGGCAACGGCGACCGTGCGCCGGCCGCCGGCATCGACGAGGTCCGGCTCGTCGGCGCGCCGACGACCATCGCCGCGGCCGAGTACGACCGCGAAGTCGCCGTCAGCCTGCAGTTGCCGGCCGCCGCCATGCCGGTCTTGCTCGCGGCGACCCTCGACGTGCCGGCCGCGCTGACCGTGCTCGCGCCTGGCGTGCGGCCGGCGTCGGCGCTCGCCGACCTCGAACTTGCAGGCGACCTGCCGACGGTGCGCGTGCTCGCGGGCGACGCCAGCAACGCTCAGGCAGCGCCGCTCGCGGCGGGGCCGCTGTTCTGGCTGCGCGTCGCGCCGAGCCTGCCGCGAACGCCGGGCACGCACCGCATCGCCATCCGCGGCCTGGAGGCCGCGACGCGCAACGGCTCCCTGCTGCCGGTCGCCGCGGCGCCCGCCTTCGTCGACGTCGTCATCGAGTGACCGGTCGACGCGCGGCCGCCGGCGATCAGCGCGCCGTGCCCGCGCCAGCGCGCCCCAGTTCCTGCTCGAGTCCGGCGAAGCTCGCCGCCTGGAACTGCTGCACGCGCTCCTGCAGCGCGCCAAACCAGCCGAACCAACGCAGAAATAAGTTCGCGTGCACGCCCTCGTCGCGCCAGCGCACGCGGCAGCGGTCGCCGTCCGCCGCCCATTCGACGCGGCCCGTCGCCTTGTGGCCGCCGTCAGCGACTTCGAAGCCGATCGCATAGGACATGCCAGCCGCGTCGAGCGCGGTGACCTCGAGCGCAGCGACGCCGCGCGGTCCGTTCCACACCAACCGCTGCCCCGGCTTGCCGGCGTCGCCAGTGACCGCGCGCGTGGTGTTGGGGCCGAGTTCGACCTGCACTGCGGCCCATCGCTCCCACGTGTGCAGATCGCCGACGAGCGCGGCAACCGTCGCCGGCGCGCCCGGCACCGGCCGCTCCGACGTCACCGACCAGCGATCGCGCAGCAGCGCGCCGACGCCGTAGAACACGAGGACGAGGCCGGCGAGGCTGAACACCGCGCAACGGAACACGACATGGGCCGGAGAACGCGCCATCGCTGCCAGAGGTTAGCGCCGCGGCGATCGTTTCCCACGCTGGCGCAGCATCCCCGGAACGCCATGATGCCGGCGTGATCGTTGTCGCGCTCCGCTGGCTCGTTCTCGCCGCCCTGTTCCTCGCCACCTGCGCGCCACCGTCGTCGGCGCGCGCCAACGGCGACGGCCGCGGTGCGCCCGACGCGCCGGCCGCGGCCGCCGCCACACCCGCAGCGGCCCCCGCGCCGGCCGCAACTGCCGGCCGCCAGGAAGCGGTCGAAGCGCCGCCGCCGCTGCCGCGCGAGTTCCGCGGCGCCTGGGTTGCGACGGTCGACAACATCGACTTCCCGAGCCGCCCCGGCCTGTCCGCCTCGCAGTTGCGCATCGAGCTCGAGGCCATCGTCGCGCGCGCCGTCGAGCTCAAGCTCAACGCGCTGGTGTTTCAGGTGCGGCCGTGCGGTGACGCGCTGTACGAGTCCAAGCTGGAGCCATGGTCGGAGTTCCTCGTCGACGCGCAGGGCAAGCGCCCCGACGGCGGCTTCGACCCGCTCGCCTACCTGATCGACCGCTGCCACCAGCGCGGCCTGCAACTGCACGCGTGGTTCAACCCGTTCCGCGCCTCGCACCCGGCCTGCAAGTCGGCCCCGCACGCCTCGCACGTGACGCAGAAGGCGCCGCAGCTGTGCGTGACGTACGGCAAGTACCAGTGGATGGACCCGGGCAACCCGACGGCGGCGAAGTGGTCGCTGGCGACGATCCAGGACGTCGTGCGCCGCTACGACGTCGATGGCGTGCACGTCGACGACTACTTCTACCCGTACCCCGAGGGCAACAAGCCGTTCCCTGACGACGCCAGCTACGCGCGCTACCGCGGCGGCGGCGGCTCGCTCGGCCGCTCCGACTGGCGGCGCAAGAACATCGACGTCTTCGTGCAGCAGATGCGCGCGCTCGTGCACGCCGACAAGCCGCACGTCGCCGTCGGCATCAGCCCGTTCGGCATCGCGCGCCCCGGCGTGCCCAAGGGCATCAGCGCCGGCATCGACCAGTACGAGCAGCTCGCTGCCGACGTCGTGAAATGGCTGCGCGAGGGCTGGGTCGACTACCTCACGCCCCAGCTGTACTGGCCGATCGACCAGAAGGCGCAGGCGTTCGACGTGCTGCTCAAGTGGTGGCACTCGCAGAACCCCAAGCAGCGCGCGATGTGGCCGGGCATCAACCCCGGCCGCGCGCTGGACGGCGCGCGCAACTGGCGGCCCGACGAGCTGGCCGACCAGATCGCGCTGCTGCGCGGCGCCGACCGCGCGCCCGGGCACATCCACTTCAGCTTCAAGGCGCTGCGCAAGGACGCGCCGAACGTCGCGCTGGCGCTGCGCGATCGCGTCTACGCCGAGCCGGTCGTGGCGCCGGCGATGCCGTGGCTGCAGGCGCCGGCGCCGCCGACGCTGGCGCCGCGCGTCGAAGGCGGCGAGCGGCCCGTGGTGTCGTGGCAGGCCGATCCGGCCGCCCACTTCGTCGCCGTGCAGGCGCGCGAGCGCAGCCGCTGGCGCGTGGTCGAGATCGTCGGCGGCAACCGCACGCAAGCGGCGCTGCCAGCGGACTGCGACGCGGTCGCTCTCACCGCCATCGCCCGCAACGGCGTCGCCGGCAAGCCGACGGCGCTCGCCGTGCCGATGCCGCGTCGCTGAGACCGGCGGCCGCGATCGCGGGTCAGACGAATCCCGAGATCGCGAGGTCGTCGCCGTAGACCTCGTGGCGCACGTCCTTCAACTGCAGCGCCTCGGCCATGAACGCTTTGCCCTCGCCACCAACCGGCGTCGGCGCGAAGCGCCCGCCAATGATCTTGGGCGCGACGAAGGCCAGCACCTGGTCGATGGCGTTCCACGCGAACATCTGCGCGACGAGGCCGCCGCCGCCCTCGACGAGGACGCGGCGCAGGCCGCGCCGACGCAGTTCGGCGAACGCCTGGCCGAGGTGCAACCGCCGCGGCCCTTCGCCGGTCGGGCACGTGATCACGACGACGCCGAGCGCTTCGAGCCGCGCGCGCCGCGCCGGCGCCAGCGCGTCGGCGGCGAGCAGCCAGGTCGGCGCCTGATGCGCAGTCTTGACCAGGTTGCTGTCGTCCTCGACCTCGCCGAGCGGATCGACGACGATGCGCACCGGTTGCGGCCCCTGCACGAGGCGCACGGTCAGCTCGGGATCGTCGGCCTGGGCGGTGCGGAAGCCGACCATGACGCCATCGCATCGAGCGCGTAGTTCGTGCGTCTTGGTGCGCGCTTCGATGCCGCTGATCCAGCGCGCCTCGCCAGTCGGCGCCGCCGTCTTGCCGTCGAGGGTCATCGCCCACTTCGCCAGCATCCATGGCCGGTCGAGTTGCAGCGCCCGGCGGAACGGCGCGTAGAGCTGGTCGCAGAGCGTCGCGGCGATGCCCTCGACGACCTCTATGCCGGCCTGCTCGAGCGCGATGATGCCATGCCGCCGATGGCGCGGATCAGGGTCGAACGCGCCGATCAGCACGCGCTGGACGCCGGACGCGATCAAGGCCTGCGTGCACGGCGCGGTCTTCTTGCCGTCCTGGCCCTTCTGCGTGCTGCACGGCTCGAGCGTGACGACGGCGGTGTCGGGCTGCACGCCCTTCTGGCGCGCCTCGTCGAGCGCCATCGCTTCGGCGTGGCGACCGCCGTAGTGCTCGTGCCAACCCCTGGCCACCACCACGCCATCGCGCAGCAGCAGGCAGCCGACGCGCGGATTGGGCTCGACCTCGGCGCGGCCGCGTTGCGCCAACTCGACCGCGTCGTGCATCCAGGCGTCGTGCAGCAGCGGGTCGTCGATCACGGCCGCGCCGCCTCCGCCGGATCAGCGCGCCCTTCTTGCGCGGCGTCGTGGGCCAGCAGCTCGCCGACGCACGAGTGGGCCAGCGCCGCGGTGACGCGCACGGGCACGTACTGGCCGACCAGCTCCGGATCGGTGGCGGCGAAGTGCACGAGGCGATGGTGCGCGGTGCGACCCGACAGCCGACCGGCGACCTTGCTCTCGCCCTCGACCAGCACCTCGACGGTCGCGCCGACGAGCGCACGGTTCTTCGCCAGCGTCAGCTCTTCTTGCGCTGCGAGCAGCACGGCGTTGCGGCGCTCCTTCTCCGCCTCGGGCACATCGTCGGCCAGCTCCGCAGCGACGGTGCCGGGGCGCGGCGAGTACTTGAAGACGTAGCTCTGTGCGAAGCCGACCGCGCGCAGGAACGCGACCGTCTGGTCGAAGTCGGCGACGGTCTCGCCTGGGTAGCCGACGATGAAGTCGCTGTGCAACTCGACGTCGGGCGCCTTCTGGCGCAGCTGGTCGACGCGCGCGAGGTAGCGCTCGGTCGTGTAGCCGCGGCGCATGGCCTTGAGCACGGCGTTGCTGCCCGACTGCGCCGGCAGGTGCAGGTAGCGGCCGACCTTCGGCAGCTCGGCGATCGCGTCGACGAGTTCGGCTGACAGGAAGTTCGGATGGCTGGTGATGAACGCCAACCGCCGCAGCGCCGGGACTTCGTGCAGGGCCCGCAGCAGGCGCGCCAGCGTGGCGCCCTGGCCAGTCAGGTCGCGGCCGTAGGCGTTGACCGTCTGGCCGAGCAGCGTGATCTCGGTCACGCCGTCGTCGCACAAACGCTGCGCCTCCTCGACGATGTCGGCAATCGGGCGCGAGACCTCGTCGCCGCGCGTCGTTGGCACGATGCAGTAGGTGCACGGCATGTTGCAGCCGCGCATGATCGAGACGAACGCCTGCGAACGATGCGGCCGCACACGCACGTCGCGGCGGATCAGGTCGCCGCTGACGCCCTGGTCGACGGTGACGACGCCGGCGCCGACGACTTCGTGCTTGGTGCGCGCCGGGTCGCGGCCGGCGGCGAGCTCGTGGTTGCGCAGGCGCGCCTTCTCGACGGTGTCGTCGATGTCGCCGAACGCCGACGGTCCGACGACGAGGTCGACGTGCGGCATGCGCGAGACGAGGTAGCGCTTGTGCTCCTGCGCCATGCAGCCGAGCACGCCGACGACCAGCCGCGGCTCGCCGCGCTTGCGGATGCGCAGCTTGCCGAGCTTGCTCCAGACCCGGTCCTCGGCGTGCTGGCGGACGCTGCAGGTGTTGATCAGCACGACGTCGGCGTCGCCTTCACTGGCGGCGGCGACGTAGCCGCGCTGGCGCAGGCGGCTCTCGACCAACTCGCTGTCGAGCTTGTTCATCTGGCAGCCGTAGCTGGTCAGGTGGTACTTCGGCGCAGTCATCGGGGCGTGCCATCCTACGCACTGAACGGCCCGCGCACAGCGGGCGAAATGCGACCCGTCGGTCTACTCGCCACGCCATCGTCGCCTGCTAGTTTCGTCCGCCACGCGCATGACTCGCCGCGGCGTGCTCGCCGTCCTGTTGCTGCCCAACGCCCGCACGCCGACCAGTTTGTCGTCGGCATGTCGGTCGACGCGCGCTGGCAGTTCACCGACTGCAACCAGGACGGCGACAGCAACGGTCCCGGCGAGGTCACCTCGCACTGCTCCGATCTTGTCGGCGGCTTGCCCGGGACCGATCCGGCGGGCGTCGACAGCGCGCCGACCGGCTTCGTCGTCAGCGTGCTGTCGATCGGCCTTGGCCCACATACCCCCCCGCGCCGGAGGTTGTTGTCGAGATCGACACGCTCGCCTTTGCCGCGTTGGCCGTTGGGGTCGCCGACAACCGAGGAATCGCCAGCGTGCCGTTCACGGGGCCGAGCCACGCCGCCGTGGCCGGCGCCCATGCCTTCCTGAACCTAGCCGGTGACCAATCCCAGCTATTCCTCGGCCGGGGCGCCGTGACGACATTCTTCCCGTAACCATCGAACCGACCGCTTCGATGTTCGCCGAGCCGTATGCTTGACTACCCGTCGAAATGCCCGCCCGCCAACTTCGCCCGGCGGGAAAACTCCTGCCATAATCCCACGATGCTCCTCACCACGCGCGCCGCATTCGTCCTGGCCCTCGCCGCTTCCGCAACGGCCCAAAACCTCTCACTCGACCGCGTCGGCGGCGCGCTCAACGCGACCACGACCTTCCCGATCGTCGGCCAGCCCAGCGAAGCCTACGCGCTGCTGATCGACATCGCCGAGACGCCGACTGCGATCCCGTCGCTCGGCATCACGCTCGATATCAGCGACCAGTTCGCGTGGTTTACCTACTCGGCCCCGACTTGGGCCGGCGTGACCAACGCCACCGGCAACGCGACACCGAGCGTGTTCATCCCGGACTGGCCGTGGCTCGGCGACTTTGTCTGGTCGCTGCAGGCGGTCGCCGGCAACGGCGTCTATCGCAAGAGCAACCTCGTTCGGCTCACGCCGCAGGCGTCGGGCACCTTCAAGCCGACGCTCAGCGCCCCCGCTGCGCCGATCCTCACGGCCGGTGGCTTCGCGACGGCTCCGGATAACGAACTGCTGTTCCTCGGCGGCTCGGGCCCGGTGGCGCAGAAGTACAAGGTCCGCACCGAGGAGTGGGAACTGTCGGGCGCTTCGCTCGGCGTCGGCATCCTGTCGCAGTCGACGGGCCTCGCCGACGGCCGCGTGCTGTTCACCGGCGGCCTCGACCTGACCACCGGCCAGCCGACGGCCGCGGCCTCGGTCTACGATCCGGTCACGCAAGTCACCTCGCCACTCTTGATGGCATCGCCGCGCGCCGGCCACGGCGCCAGCCTGATGCCGAACGGCCGCGTTCTGGTCACCGGCGGCAGCACGAGCTTCGACCTCACCAACCCGCTGTCGCTGTTCACCGGCCTGCTGGCGACCTCGGAGATCTTCGATCCGGTCACCAATACGTTCGCGCCCGGCCCGACGATGCTCGAGCCGCGTGCGTTCCACACGTCGACGACGCTCACCACCGGCCGCGTGCTGGTCGCCGGCGGCATCGCCTTGCTGCCGATCGTCAACATTCCGAACGTCTCGAGCACGGCCTATCTCTTCAACCCGACCACCAACAGCTTCGGCCTGCCGTCGTTCTTCACCGGCGCGCGCTTCCTGCACACCGCGACGCAGCTCAGCAACGGCCGCGTGTTGCTGGTCGGCGGCCTGACGCTCGACCTGACGGTCTTCCTGCAGACGCTGAACATCGCCGACCTGATCATCGGCACGCGCCAAGACTGCCAGATGTTCGCGTCATCGGCCTTCGGCTTCGGCACGTTCACGACGGTCAACGGCATGCAGGTCGGCCGCGCCGGCGCGGCCTGCGCGCCGCTGCCCAACGGCGGCGCGCTCATCGCTGGCGGCTTCTCGCTGACGATCAACCCGACGACGTCGCAGTTCGACTTCAGCCTGACGGCAACGGCCGACCGCTTCACGCAGGCCCCCAACCTGATCGCCCCGGTCGGCTCGATGGCGGCGCCGCGCTTCTTCGGCGGCGCGATCCCGCTGCGCGACGGCACGATCATGGTCGTCGGCGGTGGGCCGACGAACGCCGAGATCTACCAGAACTGACGCACGCCGTCGGTTTGCGGCTGCGCGGCCGGTCGGGACGATCCTCGCGGGTCGCCTGGGCCGGCCGCGCGGCTTTTCGGGGCGCGACGACGCGCTACGCTGCGCGGGCTTGGAGTTCACGCTGCCGTCTGGTCCGGTGCCGGTCTTCCCCTTGGGGCGGGTCTACCTGTTCCCGCATCAGGTCATGCCGCTGCACATCTTCGAGCCGCGCTACCGGCGCATGGTCGAGGACCTGCTCGACGGCCAGGGTCGGCTCGTGCTCGCCACCGTGCCCGACGGCGAGATCGAGACGCCGAACAAGCCCGCCGGCATCCTGCCGGTCGCCGGCTACGGCGAGATCCTGCGCCACCAACGCCTGCCCGATGGCCGCTTCATGATCTGGGTGCTCGGCCTCTGCCGCGTCGAGCTCGAGGAAGCAGCCTCCGACCGGCCGTACCGGCGCGTGACCTGCCGTCAATTCGCCGAAGCCGAGCCGTCGCCAGGGGAAAACGGCCCGCTTTGCGACGAATTGCGCGCGGCGGCGCTGCAGCGCATCGGTCAGCGCGACGAGCCGCTGGAGCTGCCGGCCGAGGCGTCGGCGGCGTTCCTCACCGACCTGCTGCTGCAATTGCTGCAACTGCCGTCGGCGGCGATGGCTACCGCCTTCGCCGAGCCGTCGGTCGCGCGCCGGGCGCGCCTCGCGCTGGCGCTGGCGCGGCGCGCCGGACCGGCGGCAGCCGACGAGTGACCACTCGCACTTGCCCGCTTGCCCGCGCTGGCTAGCGTTTGCCGGGCATGAACAAGCCCCGCAACCGCGCCATCGGCGACGCGACCCGGATCTACCTCGTCGGCGCGCACGCGACCGGCAAGACGACGCTCGCCCGCTGGGTCCGCGACCACTACGGCCTGCCGATGATCGCCGAGGTCGCGCGCGGCGTGCTGGCCGAGATGGAGGCGAAGCTCGAGACGCTGCGCACGGACATCGAACTGGTCAACCGTTACCAGTACGAGGTCTTCCGCCGCCAGGTCGACGCCGAGCACGCCATCGGCGGCTCGTTCGTCAGTGACCGTGCCTTCTGCAACCTCGCCTACGCTGCCCACCACTCGACGATCCTCGCCGACATCTTCCGCGATCGGAAGCTCGGCGAGTACATGAACTGGGTGCGCCAGGGCATCGTCTTCTTCGTGCGCCCGCACCGGGAGCTGGTCGTCGCCGACGGCGTGCGCGCCGGCCTCGATTGGGAGGAGGTCGTGCGCATCGACGGCATGGTCAAGCTGCTGCTCGAGGTGTTCGGCGTGCCCTACATCCCGCTCGAGTCGCTGTCGATGCAGGAACGCGTGCGACTGATGGAGCGCGTGCTCGACCTCGCCGGCCTGCCGCAGATCCAGACCGTCGTGCCGCCAGCGCCGACCGAAGGCGTGACGCAACGCGTGAACTGACCGTCGCGGCCGTGCCAACGCCCGGCCTGTTCGCTACTCTAGAGCCGTCATGTCCGGCCCGTCGCACAAGCAGGCTGCCCGCCACATCGCAAAGTCTCTGCAGGACCGCACCGACCTGCGGCCGCGCCTCGCGATGCTGCTCGGCTCCGGGCACGCCTCGGTCGCCAACCAGCTGAAAGACCGGGTCGCGCTGCACGGCGACGACGTCCCTGGCATCAAGCTGCACGCGCCGCTGCTGATCGGCCGGCTCGAAGGCGTGCCCGTGGCGGTCGCCGACGCGCCGTTCGCGGCCTTCGAGGGCCTGTCGGCCGCCGAACTCGCCTTGCCCGTGCGCGTGCTCAAGGCGCTCGGCTGCGAACAGCTCATCCTGACCGCGGGCGCCGCCAGCCTGTGCCCGCAGATCAAGGCCGGCTCGATCGCGGTCGTCGAGGACCACCTCAACTTCAGCGGTCTGCGCCCGCTAGCCGGTCCGGGCGACGACCAGGATGGTCCGCGCTTCCCGGACATGGACGAGCCCTACCGCCGCTCGTGGATCGAGGCCGCGCGCAACGTCGCGCTGCGCGGCGGCATCCCGTGCGCGACCGGCGTGTTCGCCGCCATCGCCGGGCCGTCGATGCCGACGCGCGCCGAGTACCGGTTCCTGCGCCAGGCCGGCGCCGACCTCGTCGGCATGTCGCTGGTGCCCGAGGCGATCGCCGCTGTGCACGCAGGCTTCGACGTCCTGGCGCTCGTCGGCGTCACCCAGCAGGTGCTGCCCGGCCAGTCCACGCGCATCTCGATCGAAGCAATGATCGACGCCGCCGACCTCGCCGCGCCACGCATGGCGACGATGCTCGTCGGCCTCGCCGCCGCTGCGGAGGCCTGAGCGTGCTCGCTGCGCCGCGCCGCCCCCGCCTCGCCGTCCTGCTCAGCGGCTCCGGCCGCACGCTACAGAACTTGATCGACCGCGTCGCCGACGGCCGCGCGCATGCGACCATCGCCGGCGTCGGCAGCGACCGCGATGACGCCTTCGGTCTGCAACGGGCGCTCGAGAACGGCATCGAAGCCCGCACGGTCAAGGACGCCAGCGCGACCTGGGCTTGGATCGAAGAGCTCGACGTCGACCTCGTCGTGCTCGCTGGTTACCTGAAGCTGCTGCCGATCGTGCCTGAGTTCGCCGGCCGCGTGCTCAACATTCACCCGTCGCTGCTGCCGCGCCACGGCGGCAAGGGCATGCACGGCGATCGCGTGCATCAGGCCGTGCTCGCCGCCGGCGACAAGGAGTCGGGCTGCACCGTGCACCTCTGCGACGACCGCTACGACGAAGGCCGCGTGCTGCTGCAGGCGCGCGTGCCGGTCCGGACCGACGACACCGCCACGACGCTCGCCGCGCGCGTGTTCGCCGCCGAGTGCGAGGCCTACCCGGCCGGCATCGCGCTGCGCTGGCGCGAACTCAGCGGCGCCTGACTCGGCCTAGCCAGCGGGCGAGCGACTGGTCGACGATCGCGCCGGCCAGGATGACGCCGCCGACGACCGCCAGCTCCAGCCGGTCGCTGTCGAAGAGCAGGCGGATGGTGTTGGGCAACACCTGCATCAGCGCCGCGCCGAGCACGACGCCGAGCGCGATGCCTTCGCCGCCGCGCAGCGCCACGCCGCCGAGCACCGCGCCGGCGATGGCGTAGAGTTCGTAGAAGCTGCCGAAGCTGGACGCCTGCGCCGAGTTGACGTCGAGCACGAACAAGCAGCCGCCGAAGCCCGCGAGCAGCGAGCAGGCGACGTAGGCGAGCGCCGTCAACCGCCGCGTCGGCACGCCGGCGAAGCGCGCGGCCTCCTCGTTGCGACCTAGCGCGAACAGATGGCGGCCCCAGACCGTGCGCGTCCACAGCGCCCAGGTCGCCACGGCGACGACGGCGAGCGCGAGCAGCGGCACGGGCAGGCCGAACGAGTCGCTCAGCGGCAGCTTGCCGGTGGCGAGCCAACGCAAGCCCTCGGCGGCATCGCCGAAGCCCATCGTCTGGTCGTCGCTGAAGCCGCGCATCCAGCCGCGGTAGAGCAACAGCCCGCACAACGTGACCACGAACGGCTGTAGGCCGAGCCACGCCACCAGCACGCCGTGCCACAGGCCGATGGCCGCGCACAGCGCGAGGGTGATCGCCAGGGACGGCGCGCCACCGAGCCCGACGTCCTTGAGCAGCCACGGCAGCACGCAACCGGCGACGCAGACCACCGAGCCGATCGAGAGGTCGATGCCGCCGGTGACGATGACGAAGGCAGCGGCGAAGCCGAGCACGCCGAACAGGCCGATGCGCTGCAGCAGGTTCTCGAGGTTGTAGGCGGACAAGAAGACGTACTCGCCGGTCACCGGGTCGTACGAACGCCACGCCGTCATCGCAGCGACGACGCACAGCAGCGCCGCGATGCCGAGGACCTTCTTCATCCCGCCTCCATGCTCGTCGCCGCCAACATGACGTCGCGCTCGGTCAACCGGTCGCCGACGAGTTCGGCCTGCACCGCGCCGCCGCGCATCACCAGCACGCGATCGGCCAGGGCCAGAACTTCCTCGAGATCGGAGCTGACGAAGACGACAGCGAGGCCGTCGGCAGCGAGCGCGTGCAGGCGCGCGTAGATCTCAGCGCGCGCGCCGACGTCGACGCCGCGCGTCGGCTCGTCGAGCAGCAAGACCTTGGGCGCGGCGGCGAGCCACTTGCCGAACACGACCTTCTGCTGGTTGCCGCCGGACAGCGTGCCAACCGGCTGCTCGGGGCCGCTGGCGGCGACCGCCAGCTGCGCGATCGCGCGCGTCGCGAGGTCGCGCTCATAGACGCGGTCGACGAGCACGCCGCGACGCCGCAGCGTCGGCAGCGACACGTTTTCGCGCACGGTCATGCCGAGCACGAGTCCCTGCGCCTTGCGGTCCTCGGGCAGCAGCACGAGACCGGCGCTGGCGGCCGCGGCCGGGCCGCCAGCGCGCAGCGGCGCCCCAGCCACCTCGATGGCGCCGCCGAGCCGCTCGTCGACGCCGACCAGCGCGCGCAGCAGCTCGGTGCGGCCAGAGCCGAGCAGGCCGGCGATGCCGACGATCTCGCGCTGGCGCACCTGCAGGCCGACCGCCGCGCCGGGAAATGCGCGCGTGCGCAGCCCGGCGACCCGCAGCACGACGTCGCCGGGCGCGTGTGCCGCGCGGCGGGCCGTCGCCAGCTTGCGGCCGACCATCAGGCCGACCAGCGCTTCGTGGGTGATCGCGTCGCGGCTCAGCTCGCCGCTGTTGCGGCCGTCGCGCAGGCCGACGACGCGGTCGGCGAGTTCCTTCACCTCGCCGAGCCGGTGCGAGATGTAGACCACGCCGACGCCCTGGCCGCGCAGTTCGCGCACGACCGCGTACAGGCGCGCGGTCTCAGCCATGGTCAGGCTCGACGTCGGCTCGTCCATGATCAGCACGCGCGCCTGCGCCCGCAGCGCGCGGGCAATCTCCAGCAGCTGTTTCTGCCCGGGCGCGAGCGCGCTAACCGGCGTGTCGGCGTCGACCTGCAGGCCGACGCGGTCGAGCCACTTCGCCGCCTGCGCGCGCATCGCGCCCAAGCGCAGAAACGGGCCGCGGCGCAGCTCAGCGCCGAGGAACAGCGCGCCAGCGACGGTCAGGTTGTCGCACAGGCTCAGTTCCTGGTGGATCAATGCGATGCCGGCGCTCAGGGCGTCGGCCGGACCAGCGAGACGGACCGGCGCGCCAGCCAGCAGGATCTGGCCGGCGTGCGGCTGGACGACGCCGGCGAGCGCCTTCATCAGCGTGCTCTTGCCGGCGCCGTTCTCGCCGACCAGCGCCACGACTTCGCCGGCGCGCACCGTGAAGTCGACCTGCGACAGCGCGCGGACGCCGGGGTAGTCCTTGCAGACGCCGCGGGCCTGCAGCAGCGGCGGAACGGCGGCAGCCCCCGTCGTCATGGCGTCACTTGCGCCCCGTCTTCTGCTTCAAGTCGGCCCAGAACGCCTCGACGTTGGCCTTGGTGATCGCCCGCGCCGGGATGTCGAGGAAGCGGTCCTTGGGCAGCAGTTCCTCGCGCTTCTTCGAATCGGTCTCGCGCAGCAGACTCGCCAGCAACTCCAGCGACTTGCGGCCGTACTCGTAGGGATTCTGCACCACCGTGCCATGCACGTGGCCATCGACGATGCCCTGCAGCGTCGCGTCATTCTCGTCGAAGCCGACGACCTTGACCTTGCCCAGGCGGTTCGCCGACTTGACCGCCTCGAGCAGCAGCGGCGGCTCGTACTCGAACAGCCCCACCATCGCGCCGACGTCGCTCCAGCGCGCCAGCGCGTCCTGCGCCGCCGCCTTGCCCTTCTGGCGGTCGAACTGGTCGGTGAACGTGGCGCGGATCTCGTACTTGCCGGCTTTGAGCACAGCGTCCTGCTTGTCGAAGCGCGACGGGTCGCGCGACCGGTCGAGCAACTCGTCGACGACGCCCTGGCGGCGACGGCGGGCGTTGTCCTGGTCGAGGTTGCCGACGAACAGCACGACGGCGCCGCCGTCGGGCAGCGCTTCCTTGACCAGTTGGCCGCACATGCGGCCGGCGTCGTAGTTGTCCATGCCGACGTAGCACAGCCGCTTGCTCTTCGGCGCGTCGGAGTCGTGCGTGACCAGCAGCGCGCGGCCGGCGACCTTGTCGAGCAACGCGGTCATGTTCTCCGGGTCCTTCGGCGACACCGCGATGCCCTGCACGCCCTTGGCGAGCAGGTCCTCGAGGATGCGCTTCTGCTCCTCGGCGGTGCCGTTGGCCGGCATGCGCACGACGGCGTCGACGCCGAACTCGGCCTTGGCCGCCTCGACGCCGAAGCTGCCGACGGTCCAGAACTCCGCGACGCAGTTGGTGACGAACGCGAGGCGCGGCTTCTTCGGCGCGTCCTGGCCGACGGCCAGGGCGGCCAACAGCAGCGCGGAAAGGAACGCAAACAGGGCGCGGCGTGGCATGGTCATGGCTCCTCTCAGGTCACCGTCATGCCGCCGTTGACGGCGATGTCCTGACCGGTGATGAACGCGGCGGCGTCCCCGGCGAGGAACGCGCACACGCCGCCGACGTCGGCCGGCACGCCCCACCGGCGCATCGGGATCAGCGCCTTGTAGGCGTCCTTCTGCTCCTTGGGGTCGTCCTTGTGGCGCTCGACCGGGATCCATCCCGGGCAGACGATGTTGACGGTGATGTTCCAGGGCGCCAGTTCGGTCGCCATGCTGCGCGTCCAGCCGGCCTGCGCGCCCTTGGCGGCGACGTACGGCGCGAAGTTCGGCACGCCGCGGCGAAACACCTCGCTGCCGATGTTGAGGATGCGGCCGTGGCGGCGCTGCTTCATGCCCGGCAACACGCAGCGCGTCAGCAGGAACGGCGACTTGACGAAG
>Ga0194119_10002738_pt1 | contig 29346 bp, 27 predicted proteins | sample TA2MahC100mmetaG_FD_148620 | JGI IMG/M metagenome (GOLD analysis project Ga0194119, IMG submission 148620) | Freshwater microbial communities from Lake Tanganyika, Tanzania - TA2015018 Mahale Deep Cast 100m | ecosystem: Environmental > Aquatic > Freshwater > Lake | place: Tanzania: Lake...
TGGACAATCTGGGTTGATCTTAGTCAAACAAGATATGGACGTCTTTATATAGAAAATAAATCGAATATGCAAATATTCAAATGTACCAATGTAGAGGTTGCCCATGCGCAAGTCCGCGACAGGGCCGATCCATCCCGCCTGACATGAAAAGCGTGGCGGTGATTGCCGGCGATGGCGCGAAGCGTGCGATATGCCCGATCATCGCCGCCTTGAAGGAGGTGCGGGAATGATCGGTTTGCTGCAGAGAGTCCTGGAAGCCAGCGTGCGCGTCGAAGAAGACTGCGTGGGCGCCATCGGGCCGGGCCTGCTGGTGCTGGTTGGGGTGGAGAAGGGGGATGCGGAGTCCCAGGCGGAGCGCCTGCTGGAACGCCTGCTCGGCTATCGGGTGTTTCCCGACGACGCGGGGCGCATGAACCGCAGCCTCGCCGAGGTCGGCGGCGGCCTCTTGGTGGTCTCCCAGTTCACGCTGGCGGCCGACACCCAGAAAGGCGCGCGGCCGAGTTTCTCCTCGGCTGCCGCGCCCGAGGAGGGGCGTCGCCTGTTCGACCATCTCGTCGCCCGCGCCCGCGCGCTGCACGCGCCGGTGGCGACCGGGGAGTATGGCGCGCACATGCGGGTGGCCCTGGTCAACGACGGCCCGGTCACCTTCTCGCTGCGCGTGCCGCCGACGCGCTTGCCCTGAGCCGGGCGTACGGCCTCATTCAACGATCTTGTTGATGGGTAGTTCGATGATGCCGCGCGCTCCGGCGGCATAGAGGCGCGGGATCAGTTCCCGCACCTGCTTCTCCTCGACCACGGTGGAGAGTTCCACCCACTCCGGGTCGGCCAGGGTGGACAGGGTGGGCGTGGCCAGCGCCGGCAGGAGGCGCAGGATGTCCTCCAGGCCGGAGCGTGGCGCGTTCATCGATAGCAGCACGCGGGTGGCGGCGGTGATGGCGCTCTCCAGCAGCATCAGCACCCGCGCGATCTTGTCCCGCTTCCAGGGGTCGTTGAGGGCGTCGTGATTGGCGATGAAGCGCGGCGTGCTTTCCAGTACCACGTGCAGCACCTTGAGGCCGTTGGCGCGCAGCGAGGAGCCGGTCTCGGAGACGTCGACGATGGCGTCGGCGAGGATGGGCGGCTTCACTTCCGTCGCGCCCCAGGAGAATTCGACTTCGGCATCGACGCCGTGCGCGGCCAGAAAGTGCCGGGTCATGCCCACCGCCTCGGTGGCGATGCGCTTGCCTTGCAGGTCGGCGACGCTGTGGAAGGGCGAATCCTCCTTCGCCGCCATCACCCAGCGCACCGTGCCGTAGTTGGGCCAGGGCGCGCGCAGGTCGGCGAGTTCGGCGACGTCGGCGCCGGTCTCCAGGATCCAGTCCAGGCCGGTGATGGCGCAGTCGAGGATACCGTGGCCGACGTAGCGGGCCATCTCCTGCGGGCGGATGAGGATGCACTGGATCTCCGCGTCGTCGATGTCCGGATAGTAGGAGCGGCCGGAGATGCGCAGGTCGTAGCCGGCGCGGATGAAGAGCTTCTGGGTGGTGTCCTGCAGGCTGCCCTTGGGGATGCCGAGGCGGAGGGGGGTCATGGTGGTTGCCGGCTGTGGGGGTTAAAACCTGAACCATAGCCCAGGTGCCGAAATCGCGCCCGGGCGCGTGCATTTAACGGCTTCGACATGCCAGGACCGGGGCCCCGGCGTTACCATTTGCAGTTGATCCATCCAACGCACCCACAACGGAGTTCCACCATGGCCCACCCCCGCGCCGGTCAGCCCGCCACCGCCCAAGACCTGATCGATGTCCCCGCCCTGCTGCAGGCCTATTTCGACCTGCCTGACGCCAACGACCCGGCGCAGCGGGTGGCCTTCGGCACCAGCGGCCACCGCGGCACGGCGCTGAAGAAGAGCTTCAACGAGGCGCACATCCTGGCCATCTCCCAGGCGGTGTGCGAATACCGCCAGGCGCAGGGCATCACCGGCCCCCTGTTCCTGGGCATGGACACCCACGCCCTGTCGGAACCGGCACAACGCACCTGCCTGGAGGTGCTGGCGGCCAACCGCGTGGAAACCCACTTGCAGCGCGACGGCGGCTATTCCCCCACGCCGGTCATCTCCCGCGCCATCCTGGCCTGGAACCGCATCCATCCGAACGTGCGCGCCGACGGCATCGTCATCACCCCCTCCCACAATCCGCCGCAGGACGGCGGCATCAAGTACAACCCGCCGCACGGCGGCCCGGCGGACACCGACGCCACCGGCTGGATCGAGAACCGGGCCAACGCGCTGATGGCCGCCGGCTGCGCCGGGGTGAAGCGCATGGCCTGCGAACAGGCCCTGCAGGCGCCGAATACCCACGTCGAAGACTTCATGGCGCCCTACATCGCCGACCTCGACAACGTCATCGACTTCCAGGCCATCCGCGACGCGAAACTGAGGATCGGCGTCGATCCCATGGGCGGCGCGGCGGTGGCCTACTGGAAGCCCATCGCCGAGCAATACGGCCTGGACATCCGGGTGGTGAACGACAAGGTGGACCCGGCCTTCGCCTTCATGACCCTGGACCACGACGGCAAGATCCGCATGGACTGCTCCAGTCCCTACGCCATGGCCGGCCTGGTGGACCTGAAGGACCGTTTCGACATCGCCTGGGGCAACGACGCCGACGTCGACCGGCACGGCATCGTCACCCCCTCGGTGGGGCTGATGAACCCCAACCATTATCTGGCGGTGGCCATCCATTACCTGCTCACCCACCGGCCGCAATGGCCCGCCTCGGCGGCGGTGGGCAAGACCCTGGTGTCCAGCGCCATGATCGACCGGGTGGTGGACGGCCTGGAGCGCAAGTTCCTGGAAGTGCCGGTGGGCTTCAAGTGGTTTTCCGCCGGCCTGCTGGAAGGCGGCTTCTGCTTCGGCGGCGAGGAATCGGCCGGCGCCTCCTTCCTGCGCCGCGACGGCACGGTGTGGACCACCGACAAGGACGGCCTCATCCTCGGCCTGCTCGCCGCCGAGATCACCGCCGTCACCGGCCGCGATCCTGGCCTGTACTACCAGGACCTGGCCGCCAAGTACGGCGCGCCGTTCTATGTGCGCATCGATTCCGCCGTGAGCCGCGAAGAAAAGGCGGCCTTCAAGCACCTGACGCCGGAACGGGTCACCGCCAGCACCCTGGCGGGGGATGCCATCAGCGCGAAGCTCACCCAGGCGCCCGGCAACGGCGCCGCCATCGGCGGCCTCAAGGTGACCACCGCCAACGGCTGGTTCGCCGCCCGGCCCTCGGGCACCGAGGACATCTACAAGCTCTACGCCGAGAGCTTCGTCAGCGCCGAGCACCTGCAGCGCATCGTCGCCGACGCCCGCGCCATGGTCAGCGCGGCCCTGGCGGGATGAAACAAGACGGCCCGCAAAGCGGGCCGTTTTCGGGAGGCTGCCGGCTTACCTGGCAGCGGCCTTGGCGTCGGCCTCGCACTTCTTCATGAAGCTGGTCTTGGCCGCGCCGGCCAGATTCTTCTCGGCGGCCTTGGCCTCGCAACCCGAGTCGGCCGCCTTCGCGGCAGGCTTGGCATCGGCCTCGCATTTCTTGACGAAGCTGGTTTTCGCGGCGCCGGCCAGTTTCTTCTCGGCGGCCTGGGCTTCGCAACTGCTGCCGCCCTTGGCGTCGGCCTCACACTTCTTGATGAAGCTGGTCTTGGCCGCCCCGGCCAGCTTCTTCTCGGTCGCTTTGGCTTCACAGCCGGCGTCGGCGGCGAAGGCCATGTTGATGGCGAACAGGGTGGACGCGACGGCGATGAGGAGTTGGCGCATGGTCGGATTCCTTGCTGAGTGGTTGGGGGTGGCGCCGCCCGAGACGGCGAAGGCGATAGTACACGGAGAAATCCGCAAGCCGCCCTAGCCATGGTGGGATAATCGCCGCCCCGAAAAACCATCCACCGCCATGCCCATCCAGTGGTTTCCCGGCCACATGGCCTCGGCCCGCAAGAAGGCGGCCGAAACCATGGCCGGCATCGACGTGGTGATCGAGGTCCTCGACGCCCGCCTGCCAGCGGCCAGCGCCAATCCGATGATCGAGGAGCTGCGCCGGGCGCGGCAGCGCGCCTGCCTGAAGCTGCTCAACAAGGCCGATCTGGCGGACCCGGAGGCCACCCGCGAGTGGCTGGAATTCCTCAACCGCGAGCCGGGCGTCAAAGCGGTGGCACTGTCCGCCCGCAAGCCCGCCGAGGTGAATCGCATCCCCGCGCTCTGCCAGGCGCTGGCGCCGCATCGCGACGACAACACCAAGCCGCTGCGCATGATGATCATGGGCATCCCCAACGTCGGCAAGTCGACCCTCATGAACGCGCTGGTGAAGCGGCGCATCGCCGCCGTCGGCGACGAGCCGGCGGTGACCAAGTCGCAGCAGCGCGTGGTGCTGGGGCCGCGCCTGGTGCTGGTGGACACCCCGGGCCTGATGTGGCCGAAAATCGAGCACGACGCCGACGGCTACATGCTGGCGGCCAGCCATGCCATCGGCCGCAACGCGGTCCCCGAGGAAGAGGTCGCGGTGTTCCTGGCCGGCATCCTGCTGGAGCGCTATCCAGGTCTGCTCGCGGCCCGCTACGGTTTCGCGGTGGCCGGGCTGGACGCGCCCGGCGTGCTGGAGGCGGTGGCGCGCCGGCGCGGCTGCCTGCTCAAGGGGCGCGGCGGCGAGCCCGATCTGGAACGCGCCGCCTTGCTGCTGCTGCAGGATTATCGCGACGGCGCCCTCGGCCGCGTCAGCCTGGAAACGCCGGCCAGCCGCCGCGCCATGCTGGCCGCGCCGCCGCCGGCCGAGGCTTGAGGCCGGCGGGGTACTGCTCAGCGGTTGACGATGTCGTCGCGCATGGAGGCCAGCAGGTTCATGACCTCGGCCTTCTCGGCGGCGGGTACCTTGAAGCTGTCCAGGGTCTTGGATGCGTTTTCCGCTACCGCCATGAATTCCACTTCACTGATTTTCATGCCGGTGTGCGCGGTCTTCATGTCCATGCCCTTGTACTTGCAGGGGCCGCCGGAGGCCTCGCAGAGCAGGTCCACCATCTGTGCCTTGAAGCGCTTGATGTTGGCGTTGGCGAAACGCTGGTTGATACGCGCATCCGCCGCCACGTTGGCGGACAGGGCATCCACCACCGCGGTGATGGCTTCCTTGCCGCCGAGCCGGTCATAGAGACTGGCCTGCGGCTTGGCGGGGGTCTGGGCGCAGCCGGCGAGCAGCGCGGCGGAGAGGGAAACAGCGACGAGGGTGTGGATGAGGCGATGCGCCATGATTTGCTCCTGATGGGTTGAAAGGCGGGAGCAATGTACGTCGCGCGGAAAAACGCTTCCGTGACCGCGGTCCCTGAGTAACCTAAGTCACGCAAGCATCCCGACCAGGGCCGGTTCAGCGGACGGCCGCACCGGAGGTGCCGTCGAAACCCAGTTCCAGCACCTTGGCGAGTTCCTGCTCGCGTTCCACGCCCTCGGCGAACACCAGCATGCCGATGCGATGGGCGATTTCCAGGAGGCCGGCGAGGAAGGCCTGATTGCCCGGATTGCCGTCGAGGCCGTGGATGAAGCTGGCGTCCACCTTCAGGAAATCGAGGCCGAGGTCGTACAGCCGGCCGATCTGGTTGAACTGGTGGCCGTAGTGTTCGAGGCCGATGCGGCAGCCCAGCGGCTTCAGGTCCCGGCTCAGTTCGCGCAGTGCCTCCAGGCGCGCGAGGCCGCCGGCCTCGGGGATTTCCAGCCAGAGCCGGTCGCGACAGGCCGGGTGGTTGCCCAGCAGGTCGAGCAGGCGGACGCGGAACTCGGCGTCGCCGACGGCCTTGGCCGAGAGGTTGATCCACAGGCCGGAAAGTTCCTCGTCGGCTTCCAGTTCGGCGATGGCCAGCCGCAGGGTGTTGAGGTCGAGCTCGCGCACCAGGCCGAGCCGGTCGGAGATGGGCACGAAGCGGCCGGCGGCGAGCCATTCGCCGCTGTCGTCGGAGCGCAGGCGCAGCGGAGCCTCGCGATGGCGCTGGTGGCCGTCGCCGAGGCGCAGGGGATAGTCGTCGAGGCGCAGGTGATCCTCGGTATCCAGGGCCTGACGCAGGGCGGCGCGCCAGGCCTCGCCGCCGGTCTGCGGCGCGGCGCCGTTCTCCGGCGAGGCCTCGATTACCGCGCTGCCGCCGGCGACGTCGGCGCGGGCCAGAGCCTGGTCGAGACGGGCCAGCAGATGGTCGGCGGGCTCGCCCGGCTGGAAGGCGGCATGGCTGATGTAGACCGTGGAGTAATCGCCGGCCAGACCGTCGAGAGCGCCGTGCAGATCGAGCAGCAATTCGTTGAGCACCGGCGCCGGGGGTCACAGCCGGCGGGCAGCAGCAGGGCGAAATCGGCGCCGTTGAGGCGGCCGGGCATGGTCCCGACGCAACGCCCCGTCATCTCGTCGAGGCGGGCGCCGATGCGCCGCAACAGGTCGTTCGCCACCTCGCGGCCGAGGGCGCGGTTGATCTTGCCCAGCTTGCGCAGGCGGACGATGGCCAGGGCGCCGAAGGGCGTGCCTTGCTGATCCAGTGCGCTGTCCAGGCTGGCGAGGAAATGCACGCGGTTGGCGAGGCCGGTGAGGGGGTCGAAGTTGGCCTGCAGGCGCATGCGCTCGTAGCGGCGCGCGTCTTCCTCGAAGTCGATGCGCAGGCGGTTCACCGTGTCGTTCATCGCCGCCGCCAGGGCCTTCATTTCCGGCACCTTGGGCTCGGGCATGGTGATGAAGCGGTGCTGGTTGATGGCCTCCGCCTGTGCCAGTACCGCCTGCAGCGGCCGCGTGATGCGGCGCAGGACCAGGCTGGAGAGCAGGCCGGCGAGCAGGCCGGCGGCGAGGATGAAGGCGCTCATGTCGACGGCGGTGTCCCACAAGGCGCGGTAGGCGAAGCCGGCGTCGCTCATCAGGGTGAGCGTGCCCACCGGTTGCCAGCCGCTGGTGATCTCCGCGCGGCCGGGCAGGGAACGCAGCGGCAGCAGGCGCACGAACCAGTCCGGCGCGCCGCTGTCCGCCGCCGGCGCCACCTTGTCCACCAGGGCGCCGCCGCGCGCGTCGACGACCTGGAGGAGGGCGTAGTGGCCGCTGTCGAACAGCGCCGTGACCGCCGGCACCACGTCTTCCGGCCCGGCGCCGCCCTGGCTGAGGGCCACCGCCAGGGTGGTGGCGTTGTCCTGGTTCTTCATGGCGAGCTGGGTTTCCAGATAGGCGCGGGCGTTGAGCAGCGCGGCGAGCACGCTGGCCACCAGCGCGATGAGCACGCTGCCGAGGATGGACAACCAGAGTTGACGGGTCATGGACATGCTGCTCCCTCCTATTCGAATCCCTGTTCGCGCGCGCGCCGCAGCGCGTCTTCCCAATTCGCCAGGCGGCGCGGATCGCCGCCCGCCGCGACGCTTGCGGTTTCCTCCCAGACGCCCGAGCTGTTGAAGCTGAACACCGGCTGCAGGTCGCCGCGCTTGCCGGCGGGCAGCGGCCGTGGCCGCAGGTTGTCGAGGATGGTCGGCTCGGCGCCGGGCTTGTCGTAATGCGCGAGGACGATGTGCACCGCTCCGGCCGCTTTGCGCGTCTCGCCGCGCGGCCTGACGTAGACCAGGCGCAGCGATTCCGGCGGCACGTTGAGCGCGAGCAGGGTGAAATACTTGGCGATGGCGAAGTCCTCGCCGTCGCCGCGTCCCGCGCCCAGCAACTCGCCGGGACTCGCCCAGTAGTCGTCGCGGCCCCACACCTCGCGATCTTCCGCGTGACGGATGCGCTGGTTGAAGAACTCGTTGACGCGCTCCAGCTTTTGCGCGGTGTCGGCGCCCAGGTTGGCGTCCACCAGCCGCTTCCAGTCGTCGAAGGCGCGCGTGCCGGCCTCGCCGTGCCGCTCGCGCAGGAAGGCGGCGAGACGCTCTGTGCGCGCCGCGATGACCGGCGGCCGGCCGCCGCGCTGCGCCAGCCACTGATCCATGAAGGTGAGCAGGCGCGACACGCGGATCTGGCCGGGAATGAACATGACGATCTCGCCGGTGGGGTCGTACAGGTAGGAGGTGGGGAAGTAATCCACCGGCCCCACCTGCAGGAAGGCGCTGTTCGGCGATTTGCGGCTGCCGCCGGCGACCTGGGCCTCGAAGCGCAACTGGTTGGCGGCCACGGCGCCGCGGATGGCGGCCTCGTCGGCGCCGTAATCCAGGGCGATGCCGATGACGCGGAAATCGGGGCGCTGGTTGAGCTGGTTGAGACTGGGTACCTGCACCTTGCAGAGCGGGCACCAGGGCGCCCAGAAGCTGACCAGCACCCATTTGCCCTGGTAGTCGGCCAGCCGGATGGTGCGCTGGTCGAGGTCGGTGAAGACGAAGGAGACCGCCTTGGCGGCCTCGCTCCGCATCGCCTGGATGCCCTGCGCCAGCGCCGCCAACAGCAGGCCGAGCAGCAGCAGGTTGCGCCATGGAATCGAGGTCGGGCTCACGATGCGTTGCTCCGGGAGGGAATGGACGCGGCAGCCGGCATCATAAGCCGATTCGCGAGGGAATCCAGACGGCGCTAGGCTATAAGGGCCGCCACGACATCGTCCCGCCCATGGAAGCCCGCCTCATCGAACTGGAAGCCAAGCTGAGCTTCGCCGAGGATCTGCTCGATACCCTCAACACCACCGTGTTCCGCCAGCAGGAGCGCATCGATCTGCTGGAACGCCAGATCCGCCTGCTGCACGAGCAGATGCAGACCCTGCGCCCGGCCGAGGAGGCGTCCGATCCGCGCGCCGAAATCCCGCCGCATTACTGAAGTGCCGGCGCGGTGCCTATGCTGAAAGCCTGGAGTGCCGAAAGCGATCCGACATGTTCCGTCCCGTTCAGGCCCGCTGGTTCGAGACCTACGTTCCGCGCGATGAGACCGTGCGGGCGACGGAGGTGCTCGCATCGACCGGCGTGGTGCAACTGGAAACCGATCCGCGTCTGGCCGAGCCGGTCGCCGAGGAAGGCCTGCGCGCCCTGGTCGAGTCCTATCGGACGCTGGCGGTCGGCCTGGCGCGCGATCTGCCCGGCGCCGGCGCGCGCGCCAGCGCCCTGATCGGGGATCCGCTGCGCCTGGCCAACCAGGCCCTGCATCGCTTGCGCGTGTGGAGCGCGCGCGTCGATTACCTGAAGGCGCACGCCGAGCATCTGCGCGCCGAGCTGCATCATCTGGAACTGCTCGCGGAATGTCTGCAGGCCATGCGCCAGGCCGGCCTCGATTTCGACCAGTTGTTCCACAAGACCCGCTTCCTGTGCAAATGTCTGTTCGCCTGTCCGCGCGGCGGCGCCGCCGAGGCAGAAGCGGAAGCCGGCGTCGACGTCATCGTGCGCGGAGCGCAGCATGACTTCCTCTACGTTGCCGGGTCTCCGGATCAGCGCCACGCCATCCGCCACTGGGTGGTCGAGCGGGGCTGCGAGCAGATGGGCCTGCCCGCCTGGCTGAGCGGCGGACAGGCGGAACAGGCGCGCAAGGTGGTGTCGCGTCTCGGCGGCGTCCACAGCGAATTGGCGGAAATCGAGGCCGAGTTGCGCGCCCTGCGGCGCGACGACGAGATCGCCGCGGACCGCGCCAACATGGACACCCTGCGCTGGTACCTGCGCCACGCCTCCGGCACCCTGACGCGCGGCCCGTTCTGCCACGTCACCGGCTGGACCACGGCGAAGGATCCGCTCCGGCTGCGCCAGGCCTTGCGGGACGCCGGCATCGACGCCGTGCTGCGCCTGCCGCAGCCGCCGACGCGCGCGATCGCGCCGGTGGAAACCCTGGACAACTGGTGGGCGCGGCCGTTCCAGCCCTTCCTGGTGATGTGGGGCACACCGGACCGGCTGACGGTGGATCCCTCCGGTCTGTTGCCGGTCATCGTTCCCCTGCTGTTCGGTTACATGTTTCCGGACGTCGGTCACGGCCTGGTCCTGGCGCTGTTCGCGCTGCTCGTCTGGCGCCGCTGGCCGCGCGCGCGGTTCCTGCTGCCCTGCGGGGTCGCGGCCATGGCCTTCGGCCTGCTGTTCGGCGAGGTGTTCGGTTTCCACGACCTCTTGCCACCCCTATGGATGCGTGCCCTCGACGATCCCCTGCGCGTGCTCGCCATCCCCCTGGTGTTCGGCTACGGCCTCATGCTGCTGGGGCTGCTCTTCGCCGGCATCGAGGCGCGCTGGAGCGGCGAGACGCGCGCCTGGCTGTTGCGGGAAGGCCCGGTGCTGCTGCTCTATCTGGCCCTGCCGGCGGTCTGGCTGGAGCCGCGCGTGGTCTGGCTGGCGCTGTGCGTGCCGCCGCTGTATTTCCTCGGCAACGGGCTGGCGGCGCCGGCCGGGGCGCGCGGCCAGGCGCTGCTGGAAGCGGCGGGCGCCCTGCTGCTGAGCGCCTTCGAGCTGCTCATGAACACCCTCTCCTTCCTGCGCGTCGGCGCCTTCGCCCTGGCGCACGCGGCCCTGTCGCTGGCGGTCATGACCTTGGCGGACGCTGCCGGCTCGGCCTGGAGCTGGGCGTTGATCATTCTGCTGGGCAACGTCTTCGGCGTGGCGCTGGAAGGGCTGCTGGTGTTCGTGCAGACCACCCGCCTGGTGCTGTTCGAATTCTTCATCCGCTTCCTGCATGCCGAGGGCCGCCTGTTCCGGCCCGCCGGCGCGCCCGCTGCGGCCGCGCGCCGGGCGTGAAGGCGCGAATTACTGCAACACGTGCACGACGATGCGGCGGTTGTTCTTGCCGGTTTGCTGGGCAGCCTCGGCGGCGCCGTAGGAGATGACCGACATGCGCAGCAGGGGAATGCCGCCTTTCTCGTTGAGGTAGTTCTTCACCACCTCGGCGCGGGCGCGGCCCAGTTCGTAGTTGTAGTCCTCCGATCCGAAGCCGTCGGTGTGGCCCTGGATCTGCAAGTGGAACCAGGTGCCCATCGCCTTCACGCGGGCCGCCAGCTCGTCGAGCTTGGCCATGTCCTTGTCGCCCATGACCGGCGAGTTGATGGGGAACAGGGTCTTGTCGTCGGTGAGGGTGACGCTGTGCACCACCTTGCCGACGATGCGGCGCTGGCCAAGACCGGTGGCGTCGAGGGCGTCCTGAGCCATGCCGGCCACTTCCTCCAGGCGCTTTTCCAGGCGGGCGAGGCGGGCGGCCAGATCGTCGGCACGGCCAGCCGCGACGCTGGCCGCAGCCTGAGCGGCCTGGTCGCGCAGGCCGGGCAGGCTGGCCTGCAGGGCGGCGGTGCGGGCCGCCTGGTCGCGGGCTTCGCTGGCGAGATCGCGCAATTGCCGTTCCACCCCGTCCATGCGCTCCAACTGGCTACTCGCGGCGGCGCGCGCTTGCTGGCCGGCTTCCTGTCCCTGGCGGGCCAGGCGCTCGACCAGCTCGCGCTGGCGGGCATCCTGAGCGGTCACGCTTTCGGCCAGGCGCTGGAGGTCGCGGCTGAGGCCGTCTAGCTTGCGGTCGAGCTCGCCGAGTCGGGCCTGGTTGGCCTGATTGCGTTCCAGGGCCAGGGTGGCGATGCCTTCGACGTTGTTCAGGCGCGCATCCGCGGAAGCGGTGGGATCGACGGCAGCCTGCTGGCTGGCGCAACCGCCCAGGACCAGGAGCAGACCGGCGGCGAGGAGGGAGTGGGAGCGATGCATGATGGTGAACCTTTTACGAGTGGCGTTGATGAAATCGGGAACCGTCCTAGCATGCCGGCTGGACCTTGCGCTGTCATGATTTGCGGGGCTCGGCCAGCGTCGCGAGGCCGCCGGGCGGGCCTTTCAGCCACAGTCCGCGGGGTCGCGGGAGCATTATTCCCCCACCCCGATGCCGCCGTTACCAACCCAGGTATTTCAGATGGCTGACGCAGCCGCGCCGGCAGTCCGAGGCACCGAAGCCGACGGCGGCGATGCGGCCGCCGGTGACCTGGTTGAGCTCGCATTCCGGGGCATTCGAAGGCATCACCGCGACGACCTCGACTCCCGGCGCGGCCAGCAGGTAGTCGATGTGCCAGCGCAGGGTCTTGACCTGGCGCAGGTGGCGTTGCACGCGCGCCCGGAAATTGCGCCGCGCCGAGCCGGTGTAGACATAGCGTCCGGCGGGAAACTCGAAGTTGCCGAGACGGCCCACCGCAAGGCGCAGCGGTTCGCGGACCGCGATGTGCAACTGGTAGGAGGTGAAGTCGGGCCCGCGCATGGGGGAGTTCAGAACGTCTTCTCCAGCATGGCGGCGTCCTCGGCCAGGGGCTCCGCCGCCACCTCGAAGCGATGCACGGCCACCGTGCGCCCGTTCTCAGTCTCCACCGCCACCTTCCATTCCCCGGGCGCCAGATTGCGTTTCCAGGTGTAGCCCCGGTAGCCGCCTTCGCGGCCGCCCGCCAGTTCGAAGCCGATGTGCGAGGTGGTGACCCAGCCCCGCTCCGGGTCGTGGCGCGACCAGCGGTGATAGAGGCGGGTTTGCAGACCGCGCGGGGCGAACACCGCGGACACGCAATAGACGGCTTCCCCCTGTCTTGTGTGCACGACCTTCGAAACCCTGCGCCAGAACACCCACCAGGGCGTTTTCTCCTGGCGCAGCACATAGGTGCCTTCCGCCTTGGTCAGGGCATGGCCCACCGACATGTCTTTCTTCACCAGCGGCACGGGGGGGATGAGGTTGGCGAAATAGGCCAGCAGCAGGGTGGCGGCGATGGCCCAGACCGGGACGATGCGGCCCGGCCGGCCGGGCGTCCGCAGGTACAGCCCGTGCGCCAGGCCCGCGCCGGCCAGGGTGCTGAGCATGAACCAGATCACCGCAATGCTCCCCACCACGTGCGGCACCACGAAATTCAGCAGCAGCATGGCGCACAGCCCGAACAGCGCCCAGGCCAGGGTGAAGCGGCGGTAGCGGTCCTCCAGAAACTCGTTGGCCACCAGCAGCCCGCCCAGCGCCAGCGCCCACAGGGTGGCGAGCAGATAGCCGGAGCTCTTGAAGTAGAAGATGAACAGGGCGGAGAACAGGCCGCCGAACAGGAACTGGAGCAGGAAGTAGGGACCGGATTCCCGCCACCAGGGCGGTGCCGCCACCGCCGGCTCCGGCTCGGCGGGCAGCGCGGCGAGGGTATGCTGGCGGCGGCCCAGCCACCACAGCAGCGCGCCCGCCCCGGCCAGATAGGCGGACAGGATCCACAGGTCCAGCGGCGCGACCGAACGGCCCAGGGTCAGCGCGTCCCACAAAAAGCCCGCGAAGAAGGCCACGGCGGGCAGAGCCCGCTTCAGCCGCTCCGGGTTCGGGTCGAAGCCGATGAGGGATTGGGGGATCACCTTGGCTTACTGGCCCATGCTCAGCGGCTGATGGGCTTGTAGCGAATCCGCTTCGGCTTCGCCCCTTCCTCGCCCAGGCGCCGCTTCTTGTCCGCCTCGTATTCCTGGTAGTTGCCGGCGAAGAACTCCCAGTGCGAGTCGCCCTCGCAGGCCAGGATGTGGGTGGCGATGCGGTCCAGGAACCAGCGGTCGTGGCTGATCACCAGCACGCAGCCGGCGAATTCCAGCAGGGCGTCTTCCAGGGCGCGCAGGGTTTCCACGTCGAGGTCGTTGGAGGGCTCGTCCAGCAGCAGCACGTTGCCGCCCTGGATCAGGGTCTTGGCCAGGTGCAGGCGGCCCCGCTCGCCGCCGGAGAGGTTGCCCACCTGCTTGCCCTGGTCGGCGCCCTTGAAGTTGAAGCGGCCCAGATAGGCGCGGGAGGGCATCTCGAACTTGCCGACGGTGAGGATGTCGGCGCCCTGGGCGACGGCGTCGAACACGGTCTTGTCGTTCTCCAGGCCCTCGCGGCTCTGGTCCACGGAGGAAATCTTCACCGTGGGACCGATGTCGATGGCGCCGGTGTCCGGCTGCTCCCGGCCCTGGATCATGCGGAACAGGGTGGATTTGCCGGCGCCGTTGGGGCCGATGATGCCGACGATGGCGCCGGGCGGGATGCTGAATGACAAATTGTCGATGAGCAGGCGGTCGCCGAAGGATTTGCTGACGCCGTTGAACTCGATGACCTTGTCGCCCAGGCGCTCGCCTGGCGGGATGAAGATTTCCTGGGTCTCGTTGCGCTTCTGGTATTCGAAGGTGTTCATCTCCTCGAAGCGGGCCAGGCGCGCCTTGGACTTGGCCTGGCGCGCCTTGGGGTTCTGCCGCACCCATTCCAGCTCCTGCTTCATGGCCTTCATGTGGGCGTCGATCTGCTTGTTCTCGGTTTCCAGGCGGGCTTCCTTCTGTTCCAGCCAGCTCGAATAGTTGCCCTTCCAGGGAATGCCGTGGCCGCGGTCCAGTTCGAGAATCCACTCGGCGGCGTTGTCGAGGAAGTAGCGGTCGTGGGTGACGGCGATGACGGTGCCGGGGAAGCGCACCAGGAACTGTTCCAGCCATTCCACCGATTCCGCGTCGAGGTGGTTGGTGGGTTCGTCCAGCAGCAGCATGTCCGGCTTCGACAGCAGCAGCTTGGCCAGGGCCACGCGGCGCTTCTCGCCGCCGGAGAGGTTCTTGATGAGCGCCTCCCAGGGCGGCAGGCGCAGGGCGTCGGCGGCGATCTCGATCTGGTGCTCGGCGTCGGCGCCGGAGGCGGCGATGATGGCTTCCAGCCGCGCCTGCTCCTCGGCGAGCTGGTCGAAATCGGCATCGGCTTCCGCGTAGGCGGCGTACACCTCTTCCAGTTTCTGCTTGGCCTGCATGACTTCGCCCAGCGCGGCTTCCACTTCATCGCGCACGCTTTTCTCGGGGTCGAGTTGCGGCTCCTGGGGCAGATAACCCATGGATATCCCGGCCAGGCGCTGCACCTCGCCGTCGTAATCCTTGTCGACGCCGGCCATGATCTTCAGCACGGTGGACTTGCCGGAACCGTTCAGGCCCAGGAGGCCGATCTTGGCGCCGGGGAAGAAGGACAGGGAGATGTCCTTGATGATCTGGCGCTTGGGGGGGACGATCTTGCTCACGCGGAGCATGGACATGACGTATTGGGCCATCGGGAATCTCGTGTGGGTTCAGATGAAAAGCAGGTCGCCGCCGTAGCCGTCGAACACACGGTCAGCGGTCAGGAATTGCAAATGTTCGTGCCCAGCCTGGGCGAGCAGCAAACGATCGAATGGGTCGCCATGCAGCAATGGCAGCGCGACCGTGGCCACTGCGTGCTCGGCTGTGACAGCCAGCAGACCGATGTGGGCGGATCGAGTGGCGGCTAGCAGTGCATTGGGGGCCACGGGGAGTTTGCCAAGCTTGAATTTGATTGCGACTTCCCAGACGGAAACAACCGAAAGCAGGCACTCGGACTCGGCGATTATCGTTCGCGTGGCCTCGTCCAGACGCGGATGGGCCGTGAGCCACCAGAGGGCTACATGGGTATCCAGCAGCAGGCGGCGCATCAGGATTCGGGAAAGAGATGGCTGTTGTTGAGTTCCACCGCAATCTGTTCATCCAGTTCCTGGTTGAAGGCAGCATCGATGACTTCCGGCTCAACAGCCAGGTTGCCCCAGCCCACAGTGCGGTGGGTGGGTGCCACCGCCACCAGACGCACCGCCGGCACCCCGTGGTTGGCGATGATGACTTCCTCGCCGGCCAGGGCTGCTTTCACCAGCTTGGACAGCTGGTTCTTGGCTTCGAGCATGTTGACTTGCATGGGTGCCTCGCGGGGAAAGGAATGACGGCAGTCTATTGAACTTGGCTAAGTTAGCCAAGTTCCTGCGAATTTACCCCAAGGCCTCCAGGGCAGCCTGCTGCTCCAGCCATTCCGCCTCCAGGTCTTCCAATTCCTTGGTGGTCTGCGCCTGCTCGAACAAGGCCTGCTTCAAGGCTTCCTTGTGGGCGTCGGCATAGATGGCGGCATCCGCCAGTTGCGCGTCCAGGGCGGACTTGCGGGTGTTGAGGCGGTCCATCAATTCCTCCAGGCGCTTGATGCGGGCCTCGAAGGGCTTGCGCCGCGCGGACAGGCGCTGGCGGGCTTCGGCCTCCTGGCGCTTCTGCTCCTTGCGATCGCCACTCTCCCGCGTCGGTTCAGGTTTGGCTTCGGGGGGGGAGGCGGGCGCTTCCGGCTTCGCCAGCTTGGTCTTGAACAGCCAGTCGCGATAGTCGTCGAGGTCGCCGTCGAAGGGTTTCAGGCCGCCGTCGGCGACGATGAGGAATTCATCCGTGGTGGCGCGCAGCAGGTGGCGGTCGTGCGAGACCAGCACCAGGGTGCCCTCGAACTGGGCCAGGGCGACGGTCAGGGCTTCGCGGGTTTCCAGGTCCAGGTGGTTGGTGGGTTCGTCCAGAAGCAGCAGGTTGGGGCGCTGCCAGACAATGAGGGCCAGGGCCAGGCGCGCCTTCTCGCCGCCGGAGAAGGGAGCGATGACGGCGGTGGCCATGTCGCCGGCGAAGTTGAAGCCGCCGAGGAAGTTGCGCAGATCCTGCTCCCGCGCGCTGGGGGCGAGTTTTTGCAGGTGCCAGAGCGGAGACTGGTCGTGGCGCAGCATCTCCACCTGATGCTGGGCGAAATAGCCGATGGCCAGGCCTTTGCCCAGGGTGACCGTGCCGGACAAGGGCGGCAGTTCCCCCACCAGGGTCTTGATCAGGGTGGACTTGCCGGCGCCGTTGACGCCCAGCAGACCGATGCGCTGGCCGGCTTGGAGGGTGAGGTTGATGTGGGAAAGGATGGGTTTGGCTCCCTCTCCCGCCGGGAGAGGGTTGGGGTGAGGGAGCGGCGATTGTGGACGTGAAACCGTTGTTCCCTCACCCCCCGCCCCTCTCCCGGCGGGAGAGGGGAGTAGATACCCCGCCGTCACCTCCTCCAGCACCAGCAACGGATTCGGTGCCCGCTCCGGTTCCCGGAACTCGAAGCTGAAGGCGGCGGCGGCGTGGATGGGAGCCAGATCCTCCATCTTCGCCAGCATCTTCATGCGGCTTTGCGCCTGCTTCGCCTTGGTGGCCTTGGCCTTGAAGCGGTCGATGAAGGATTGCAGATGCGCCCGTTCGCGCGCCTGCTTTTCGTAGGCGGCCTGCGACAGGGCCAGGTGGATGGCGCGCTGCTGTTCGAAGGCGGAATAGTTGCCGCCGTAGCGCACGAGCTTCTTCTGGTCGATGTGGGCGATGACGTTGACCACCCCGTCCAGGAAATCCCGGTCGTGGGAGATGATGATCAGGGTGCCCGCATAGCGCTTGAGCCAGTCCTCCAGCCAGAGGATGGCGTCGAGGTCGAGGTGGTTGGTGGGTTCGTCCAGCAGCAGCAGGTCCGAGGGGCACATCAGGGCCTGGGCAAGGTTGAGGCGCATGCGCCAGCCCCCGGAAAAGCTGGCCACCGGCCGGGCCAGTTGCTCCCGCGCGAAGCCCAGGCCGGCCAGCAGTTGCTCGGCGCGCGAGCGCACCGTGTAGGCATCCGCGTCGGACAGGGCGGCGTGGAGCTCGCCGATGCGGTGGCCGTCATGGGCCACCTCGGCGGCTGCCAACTCCTGTTCCAGGCGGCGCAGTGTGGTGTCGCCGTCGATGGCGTAGTCCAGGGCGCAGCGTTCCAGGGCCGGGGTTTCCTGGGCCACGTAGGCGATGCGCCAGCGGGCGGGGAAGTCCAGGTCGCCCGCGTCCGCGTGCAGCTCGCCGCGCAGCAGGGCGAACAGGCTGGATTTGCCGGAGCCGTTGGCGCCGATGAGGCCCACCTTCTCGCCCGGATTGAGGGTGAGATCGGCCGCTTCCAGCAGGGGCTTGGTGCCGCGGATGAGGGTGAGTTTCTGCAGGCGGATCATTGTCTGGCGAGTAGCGAGTAGCGAGTAGCGAGTAGCGAGTGGCGAGTGGGGGCGACTCGCTACTTGCCACTCGCCACTTGCGGCTCCTCCATCACGGCAACGGCGCCAGCAAGGCCGCCAGGTCCGCCTCGCCGAACTTGTCCATGCCCTGGGCATCCTCGGACAGGATGCCGGCGGCCAGCTCGGCCTTCTTCTCCTGCAGGGCGAGGATCTTCTCCTCGATGCTGCCGGCGACGATGAGCTTGTAGACGAACACCGGCTTGGTCTGGCCGAGGCGGTGGGCGCGGTCGGTGGCCTGGTTCTCCACCGCCGGGTTCCACCACGGGTCGTAGTGGATGACGGTGTCGGCGGCGGTCAGGTTGAGGCCGACGCCGCCGGCTTTGAGGCTGACCAGGAAGATGGGCACCTCGCCGTCCTGGAAGCGGCGGATCGGGGTTTCCCGGTCCTGGGTGGCGCCGGTGAGCTCCACGTAACCCAGGCCGGCCTGGTCCAGTTCCGCGCGGATCAGGTCGAGCATGCTGGTGAACTGCGAGAACAGCAGCACGCGCCGGCCTTCCTCGACCAGTTCCGGCAGCATCGCCATGAGCAGGTCGAGCTTGGCGCGTTCGCCGACGTTGCGCGCGCTTTCCGCCTTCAGCAGGCGCGGGTCGCAACAGACCTGGCGCAGCTTGAGCAGGGCGTCGAGGATGACGATGCGGCTGCGGTTGAGGCCGAGGTCGGCGATGGCCTCGCGCACCCGCGCGTCCATGGCGCTGCGCACGGTCTCGTAGAGGTCGCGCTGGCCGCCCTCCAGTTCGACGGTGCGCAGGATGGTGGTCTTGGGCGGCAGCTCGCGCGCCACCTCCTCCTTGCGCCGGCGCAGGATGAAGGGCCGCAGGCGCCGCGCCAGCAGCGCGCGGCGGGCGTTGTCGCCATGTTTCTCGATGGGCGTGCGCCAGGCGCGGGCGAAGGACTTGGCGTCGCCGAGAAAGCCGGGCAGCAGGAAGTCGAACTGCGCCCACAACTCGCCCAGGTGGTTCTCCAGCGGCGTGCCGGTCAGGCACATCCGGTGCCGAGCCTTGAGCCGGCGCACCACCTGGGCGGCCTGGCTGCCGGCGTTCTTCACGGTCTGCGCCTCGTCGAGGATGAGCAGGTGGTAGTCCTGCTTCTCCAGCGCCTCGTGGTCGCGCCAGAGCAGGGGGTAGGTGGTGAGCGCGACGTCGTGTTCGGCGATGTGCTCGAACTGGGCGTGACGGTCCTTGCCGTGCAGGGAGAGCACCCTGAGGCCCGGCGCGAAGCGCGCGGCCTCGTGCTTCCAGTTGAAGATGAGGGAGGTGGGCAGCACCACCAGGGCCGGCCTGTCCAGGCGGCCGGCCTCCTTTTCCGCGAGCAGGTGGGCGAGGGTCTGCGCGGTCTTGCCCAGACCCATGTCGTCGGCCAGGATGCCGGAAAGATCCTGCTCGCGCAGGTATTGCAGCCAGGCCAGGCCTTCCTGCTGGTAGGGCCGCAGTTCCAGGGCGAATCCGGGCGGCGTCGGCACCGGCTTGACGCCGCCGGTGCGCAGCAGGCGGTCCGCCAACTGGCGCACGGCATCCATGCCGCGCAAGCGCCAGCGGCCCGACTCGGCCAGTTCCGCCAGGCGCGGCGCGTCCAGGCGGGCGACGCGGATGCGGCCGTCCTGCTGCACGCCGCCGTCGAACAGATCCAGCAACGTGCGCGCCAGTGGCTTCAGGCGTTCCGCCTTGACGCGGATGCGACGGCCGTCGGGCCCGTCCAGGGCGACGGTGGCCTGGTCGGGAATGGCTTCCAGGGCGCGCAGATCCAGCCAGCGCGGCTCGCGGTTGAACAGCCCCACCAGCAGCGGCGCCAGGGCCAGGCGTCGGCCTTCGACGACGATGCCCATGGACAGGTCGAACCAGCCCGGCGCGGATTCGCCGATCTCCGCCTGCCAGTCCTCGACGTCCACGTACTCGTGGCGGAAATCGGCGGGCAGTTCCACTTCCCAGCCGGCCTCGCGCAGGCGCGGCAGCAGGGTGGATTTGAAGTCCTCCCAGTCGGCCTCGCTGGCCAGTCCGAAGCTGGGCCTGGGCAGCGGGCGGGCGGCATAGATCACGTGCGGGGGAATCTGCGTGAAACCGAGTTCCGCCAGGCATTCGATCAGGCGGGCCTCGGCCACCGCGTCGCGGCGCACGCGCACGGTTTCGCCGCTGGCGAGGGTGGCGAATTCGCGTTTCTCATCGAGGCCGAAGCGATGCTCGCCATAGCGGAACACCGGCACCGCGTAATCGAACAGGCGGCGGTTCCATTCGTCGCTGTAGTCGCGATAGCCGGACAGGCCGTAGATGTGGGCGGTGACCACCTGCAGGATGGGCGCGAGGGGCGCTTCGACCAGGCGGAAGGCGTCGCTGTCCAGGGCCGGCGCCGGCAGGTCGGGGGCGACTTCGGCCAGGGTGGCGGCCACCACCTGGGCCTCCGAGGGCGAGAGGGCGGGGCCGGTGAGCAACTGCCTGACCAGATGCGGCGGCACCTGGGTGCGCAGCACTCCGGTCTCGCCGGCCAGCGGGTCCAGGTACCAGGGCGGATCCAGCGGAATCGCGCGGGCCGATTCCGGCCGGCTGCTAAGGCGCGCGTGCAGGCGTCCGCGCGCGTCCGGCCGCCAGGCCAGGGTGGCGTTGCGCTCCGCGCCCAACCGCCAGGGCAGCCGCGTCTCGCGGTCCATCAGCCAGCGGCTGGTGGCCAGCATGCGGCGCAGCACCTCATCGCCCTGATGACCGTCGATGGCCAGGGCATCGCCGTGGCGCTCGCGCGGGTGATGGTTCCAGAGCAGGCGCAGGATGAACAGGTCCTCTTCATCGACGAACTGCGGCGGCGTGGTCAGCGCCCGCTCGAAGCCGATCCAGTGCTGCAGGGCTCCGGTGGGACGGCCCAGCGTGTCGGTGCGCGCCTTGTAGCAGTTGACGCGGTAGTCGCCGCGCGCGTCGGGGCCGTCCAGCAGGTAGAACAGACGGAAGCTGGGCGCCGCCTTGGCGCGCTTGACCTCCTTGGGGGTGTCGGCTAGTCGGCGCAGTTCCTGCACCCAGTTCAGCACCTCGGGCCGCACCTGGTCCGGTTGCTCGCGTTCCTCCAAGGCCTTCAGCAGAACCGCCGCCGCGTGCTTGCAGTGGCCGCCGACCGGGCACGAGCAGTAGAAGCGGGGACGCAGGTCGCCGGACTGGGCGGGCTGGAAGCGGATGTCGACGCGGTAGGGGCGTGGCCGCGTGCCCTTGACGGCGGCGGTGATGGTTTCTGCCTCGACGCGCAGGTCCTCGACGGCGTCCAGATAGCCGCGGCCCTTGGTCACCACCCAATCGCCCAGCCAGGCCACGACGTCCTTGGCGGCGTAGCGGGAGGAGGGGTCCTGGGGGGCGGGATCCTGGGCGCGCATGGAGGGGCTGGCCGGGAGTGTGCGGGCAAACGTGATGGCGAACGGGGCATTATGCCCCGAAACGGCGACGTCCCGCCAAGTCTGGAACGTTCGCGCCTAGCTGAAATGGGCATTAAGGTCACTGCTGATTCATACCAATCTCGTCGTTCCCGCGTAGGCGGGGTCCCAGAAAATCAACGGCCTGGATCCCCGCCTTGATGCCCTTCAGGATATGCGCGGGGATGACGAATCAATCCGTGACGTCTTAGAGCCTATTTCAGTAGCCAGCCAGCAGTAGGGTGGATAAGCGAAGCGCATCCACCATTGCTCGCGTGGAAGGTGGATGCGCTTCGCTTATCCACCCTACGGGTCCTATGCACCTTGTTATTCATCATCGGGGGTGCGGTCTGCCCACTGCATGAAAGCTAGCGCCGGCGGCCGAACAGGCCGGTCAGCACGATCCCCAGCCAGGTGGCCAGCAGCGCCCATTTGAGCAAAGCGGCGGCGCAGGCCGGGAAGGCGAGGGCGGTTGGGTTGCTGGCGAGCAACAGCAGGTGCAGGGCGTTTTCCAGCAGGTCGGCGGCCGCCGCCAGCAGCGGCAGCCAGGCGGTGACATGACCGCCGGCGGCGCTTCGGCGCCGGCCGGCGCCCGCCGCCAGGCGTTCGCTGAGGGCGGCCAGGGCGAGGCCGTAGGCCGGGGCGAAGGCCATGTCCCAGTACAGGCTGAGACGGGCGTCCGCCAACATTGGCGCATCCCAGCTCGCCAGGATGGCCTGGGCGGCGCCCGCGCCGCAGGCGAATTGCAGCGACAGGATGCCCAGGGGCGCGGCGGCGGTGACCAGCGCGTCGGAATGGGCGCGCATGGGCTCGCCCAGGGCCATGGCGAGCACGGCGAGGACGATCAGGCCGGGAATGCCGCGCAGGACGCGCGCCACGGGTGGCGGCAGCAGGGCGAGCGGCGGACTGCGCAGGAAGGAGAACATGATTCCAGTGTCGAACGTGCCCGCCAGCTTGGCAAGCGCTCGCCGGTGCCGGACGTGTTGACGCCGCCCCCCCCAAGTTGCAGTCTGTGCACTTCACCCTTCACCCTTCACCACTCACCACTCGCTACTCACCACTCTCCCCCCATGCGCCGCCCCATCCGCCTGAAAATCTTCGGCATCACCCTGGTCCTGCTGGCCCTCATGGTGATCGTGACCTGGTTGTCGGTGCTCAACTCGCGCCAGCTCAACAACCAGGTGCGGGCGCTGTCCGACTACTACCTGCCGTTGCAACAGCAGGTGGCCAGCGTGGAAATCCTGGTACGCCAGCAGATGGTGCACATGGAGCGGGTGTTGCTGGGCATGCAGGCGGCCAAGCCCGACGCGGACTTCCTGGCCCGCGAATCGCGCGGCTTCGACGACCGCGGCGTCAACGCCGACCAGATCGTCGATTCCTCCCTGCGCATGCTGGGCGAGGCGGAGGCCGACCGCGGACTGGAACTGGACCGCGTCACCCTGGCCGTGCTCGGCAGGCAACTTCCGGCCGTGCAGACCGCGCGTCAGGATTTCCACCGCACCTTCCGCCTCTACCAGATCGAGGTGGAGGAGGGCACCCGGCGTTCCGCCGAACTGGTGCGCGAGAACCTGCTGCGCGAGAAGGACAAGCTCGACGGCGAGATCGGCAAGGCCATCGACCTGCTCAACCAGCTCACCAGCGACACCGCCGCCCGCGCCAAGGCGGAAGAGGAGAAGTCGGTGCGGCTGAACTGGCTGATCACCGCCATCGCCACCGTCGTCGGCCTCATCTTCGCCTGGCTGGTCAGCCGCTCGCTGGTGGAGCCCATCCGCCACCTGCTCAAGGGCACCCAGTCGGTGGAGGACGGCGACTTGCAGGTGGAGATCCTGGTGCAGACGCGCGACGAGCTCGCCACCCTGGCCGATTCCTTCAACCACATGGTGCTGGGCCTGCGCGAGAAGGAACAGATCAAGGCCACCTTCGGCCAGTACGTCGATCCGCGCATCGTCCGCGGCCTGCTCGACAAGCGCCTGCCCGCCGAGGGCGGCGAGCGCCACGAGATGAGCGTGTTCTTCTCCGATCTGGCCGGTTTCACGCGGCTATGCGAGGGCCTCACCCCGGACGCCGCGGTGCGCTTCCTCAACCGCTACTTCGCCCTCATGGCCGAGGTCATCCGCGCCCGCCAGGGCATCATCGACAAGTACATCGGCGATTCCATCATGGCCTTCTGGGGCCAGCCCTTCACCGACGAAGCCTCGCACGCCAGCCTGTGCTGCGAGGCGGCCCTGGACCAGCGCAACCGCCTCGAAGACTTCCGCGCCGACCTGCCCAACCTGCTCGGCATCCGCCACGGCCTGCCCGAGGTGCAAGCGCGCATGGGTATCGCCAGCGGCGAAGTGCTGGTCGGCAACATCGGCTCGGAGACCGCGCGCGGCTACACCGTCATCGGCGACACCGTGAACCTCGCCTCGCGCCTGGAACAGGCCAACAAGTTCTATGACAGCCGCATCCTGGTCAGCGAAGCCACCCGCAAGCTCGCCAGCGACACCTTCGTCTTCCGCGAGCTCGACCTCCTGCGCGTGATGGGTCGCGAAGAATCCGAGCGGGTGCACGAACTGCTCGGCCGTCGCGGCGATGCCGCCGCCGAGGCCCTCGCCACTTCCTTCGAAGCGGCCCTGGCCCGCTACCGCGCGCGCGACTGGGACGGCGCCGAACAGGCCTTCAACGAGTGCCTGAAACAGAGCCCGGACGACGGTCCCAGCCGGGTGTTCCTGGAGCGCATCCGCGTTTTTTGTGAGACTCCGCCGCCCGGCGATTGGGACGGCGTGTGGGTGGCGGCGGGGAAATAGCGTCGGAGGGGTGAAGCCCTGGAGTCGCCGACGTTCGCGGGCTAGCCGAGGTCGACTTATGTCGCGCCAACGAGGATGGGTGGGTCGCGGTTCAGGGACGCGCCTGCAATTCCGCGATGCGCTTGACTTCCTCATCGCGGATCGCCGCCAGCATCGCATCGTCCGGATTCGGCCAATCGCCGCCGGCGCTGCGCGCCATCCAGGCCGTGGCGCGCGCGAAGTCCCGCAGGGCGAGATCGGCGCGGCCACCCTTGGCCGGCATGCCGCGCACGCCGACCCAGCCATGCGCGGTGACGGTCGCCTGCCCTTCTTCGAGCAGCTTGGCCCAACCCTCGGCGTCGCCGGTCTTCGGAGCGCCGGCGACACCGGACGCGTGGCAGGCCATGCAGACCTGCTTGTAGGTCCGCTCGCCGTCATCGGACTCCATGGCAATCTGCCGCTGCGCGGCATCCGGCGTTTCCTGGCTGGCGGTGGGCGCGCTTGTCTGCTGGCCGCAGGCGGTTAGGGAGATACTGATTAATCCCGTCATCGCGAGGAGCGCAGCGACGTGGCGATCCAGAACTTGTTGATTTTCATGACAAACTGGATTGCCGCGCTACGCTCGCAATGACAACAAGAGAATAATTCAGCGCTTCCTTAGCGAAACGGCAAAGACGAGGGGGAGGTGGAAGGCGTGTTTCATGTGAATTCCTTGCGGTGGCAATGGCTGGGCAAGCTGTAGGTGATCAGCTTTGGTTCCACTACTGAACCCGGACGCTGAACGTTCGAGTTCATCGGCGCGCTTTGGCGCGTCCGCTGGAACGACTTGTAGGCGGCGATTTCACCCATTGCCCCAGAGCTTGAACGGAACGTACGGTGCTGCGTTGGCGAAGTCCTTGTCCGTTGACAAAAGCGTGAGCTCGTAGCGCCCACAGAGCTGGATGAGCAAGGCGTCGATGGTGCCAACTTGAACGCCACTTCTGCGGCACACGTTGCGGACATCAGCGGCGGCGATGTGGTCCTGCCTGTCAGGTTGGATCAATGGCAAGGCCCCGAATCGCTCAATGACGGCCACCTTGTCCCTCGGCCCACTGAAACCTTGTAGAAGCTCCTGCAGGACCAAGCCGGTGGTCACCACTGCGTCCGCACCATTCAGCGCTTCGCGCAGCGCGATGACTTCCTTGGATTCGGTCGAGCCGTCGCGCCTGAATGCCAGGGACCAAACGCTCGTGTCAACAAGGATCGTCACGACCGGGAGCGCTCCGCCTTGTAGTCATAGGTAGCGTCCCACTCCAGCTTCCCGAACAGCTCCGCAACGCGCCTCTGCTCGCGCCTGGCAATGAACTCCTTGAGCGCAAGCGTCACTGCCGCCTTCTTGGTGGGCTCACCGCTGACAGCGACAACCCGGTCAAGGAGATCGGGATCCAGAGCAAGGTTTGTGGCCATGTGTAGCCCTCCTTGTGTAACAGTTTACACACCGCAACGTCGAACCGTAAGCTGTGTTCCGGCTTCGCCGCCTAACGACGCTGTAGAAAAACCCGTTTCTGTTCCCCCCTCGCGTTCCTGGCGGTCATTTTTTCAAAGCCGCCCCGGCCCGGGGTTGAAACGGTTGGATTCACGCTGTTCAAGTGTTCTCCCCTCCTGATTCGTCTTGAGAGCGCTCTTGGCCCTGTCCTTCGCGGTCTCGGGCCTGTTCCCGGCCCCTCACCCCGCATAGCCATGATGCGCCAGCTTCTCGATGTTGTGCACCAGGCAGTACAGCTTCCACTGCCCATCCACCTTCGGCCGGCCCCGTAGCGTAAACCGATCCAGCCGCTTGTTGCCACGGGTGTTGCCGAACACCGGTTCCACCGTCTGGAACCGCCAGGTGATCATGGCCCGCCCCCGGTCGCTGTCGATGCGCCGCTTCATCACCTCCAGCGGGTCATGGTCCGGGTCGGCCTTGCCCCGGAAGAAGGTGACCTGGCGGGTGGGGGTCTTGTCGGGATGCCGCAGACAGTGGGTTCTGCGTTCACAGGCCAGACAGTCCCGCTTCGCGCCCTGGAATTTGATGCCCACGTGATCACCGTGATGGCAGTTGGCGCCGTTGCGGTACAGGGTGTGGCCCGCCGGGCAGACACAGCTTTGCCGGTCCGGGGCCAGGGTGAAGTCCTTGGGGGTGTACAGCGTGGCCTTCTTCGCCTGGGGGCCTTTGTCGTACAGCGGGTCGGGCTTGGCCTTGTGCGCTTCCTGGCCGGCATAGCGTTCATCCCGCTTGCGGTAGCCGGTGTCTGGCAGCCAGGCGTCGATGCCGGCTTCTTGTAAGGCCTGGAGGTTGGCCTTGCTGTGGTAGCCGGCATCCGCGGTGATGGCGGTCTCCGGCGTGCGTTGGGCCTTCGTGGCTTCCAGCACGGGGAGGAGGAGTTCCTGTTCGCTGCCGGTGCCGTGGGCCTGGGCGTCCACGACGATCTGGTGCTTGGCGTCCACCGTGGCGACGCCGGTATAGCCCTGGATGACGCCCTTGCCGGTGGCCATCTTTGCGGAGTCGGGGTCGGTCCGGTTGGAGAGGCGGACGCTGCCTTTGCTGCCTGTGCGGTCCTGGGGATGGGCATCCAGCCAGTCGCGCAGTTGTTGGGCTTCCCGTTGCAGCCGTTCGAGCTTGCGGGCCTGGCGTTGGGCGTCGGGTTCGGGAGGAAGCGCATCCACTTCCCGGTGTTGGGCCAGGATCTTCGTCGCCGCCTTCTCCATCTTCTGCAATTGGCGGCGGTAGTCGGCGCGGGTGCCGCTCCGGGCCTTGCTGGCGTTGGACGGCAGCTTGACGCCGTCGATGGCGAACATCTCGCGGCCGATGAGGCCTTGCCGGTCGCACACCAGCAGGACCTGGGCAAACAGTTTGGCGGCGAGGTCGCCCAGGTCGGCAACGAAGGCGGCCAGGGTGGTGAAGTTGGGCTGGCTGTCCCCCGAAACCGCGATGAAGACAACGTTCTCGCGGCAGGCGGCTTCGATCTTGCGGCTGGAGACGATGCCCCGGCTGTAGGCGAGGAGGATGAGCTTGAGGAGGACGACGGGGTCGTAGGCGGGGGCGCCTTCGTGGTCGTTCTTGTAGCGGGTGTGGAAGGCGGTGAGGTCGAGCTCGTGGTCAATGAGCTGACATAGGGCGTGCTCGAAACTGCCGGGCTGGACCTGTTTGTCGAAGTCCACCGGTAGGAGCTTCAGGCCTTTGTGGACCGGTTTGAAGCGGGGCATTCGCGACCTCCCGGTGCGCCATTCCGTTCGACGGATTATGACAAGTCGAACGGGGGGGGGCGGGGATTTTTGGGGTTTTTCTACAGCGTCAACGTTTAGCTTGAGGGGCTGGCCGGAAGCTGGCGAAGCCAGCTTTTGGACAGTCCCTCTCGAAGCGCCAGTTAGGCTGAATTTGAATTTTCATATTGTGCATGGCGGCTCACAAACTAAGGGATTCTTACCTGCCCAGATTCAATGTTTATATATACCCGGTAAGGACAGGTGCCTTTTCTTATGTTTATACTGAAATCGAAACCACCTGTTGTTTTGTACGCACAATTTTGTATTGAATAGTCTCCAGTCCTGTTCTCATGAACAAAATGTGCGGTGTCCCATCTCTGGTTGCCAAGATTCATGTTCTCACGATCCCGACGTTCTGCTTCAGATGCTGCGAAGTCGCGGATAAACGTTCCAAAATCTAAAGCTTGCGATTCCACTGTAAATAATGTCACACACACGGCGAATTGGATTGTAAGTAATTTTGTGATTTTCATGTGCCGCTCCTTCTGTTCCATATATGTGATTGTTAAATGTCGCCAGCAAGTTCATAAGTGAAATGCGTTGGATCGCCTCCAGCCTGTGCTATTTCCCCAAGCTTCTAATAGTTTGTTTCTGTGTGACGAAATCCATTCTGTAATTGGTTTGTCATATTTCCCATCGAGGTTTCCGGTTAGTCGGCTCGGCGGGTCAATCCGATAGCTTGCAGTGTGAGTTAGTTTGCCATAGTCAATGTGTATGTGCGGGAGAGCGTGACCATGTTCTTGGTACATCTTGAACTTCAAGCGGCCTCTTTTTACCAAGAGAAAGCTGAGATCATTTGTATTTCTGGAGCATGATGGGGTAGTGAGGAAATCAACCTGAGCGAGTTGATTTTGTAGAACTTCGAGATCATCAATTAGCGCCATGCGACCGCCTTAATGCCTAACGTCTATTAGCCGACCGAAATGTCGCTTTGTAAGGCGACATTTGTTCGACTGCTTGCTGATTGTGCTGTGGAAACAGCATGTTGAGTCTTCCCCGATCTATGAATTTTCGGGGCAAACCGGACATTTCCTGGAGACTCACCATGCCTGTTGTTCATCAATCCTCTCTGCCTCTTCGTCCTCGCCTGCTCGATCAGGTCCGTGACACGATTCGCCGCAAGCATTACAGCCTGCGCACCGAGCAAACCTATTTGCACTGGATCCGACGCTATATCTACTTCCATGACAAGCGTCACCCCGCAGAGCTGGGGAGCAGCCATGTCACCGCCTTTCTGAACCACCTTGCCACGGTCGGCCAGGTTTCGGCATCCACCCAGAATCAGGCCTTGGCGGCCCTGCTCTTCCTCTATCGGGAAGTCTTGGAAATCACCTTGCCTTGGCTGGACGGCCTAACACGGGCGAAGCGGTCACGACACCTGCCAACCGTGCTTACCCAAGACGAAGTGAAGTCGGTCCTCGCTGCACTGGAGGGAACGCGGTGGCTTATGGTAATGCTTCTTTACGGTGCTGGCATGCGTCTTAACGAATGCTTGAATCTGCGCGTCAAGGACGTGGATTTCGAAGGTCGCTTGTTGTTGGTGCGTGACGGCAAAGGTAGAAAGGATCGGTCAACGATCTTGCCGACGCGAGTCATCGATCCATTGCGTGCACATCTCGATCGGGTGAAGCGGTTGCATGAGGGTGACCTGGGAGCGGGGCTCGGTGAGGTGGCCCTGCCGTTCGCCTTGGCGAAGAAATATCCCCAGGCAGGATACGAGTGGGCCTGGCAGTTTGTCTTTCCCTCAAAGACGTTGTGCACAAATCCCTATACCGGTCGCCAGACACGGTTTCACATTCACGAGAAGACGTTGCAACGAACCGTGTATCAGGCTGTGCGCCGTGCGCGGATCGGTAAGCCGGTCAGTTGCCATACCTTTCGGCATTCATTTGCGACCCATTTGCTGGAGAACGGCGTGGACATCCGGACTATCCAGGAGTTGATGGGGCACAAGGATGTTTCAACGACGATGATCTACACCCATGTCATGCGCAAACCCGACCGACGGGTGACGAGTCCGGCTGATTTGTGAGTGGAAACTGGCCCCGGCGTTGATTCGTGCGCGCAGGGGTCATCTACGAATGGCGGCTTGGTGCAAGGTCCGGGAGGGTGTAAGAATTTTTGTGTAAACGGTCCCCCGGCAGGAAACTGCCGCATTGCCAGGAGCGATGATGACCGTACTGAAGCACGATGTACCCCCCGAGG
>Ga0194119_10002748_pt1 | contig 29275 bp, 30 predicted proteins | sample TA2MahC100mmetaG_FD_148620 | JGI IMG/M metagenome (GOLD analysis project Ga0194119, IMG submission 148620) | Freshwater microbial communities from Lake Tanganyika, Tanzania - TA2015018 Mahale Deep Cast 100m | ecosystem: Environmental > Aquatic > Freshwater > Lake | place: Tanzania: Lake...
GAGATTTATTTCATGGTTAGTGGAATTCCTCAGAAATTGAAAGGGGCATAAGAAATCGTGGAAGAAGAATTAAGAGAGAAATTATCAAGGATCCGTCCATTAGAAGAAAAATTTCTCTCCCAGGCTCAGGCCAGATTGGACAGGCTGACCAAACCACAGGGCAGCCTGGGGCAACTCGAAGAGATTGCCAGGCAGTACGCGGCTATCGTGGAAAACCCGAATCCGCAGGTTGACAAAAAGATAATTTATGTTTTTGCCGGCGACCACGGCGTTGTTTCCGAGGGCGTCAGCGCCTACCCCAAAGAAGTAACCCCTCAGATGGTTTACAACTTCCTTCGCGGAGGGGCAGGTATTAACGTTATGTCCCGCCACGTGGGAGCAGAGGTGGTTATCGTGGATATAGGCGTGGATCATGAGTTTGAACCTATGGAAGGGCTGATGATCCGGAAGGTGGGCCGGGGGACGGGAAACATCCTTGTCGGCCCGGCAATGTCCAGGGACCAAGCTGTGCAGGCGTTATCCGTTGGCCTGGAAATGGCTGATCACGCCCGGAAACAAAATGCCGACCTGGTGGGCACTGGCGACATGGGCATCGGCAACACCACCCCGAGCAGCGCTATCCTGACTTCCCTCACAGGCCTTCCGGTGAATAAGGCCACCCACCGGGGGACGGGTATTGACGATGTTGCCCTGGCCCGGAAAATCCAGATCATCGAGAGGGCCATTTCCTTTAACAAGCCCAACCCGCAAGATCCGCTGGATGTTCTGGCCAAATTAGGAGGGTTTGAGATCGCCGGAATCGCCGGACTGATCATCGGGTGTGCCTTTCACAGAATACCTGTCGTAGTCGATGGATTCATCTCCACCGCGGGAGCGATGGTGGCAGTAGGGCTGAATCCTGACATTGAAGGATATCTATTTGCTTCCCATCAGTCGGCCGAGGTGGGCCACCGGTTCATGTGGGAGCATATAGGAAAGAAACCCATCTTAAACTTATCCCTCCGGCTGGGCGAGGGAACCGGAGCGGCCCTGGCCATGTCCATAATCGAAGCGGCCCTGAAAGTGATGAACGAGATGGCCACTTTTTCCGAAGCAGGAGTGTCAGAAGCAAAAGAATGAACAGCTTCTTTCTGGCCTGGCAATTTTTGACCATCCTTCCCTGGAGGAAGAGCGGTCGAGAGATGAACCCTCAGTTCCTGGGTAGGTCCATGGCTTTTTACCCGGTTGTCGGACTTCTTCTTGGCCTGATTCTCTTAGCAGCCCACTTCGCCTTTTCCATAGCTTTTCCCCGAACCGTCTCGGATGGACTGATCGTCATGCTTCTGGCGCTCCTCACCGGAGCTTTTCACCTGGACGGGCTGGCCGATACTTGCGATGGACTGGCCTCCGGAAAAACACCCGATGAAAGACTTATGATCATGAAAGATCATCGGGTGGGGACTTTTGGGGTGGTTGGTTTAATTTTAATTCTGGGAATGAAATTTTTAGCCCTCAATTCCTTACCCGACAACATTGTGGGAAGGACGTTATTGCTGGCCTTGATTTTAAGCCGCTGGTCCATGGTGCAATTAACCTACCGGGCTCCTTATGCCCGCAGGGAAGGCGGCCTGGGTCTTCCTTTTAAGGAAAATCTGAGGAGAAGAGAAATGATCATGGCCACAGCCACATCCGTGGCGCTCAGCTTTCTCTTTTACCGTTTTTGGGGGATGATCCTGTGGCTGGTTATCGGCGCTTTTACTCTGCTCTTCCAGAAGTTCTTCGAGAGAAAAATCGGAGGCATCACCGGGGACACACTCGGCGCGGCCAATGAGACGAACGAAGTCCTGGTTCTGCTTTTGGCCTGCGGGATGGTTAATTTTAGCTATTAATTTTTTATAGCATAGAATTTTCCTTCTTTGTAACACTTTAGCTCTTTGAAAAAAGGTGAGTTGTAAGGGCCAAGGAATTCCAGGGGCCGGGGGCCAGAGCGGAATCCGCCTTAGGCGGAGAATCATTAGGCGCTGATTTCTCCGCATATGGGGCGGGCAAGAACCCCCGCCTCCTCCGCAGGAAATAATCATTTGCCTTCGTGGCCAAGCCGAATCCCAACCGATGCTTCCGCGCGTTCCGCTCTAACCCCCGGTCCTCAACAAAGGCTTTAATACCATTTTTTCAAATCGTTAAACTGTTACCCTTTTTTCAACTTTAGTCCGCCTCAGGCGGATCACTTTTGGCACTGAACTTTAAATGGTCAATGGTCAATTATCAATGTTCAATGATCATTGATAATTGCTAATTGAATATTATAGAAATTTCCTTTGCGCGCCTGCTCTCTACCCTGTGGCTAATTTATTCTGAAAGAGGCTTAACCAATGGATCCGGACAGAACGCGAATTTATTTGGCCCGCCACGGCGAAGTGGTTAATCATGGGGTTTATAACGGACAGACAGATGTGGACATTACCCCCGCAGGTCAAAAACAGATGGAACGGCTAAGGGATCTTCTTCAAGATAAAAATCTCTCGGCGGTTTATTGCAGCGACCTCCGGCGTACCCAGAAAGGAGCGGAAATCATCGCCAAACCGCACGGCCTTGTACCCCAAGGCTTTTCCCATTTTCGAGAGATGCACTTCGGCCGCTGGCAGGGACTGAATTATCAGGGGGTCATGGAAAAATACCCGGCGGACATTCCCCAGTGGATCAACAACCTGGAAACCTTTCGCATTCCCGCCGGAGAGAGCATAAGGGATATACATGATCGGGCCATCCCCAAATTGAAGGAGTTGGTCGAGTTCCACCGGGGCCAGGAGTTTGCCTTAGTTTGCCATGGCGCGCTGAACCGGGTAATTCTGGCTGAGGCCCTTCATTTATCCTTTGCTCACCTGCTGCGGATCGAGCAGGATTATGGGTGCCTGAATATTATCGATTACACTCCGTCTTCGACGGTGGTGAAGTTGATCAATGGATAGAAGGAAAGAATTAGGAAGAATCCATACTGGGGATTGTCGAAATTGGCCCGCAGAAATCCCCCCTTGTCCCCCTTTAATAAAGGGGGGATGGGGGGATTTAGTAGGCGGGTTCTTTTTCATTTTGGTTTTTTTCCTGTTTTTCAGCGTCCAGAACTCTTTCTCCGCAACCTTCACGGATGAAGTGGGACGAACGCTTAACTTAAAAGCTCCTCCCCGGCGCATCGTCTCTGTGGCCCCGAGCGTCACCGAGATGCTTTTCGCCGTTGGCCTGGAGGAAAAAATTGTCGGCGTCAGCACGTATTGCAATTATCCACCCGGGGCTTTGAAAAAAGAGAAGATTGGCGGGTACATCACTCCTTCCCTGGAAAAAATTATTTCCCTGAAGCCGGACCTGGTCATCGGGACCGCCGACGGGGAATTGCAGCCATTCGTCAACAAAATGGCCGGTTTGGGAATTCCGGTGTTCATCATCAATCCCCGGAGCGTGTCAGGGACGATGGTTTCCATCGGGAATATCGGAGAAATAACTTTCAGCCAGAGTGCTGCCAAAGGCCTGGTTAATTCCATGCAAGAGAAGGTCCAGGCTGTGAAGGAGAAAATTAAGGGGCGGCCCCGGTTGCGGGTACTGCACGTCATGGCCTACGACCCTTTGATCACCTCAGGAAAAGGAACGTTTGTCGATGATTTGATCCGCATGGCCGGCGGCGTAAACATCGCCGAGACCGCGAAAGGGGGTCACCCCCGCTTAAGCATGGAAGAAGTGATCGCGCAGGATCCCCAGGTCATTATCCTTTCTTCCATGAAGTCGCGAGATCCTCTCACGGAGCAGAAGGAATGGTGGGCCAGGTGGAAAGAGATTTCGGCTGTTCGTAGCCGCAGGATCCTCGTCATCGACGCCGACCTGATCCACCGCCCTTCGCCCCGAATCGTAGAAGGTCTGGAGGAGACGGCTAAGGCTATTCACCCCGAAGCATTTAAATAAAAACGCAATCAGCGATCAGCTTTCAGCTTAAACTGAAATAAAAAAAATTATTAGGCTGAAGGCTGCTTGCTATTTGCTGATTGCTGAAAGCTGATTTATGGCGCGTTTTACTTTTAAAAGATGGCTTTTCTGGATGATCTTCCTCGCAGCCTGCCTGGCCGGGGTGGGAGTAATGGCCGTTTCTCTGGGGGCGGTCTCGATTCCGCTCTCTAAAACCTGGGCCATTCTTTTCCACCACTTCTTCGGCGCGGTTTCCCCGGGGGCAGGGGACGCAAAAGATTCTTCCATCATCCTTGACCTCCGCCTACCCCGGGTGATCGCCGGAGCGCTCGTAGGGGCGGCCCTGTCCGTAGCCGGCAGCGTGCTTCAGGCCCTGTTGCGCAACCCCCTGGCCGACCCTTACATTTTGGGAATCTCCAGCGGCGCAGCCGTGGGAGCGGTCCTGGCCATTCTTTTCGGCCTGGGAGCGACGATCCTGGGAAGTTATGCCGTTCCGGGCGCGGCCTTCACCGGAGCCTTGTTTACCCTGCTTCTCGTCTATTTCATCGCCCGGGTGGAAGGACGTGTTCCGGCGCAAACCATGCTTCTAACCGGAGTCATCATCAGCGCCTTTTTCTCGGCTATCATCATGTTTCTTATTTCCGCCACCAGCGATGAGCGCCTTTACAGCGTGACCTTCTGGTTGATGGGCAATCTGGAGTACGTTGCCTCCCAGGCACTGGGGGTCATATTCATCTACCTGCTCTCGGGCAGTGCGGTCCTGTTCTCTTTGGCCAAAGACCTCAACCTCATAAGCATGGGTGAGGAGACAGCCTCGGAGCTGGGAGTGGAAGTGGAAAGAGTGAAGAAGACGGCTTTTATTTTTACGGCCCTGATCACGGGCGCGGTGGTTTCAGTGAGCGGCCTGATCGGATTCGTGGGGCTGGCCGTCCCCCACTTAACACGGATGATCTGGGGGCCGGACCACCGCTTCCTTATTCCGGCCTCGGCCTTATTGGGGGCCATGGTTCTGATCCTGGCCGATACCATTGGCCGCACGGTCATGGCCCCGTCGGAGGTTCCCGTGGGGGTGGTAACGGCTCTGGGGGGAGCTCCTTTTTTTGTTTACCTTTTGAGGAGAAAAAGACTTGCCGGCAATCCTTAGGATGGAGTCTGTCTGTTTTCAATACCCGGGAAGGGAGGTTTTTCATGGTCTTACCTTTGGCCTGGAAGAGGGAGAAGTCCTTGGACTCATCGGGCCGAACAGTTCCGGTAAAACCACTTTGCTAAAGCTTATGGACGGGCTGCTGAATCCCAGGCGGGGAAAGGTTTTCCTGGAAGGAAAGGATTTGCGAAAGGTTCCCCGGCGAGAGGTGGCCAGAAAAATCGCCGTAGTCCCCCAGGAAATGGAAGCTCCTTTTTCCTTCACTGCAGGTGAGATTGTCCTTATGGGCAGAGCTCCTTATATGGGGCGGTTTGGCTGGGAAAAGCAGAGGGATTTGAAAATCGCTCGCGAAGGGATGGCCCTTACCGACATTGCCCATCTGGAAAAAAGGCCTTTCGCTGAATTGAGTCAGGGGGAAAAACAAAGAGTGTTAATCGCCCGGGCCTTGGCCCAGGAGCCCAGGGTCATGCTCCTTGACGAGCCCACTTCCCATCTGGATATTAACCATCAGGTGGAAATCAACGGGCTGATACGCAGTTTGAACGTCGAGAAGAATTTGACGGTCATGAATATTTCCCATGATTTAAACCTGGCCGCGGAGTATTCTCACCGGATTGTTTTGCTCTCCTCGGGCTCGATCTATGCCATGGGTACGCCATCGATGGTGATCACTGAAGAGAATATCCGCCGGGTCTATGAAACTATGGTGATGGTGGAGAAAAACCCTGTATCCGGCGCCCCCCGGGTCACTCCCCTGGCCAGAGCCAAGATGGAAAAGGCTGGGCTGCAAAAAACCATTCATATCATCTGCGGCGAGGGAAGCGGCGCGGATTCAGCCCGGCGCTTGCTCCTCCGGGGATACCGGGTTTCCCTGGGAGTGCTGAATATCGGCGATAGTGATGAAAAGTTTGGGAAGGCCCTCGGATTAACCATGGCTCTGGAAGAACCCTTTTCTCCTATTTCCGAACGGGCTTACCGGGAGAACCAAGGTTTGATCGAGAAAGCAGATCTGATTATCGTTGAACGATTCCTCGTGGGCCATGGAAATCTGGCCAACCTCAAGGCAGCGATCGAGGCGCTTAAGAAGGGCAAGCGGGTTGTCGTACTGGAAAATGGTCTGCAGTACGATTTTACAAAAGGAGAAGCAAGAGGCTGTTACCAGTGGTTGCAGGAGGGAGGAGCGGAATTTATTACCGATCACTCCCTAATATTAAAGGAGGTTGAGAAAGTTTAGAGCTAAAAGGTCGAAGAGAAGGTGGTACGAATCCACCGCTGCCCCGCAACTGTGAAGGGAACGAAAAACACAAGAAGCAAAAATAGTCCATAGCTCAAAGCAAAAAGCAAACGGCAAAAATAAGATACATATTTCTTTGCTATGAGCTACGAGCTACGAGCTATGAGCTAATTTGTTTCAGCCACTGGTATTGGCGGAAGCCAATCTGGGAAGGCGTGGAGAGTAGGGAGCCCTGAGCCAGTAGACCTGGCCTTTTAGAAGAGCTTTCCGACCTTTCGCGGGAAAGGAGGAAGAAGAAATGAAGAAGTTGGGAAAAGGATGGGTTTTGGTCTTAATGGGGGTTTGGCTGATTTTTACAGGCCAAAGCGCATGGAGCGCGGATGTGCACGTGGGGCAGGTTGTGGTCACGGCCACGAAAACCGAGGTGGAAATCAGCGATGTTCCCCAAGCCACCAGCGTGATTACCAAAGAAGAAATAATGAATACGCCCGACCGGTCTGTGGCCGAGGTAATCCAGCGGGCGGCGGGGGTGGAGGTGACCCAGTATGGTCCCGTGGGAGCTGTGGCGCTTCCGAAGATTCGCGGTTCAGAATCCGGACAGGTTTTGATCCTGCTCAATGGACGGAGAATCAATGACGCCCAGTCCGGACAATTTGACCTGAGCAACCTGCCGGTCAGTAAAGATGAAATTGAGCGTATCGAAATACTTAGGGGAGCGGCCTCCGCTCTTTACGGAGCCGATGCCCTGGGCGGCGTTATTAACATTATCACTAAAACTCCATCCAAAGTTCCTTACACGCGAGCCTCAGCTTCTTACGGCCGTTTCGAAACGCAGGAATACTCCCTCTTCCACCAATGGAAGCTTGGCCCTCTGGCCTATGGTGTTTCTTTGTCCAAAGAGCAGTCCCGCGGGTTCAGGGAGAACAGCGATGCCGACAAATGGACCGTGGGCGGAGAAGTTGGCTATGAAATTACTCCTGAGTCCGAGGTAAAACTTGCGGCCCGGATGATCCAGAAGGAAATCGGCGTTCCCGGCTCTGTGACCTGGCCTGACCCGGACGACCGCCAGAAAGACCAGAACACGCTTCTGGATTTGAGTTATCAGGGGAAAATAACTTCCCGTCTCGCCTTGAATTTCAGGGGATTTCACAATAATTATCGCCGGACCTTTGATCCGGGAACGCGGGGCTTTAGCGCGGGTTCGCCGTTTTTACATAAAAATTACGCCACCGGAGGCGAATTGCAGACGACCTATGCCTGGGGCGATGCCCATCTGCTTACCGGCGGGGCGGAATTTATTCAAGACCGGCTAAACAGCTCGGCCATCGGCGTTCACGAGGCTACCCGGGGCGCTATTTACCTCCAGGATGAAATAGAAATAGCTAAACCATTGACCGCTACGATCGGGCTCCGGTATGATTCTCATTCGATCTATAAGGATCAGTTAAACCCCCGCGCGGGAGCCGTCCTTCGTCTTCCCGGGGATACACGCTTAAGAGCCTCTGTCGGGCGCTCCTTCCGGGCGCCGACGTTTGACGACCTGTTCTGGCCTGAAGATGCTTGGATGGCGGGCAATCCCAACCTTCAGCCCGAAAAGGCATGGTCCTACGAATTAGGGGGAGAGAAAAAATTCGGCGACCTGGCCTTTTTTAGGGCGGCCGGATTCTACCGCAGGGTTGAAGACCTGATCATCTGGCAGATGGGTTCAGATTGGAAGTTCCGCCCGAATAACGTCAAAACCGCCGATATATGGGGGGTGGAAACCGAGATGGTCTTTTATCCTTTCAAAGGATTGGCCATTCCGCTTAATTATACCTATCTTTATCCGCGGGATACAAGCACGGGAGAACCCATTATTTTAAAACCCAAACACATGGTCAATGCCGGCATCGAGTATGCCGCCGCCTTTGGCTTGAAAGCCAGCCTGAAAGGGCGGTATGTCCAGTTTTACGTAAACGAAACCACTACGCTCAACCGGGATTACTTTGTGGCCGATGCCAGAGTTTCTTATGAATTTAAAGTTTGGCAAAAATTGAAAGGCGAGGCGTTTCTCAGCCTGACCAATATGCTGGATCGGGATTACCAGATTAATGAAGGATATCCCATGCCCCCCCGGTCTTTGAGCGGGGGAGTGTCCTTTGTGTTCTGAGAGCATTGATTCACCGCAGAGAGCCCAGAGGCCGCGGAGATGGGTTGAAATCAAAATCTAAAAATCAAAATGCAAAATGACAAGGCGAAATTAAAAATCTTTCCCATTTTCGATTTTAATTTAATTGCATTTATTTCTCTGCGTTCTCCGCGCTCTCTGCGGTGAAAAAAATCTAATGAAACGCTTCTTTTTTCTGTCAATTTTCTTTCATGGAGCTTTGCTCCTTATCCTTTTTTCCAGGGATATGCCCCTGGCCGACAACCTTTTCCCCAGGCGCATAATCGAGGTCTCTTTGATCCAGCCTCTCCCTGTTTCTTTGGAGAAAAAAGAAGAGAGGAAGCCTGCCCGACAAAAAGAACCTTCCCAGCCCTTAAGGAAAAAGGAAGAGGAGAAGGCGGAAGAACCAGCGCCTTTGAAGGAAGAACAGAAAGAAGAAGAAGAGTTGCAAAGAAAGGATGAAACCATAGAAGGAAGCTCCGTTACGGCCAAGAAGGAAAAACCTGCGGAGGCGGAGAGGGAAAATAAACAGTCCCCCACTGACGGCGAAGGGGGCAAGGCTTTTAACCTGAGTCCAGCTTTGAACCTTAGTCCAGCTTTGCCCCCTGAATTCAAGGGCGGCGAGGGGTCCGGACCTGCGCATTTCGTTTGGACTGCCTCCCTGCTGGAAAAGGGAGAAACAGAAATCGCGGGGCCCAAACCAGGAACTGCCTTCAAGCCGGATAAGGGAGAAAAAGGAGTCGAGGGGATTAACCCGGGGACGTCGGGGAGAGGCGAAATATCTGCTCTGCCGGCGAGTAAAATTCTTTCCCCCTCTGATGGAGTGGATCCGACCCTTAAGCAGATTATCCGCAAAATTGAAGCGGCCAAACGTTATCCCAGGGCAGCAAAGAAGATGGGCATTGAGGGAAAGGTTGTAGTTCGTTTTAAGCTTCAACCCCAGGGGCAGGTGGAGGCAGTTGAAATTGCGGAGTCTTCAGGTTCGGAAATTCTGGATAAGGCCTCCCTGCAAACCGTCCGCGACGCTGCCCCGTTGCCTTACAAAGAAGGCTGGCTTAAGGTGGGAATCGTCTTTAAAATTCTTTGAAGGGCGTGGTTAACCACAGAGCGCGCTGAGAACGCAGAGCAAAAAATATCTAATTCAAATAGTTTGATCCCAAAGGAAATCTTAAGTTTTGATTTTAAAAATTCTGGACTCATTCGTTTGGATAATGTGCCTTACTGATTTGTTGTTTTGACTCGTGCTTGGGGGATTTGTGCTTGAAATTTATAATTTCTATAATATCCCTGCGAGCTTGGCGATCTCTGCGGTGAATGGAAATGAAAAAAGAGTGGGTCTTCGAAGAAATTGAAGTGGAGTGCTATGCCGGTTATAGAGGGCAAGAAACTCCCCGGGCCTTTGCGCATCTGGGAAGGCGGCGCGAAATCTTTGAAATTTTGGACCGCTGGTATGAGGAGGGAAGAGACCCAAAATCACCCCGGCATGATTATTTTAAGGTGAGGACGAAGGACGGAGAAATTTTTTTGCTTCGCTTCACGCCCCGTTATCAATCCTGGACTCTTTGTCGGCAGGTCCCCGCCCCTCGATTTTCCAATAATTGAGAAGCAAAGCAAATTCCTATTGGACGCAGATTAACGCAGATTTTCAAGATTGAAATTCAAATAACATAATTAAAAATCCAGATTCTGACTTCTGACTCCTGTATTCTGTCTTCAGTCTTCAGAGTCCTTAATTAAGGAGAAGTCCTTGAACCAAAGCCACGGCGGTAACATCTACGAAATTTCTGAGCGGTATGGTTTGCAGCCGTCGGCAATTATCGATTTCAGCGTTTCCATCAACCCTTTCGGCCTTTCCAAAAAGGCCGAAAGGAAGCTTAAGCAGAGCCTTGCGGACGTTCTTCACTACCCTGATCCTAAGTGTTCTGAGTTGAAACGAACTCTGGCTCAATATCACGGACTGGCGGAGGAGCAAATCCTGGTCGGGGCCGGTTCCACGGAATTCATTTACGCCATACCCCGGGTTTTGAGCGTTAAGCGTCCTCTGATCGTTACCCCTGCTTTCAGCGAATATGAAAACGCGCTGGAATGTTCACCGGGAAGGATTAACGTAAGCATTCATTACTTGGAGACGAAGGAAGAAGATGGGTTTGAACTTTGCGTGGAAAGCCTCCTCTTTGCCCTAACCCAGGGATATGATGCCCTCTATCTTGGCAATCCCAACAACCCCACGGGAATCCTAACAGAGAAAGAGGATCTTCTGAAAATCTTAGCCCAGGCAGAGCGGGAAAAAGTCTGGTTCATCCTGGATGAGGCCTTCATTGATTTTGTCGAAGAGGAATCTTTCAAGAGGGAAGTCATCTCCTCCTCGAGGCTGATTATTCTCCGCTCGTTGACGAATTTCTTTGCCCTACCCGGTTTGCGGGTCGGCTACCTCATTGCCCATCCAGAAACCATCCAGCATTTTTCCCGGAACAAGGAACCCTGGACCGTGAATGCCCTGGCCCAGATTGCGGCCAGGGTGAGTTTGCAGGATGCAAAATATATCCGCCGGACAAAGGAATGGATCAAACTGGAGCGCAACCGTTTAACCCAGGGCCTGCGAGCCATCCCAGGTTTTATCCCCTATCCCGGTAAGGCCAACTATCTTCTGGTCGAGATCCACCCCAACCTCAGACTGGATGCCGCCGAACTACGTGAAAAACTGATCTCCTATGGAATCCTCATTCGGGATTGCCGTTCTTTCCATCACATAGGCCCATACTTTTTCCGCGTCGCCGTGCGGGGACGCCGGGAGAACAACGCCCTACTCAAAGCTCTGCGTCGGGTACGCTAAGAAATCATTTCTCCGTAGGCTTTAGCCAGCGAGTCAAAGCTCCTAATAGTTTAAAAAATTCGTAACACTTTAGCCCTTTAAAAGAGGTGGGGCGTAAGGTCAGAGGGAATCCATGGTCCGGGGGCCTGGGCGGCCCGCTTGGAATCATAAGGCGCTGATTTCTTCGCCGGTGGGGCGGGGAAACCGCCCCCGCCTCCTCCGACGGAAAAGAGCGGGGTTCTTCGTGGCCAAGCGGAAACCCGGCCGATGCTTCCGGCGCGTTCCACCCAGACCCCCGGACCTCAACAAAGGTGGTAAAACCACTTTTTCAAACCGCTAAATTGATACAAAAATACTTTCCAACAGGGCGCAACCTAAAGGTTGCGGCTACAATTCGAGAAATCTGCCGGAAAATCAAAGAATAGTCAAAAAGATGACTTTTTAATTTTTTTTTGGACATTTATTGAGCTATACACTTTCCCCGTAACGGTTATAACCATTAAATATTTTTAATGCTTTTGCTTTTTATCTGCCTGGCATGCTAATTGCTCAATACAGGGACAGATTATGGGCTATTTAGGCCATTTTTGTAAAATCACATAGCCAGAAGAATAATATTCAACATGATTCAAGAAGAAGGACTTAGACCGCATAAGGGCAAAATACTAAAAAAGAGAGGTTCTTCTCCAATTTTTACGGAAGAGAAAGACGAAGCTCTTTATCTCAAATGGCCGAGGGTGATCTCGGTTAGCAGCGGCAAGGGGGGCGTGGGGAAAACGAATATTGTGGCCAATCTGGCCTTCGCTTTTACCCAGATGCAAAAGAGGGTTTTAGTCCTGGATGCCGATTTAGGACTGGCCAATATCAATATTCTGTTGGGGTTGGTCCCGCGTTATACCATTGAACATCTTCTGTTAAGAGAAAAAAGTGTCTCGGACATATTGATCAAAGGCCCGGGAGGGATGTCCATCATACCGGCCAGCTCCGGCGTTCTGGAATTAACCTACCTGAATGAAAGCCAGAAGATTTTCCTTCTGAATGAACTGGATCTGCTGGCCGAGTCAGTGGACATTTTATTGATTAATACGGCGGCCGGGATTTCTGCCAATGTCCTCTATTTCAACCAGGCTGCTAAAGAATCGATTCTAATTGCCACGCCGGAACTTACTTCGATCACCAATACCTTGGCTTTGATTAAAGTCCTGTCCGCAAAACACAAGAAAAAGAAGTTCACCATCCTGATTAATTTTGTCCGCAATGGTAAGGAGGCCCAAAAAGTCTATAAGAAAATCAGCATGGTGGTTGACCGCTTCCTGGGCAGCTTATCGCTTGATTATTTGGGTTTTATCCCGTTCGATGAAAACCTTCCCAAAGCCGTGAAACAACAACGAGCGGTCTTGGAGCTTTATCCCCAGGCCATTTCCAGCCGCAGTTTTATGGAGGTAGCCAGAACCCTGGCTGAAAAGTCGCCGGGCGCCGGTTCCAACGGCAATGTTCAATTTTTCTGGAAGCACCTTCTTCAAAACCATACCATCAGTCATCAGAGAAAGCCGGGGGGTCTAATTGAAAGCGAGAGCTATCCAGCATAAAGCATATTCTCTGGACTTGCCTGCTCTGGCGTCTCAGGGCCATGCTTCGTCCAGGGGGGAAGAAGTGATCCTGAAATATACCCCGTTAATCAAGTACATAGCCCAACGCCTGGCCATGCGCTTCCCCCCGCATATTTCTGCTGAGGATTTGATCGGGGCCGGAGTGATCGGGTTAATGGATGCCTTGAATAAATTTGATCCTGAGAAAAAGGTGCAGTTTAAGACCTATGCCGAATTTCGGATTAAGGGAGCGATGCTGGATGAATTAAGGTCTCTGGATTGGGTTTCCCGGTCTGTTAGGCAAAAGGCCGCCCAGGTGGAGAAAACGTATCGGGCCTTAGAGAAGAAAAAAGGGCGGGCCGTGGAAGATGAAGAGATAGCCCAGGAAATGGGTCTTTCCCTCGACGATTATTACGAAAGGCTAAAAGAGATCCAGGGAGTCTTTTTATTGGACATCGAGACCCTTTGGACAAAATTCTCTAAGCTTGTGGAAGAGGATATTTTCAACCTGGTCATGGATGAAGATGAAAATCACCCCTTCCATTTATTCTGCCTGGTGGAGTTGAAGGAGGTGTTAGCCCGGGCCATCGGGGAGCTAACTAACAAGGAAAAAATGGTGGTATCGCTCTATTATTATGAAGACTTGACTTTGAAGGAAATCGGCGAGGTGTTGGGTTATACCGAATCACGCATATGTCAGATTCACACCAAGGCGATTTTAAAACTAAGATCTAAACTAAAATATTCCCTGAAGGACTTCGTCTAAAGCTTTTCTCTCCCCCCGGGTCGGATCTTTTCCTTTTAATTTACCTCCATTTCAACGATTTGCAGTTCATGGCCTTTATCGACCCTAAAAGAATGAGAGGCGCAGATAGGGCATTCAAGGACAAAAGCTCCTTCCATTTCAAAATGGCTTTTGCACCCGTTACAGAACCCGCCGAGCGGCACCACGTCGATAATGAATTTCGCGTCGCTGGCCAGCGAACCTTTTTTGACGGCATCGAAAGCAAAGGCAAAGGCCGCCGGTAAAATACCCGAGGCCCCTCCTACCTGAACCCTTACGGATTCAACGGAACTAAATCCTTCCTCCTGGCATTTTTTTTCAACGATATCCAGAAGACTTAAGGCGATGGATACTTCATGCATACTCCTAACTCGCTTCTTCTTCCAATTGGGCGATTTCCTCTATTAATTTTAAGGCATCCTCGGCCGCCTGGCGGTCAATCTTTTGAATGGCGAACCCGGCATGCACCAGCACATAATCCCCTACCGCCGCCTCCTCGGGCAAGAGGAGCAAGCTTACCTCCCGCCGAACTGCCGAGACATCGATGGTAGCGATTTTATCTTTTAAAGCCACAATCTCAGATGGTACGGCCAGGCACATCGACAGATTCTCCGCTCGTTTTTTTGCGAAAGGTAACGCCCCACTCCCGGAGTTTTGCTAAAATGGTTTCTAAAAATTTTTCGAAATTTTTATTTACGGCCCCGGATAGGGTAAGCCCCACTTCCATCGTTTCAGGCTGAATTCCTATGAGGGTTATTTTTGCTGGCCTCGTGCCTAAAAAGCTTGAAGCAAAGAGGAGATCCGCCAGGCCGACATGATGCAGGGAGAGCTTGGGCGCTAAAAAAGAGGGAATCTCTTCATCTTCGATAATGGCGATGGTTCCGGGAACTTCTTTTAGGTTTAGGGCATCGGCAAAGAGGATTTTTTCCACCCCCTCGATCAGGGGGAGAAGGTCCAGGCCAAGCGTTCCTCCATCGAGGAGGCGGATGTCTTCAGGAAAATCAAACCTTTTGCGGAGCGCTTCGACCGCATGCACCCCCACCCCCTCGTCGCTCAGGAGGATGTTGCCCAGTCCGATCAATGAAATTTTATTTTTCATCCACAGTCTTATATCCGCTGAAAATTGAACTGATCATAGAATTCTTTTCTATACTGTCAATATACCATCCGGCATATACATGAAAAACCGCAAAAGCGATCATCAGCCACATAATAAGATGGTGATAGAGGCGAAGGGTTTGGGCAGAAATGTATGGCAGAATCCATCCACCCATAAGCGTTGAGACAAATCCGTGATGGCTTTCTGAATACATGGCAAAACCGGTTACAATTTCGAAATGGAAAAAGAAAAACAACCCGAGATATGTAAAAGCGGCTAAAGCGTGATGCCCCGTCCGATGGGGATGGTCCTTTTTCAAAAAAAGATAAAATTTTATATCGTCAAATATGGCCTTCCAGGCATGTCTGGTTAAAGGCACAAATTCACCCCATCGGGCATATTGGTTCCCCACAAAGGCCCAGTAAATTCTGATGATAAAACTCACCGTAAAAACATAGGCCGCCACAAAGTGGATAAACCTCATGATAGACATGAGGTGGAAATCTCCCGTGGGAGGAGGAACCAGGAAGGGTTTGCTTATGTAAAAGCCGGTAAAAGAAAGGACCACTATCGAAATAGCGGCAAGCCAATGAGTTAGTCGAACCGGCAATTCCCAGACATATACCCTTTTCAACATGGCGCCCTCCTCTCCTATAAAGCTCTTACCTTAACCAACTCCCTCCGCTGGGGGTCAACTACATGAATGGCGCAGGCCATACAAGGGTCGTAGGAATGAATGGTCCGTAAAATTTCCAGCGGTTTGTTGGGGTCGGCCAGGGGAGTGTTAATCAAGGCTTCTTCGTAAGGACCTCTTTGGCCTTTGGCGTCTCTCGGGGAAGAGTTCCAACCACCTGGAACAACGCACTGATAATTAGCCACTAAGCCATCTTTGATGACCACCCAATGGCAAAGGAACCCGCGGGGCGCTTCGTGGAAACCATAACCCTTGGCTTCTTTGGGCCAGGTGGAGGGGTCCCATTTCTCTCCGCTATGGATGCGCAGATCACCACCCTTCATCTTTCCGGCCAGTTCATCAATCCAGATCGGCAGCATCTCTGCGGTCACCAGGGTCTCAATCCCCCTGGCCGCGGTCCTGCCCAGGGTTGAGAATAAAGCCTCCGGCCCGACCTTCAATTTTTTTAGCACCCCATCTGTTACCTCTTTGATCCTTTTGTGCCCTAAGGCATAGGCGATGAGCATTCTGGAGAGGGGACCAACTTCAGTGGCCAGACCATCATAACGGATTCCTTTGACCCAGGTGTACTTCTTGGAGGTGTCGAGGAATTCATAAGGCGGCTTTGGCCCCGTGTAATTGGGAACCGTTTCCCCCACCCAGGGATGTTTGGCCTTATCGTCCCCGTCGCCGTACTTGTACCAGGCATGGGCCGCATCTTCCGTGACTTTCATATGGTCGATTGGCTCAACCTTGCTTAAATTCTTGTTGCGAATGAATCCTGCCGGTAGCCAGCAGTTGGTCGTGTTGCTCAGGTTGTCATTCTGGAACTCTCCGCAGGAGATAAAATTGCCGACTCCGCCGCCGATGCCGGCCCATTCTTTGTAATAAGAGGCAATGGCCAACAGATCGGGGATGTACACTTTCTCCACAAAATCGAGGGCTTTGTTGGCCAGGCTCTTCATGAAAGCCAGGCTGCCGGCGTTGAGGGCATTCTGACTGTTGGGATCGACCGGGACCGACATCCCCCCCACGAGATAGGTCTGGGGATGGGGATTCTTGGCCCCGAGAAGGGCGTGCATGCGAATCACGTCTCTCTGCCATTCCAAAGCTTCCAGGTAATGAGCAACTGCCAGAAGATTTACCTCAGGAGGAAGTTTATAAGCTGGATGTCCCCAGTACCCATTGGCAAAAATTCCCAGCTGCCCGCTTTCAACCAGACCTTTGACCCTCCCTTGGATGGCTTTGAAATGGCCTGGGGTGGCGTTTGGCCAGTCGGACAGGGATTGGGCTATGCTTGCCGTTTTGGTTGGATCAGCTTTCAAAGCACTGACTATGTCCACCCAATCCAGGGCATGCAGGTGATAGAAATGGACCACATGGTCTTGTACATATTGAATACCTGAAATCAAATTTCTGATGATCCGGGCGTTATCCGGAATTGTAATTCCCAGGGCATTTTCTACAGCTCTCACGGAGCTGGTGGAGTGAACCGTTGTTCAGACCCCGCATATTCGGGAAAGAAAGGCCCAAACCTCCCTCGGATCGCGGTTCTTGACAATCAACTCAATGCCCCGCCACATGGTTCCGGAGACCCAAGCATCTTTTACCTTCCCGCCTTCCACTTGAGCCTCGACCCGCATATGACCCTCAATTCGGGTAATTGGATCAATCGCGATCTTCGGCATTATCTATTCTCCTTTCAGCTTTTTGTTCTTCAGTCTCGTTGGTTTGTTTAATACCCCTGGTCTTGATTTCCTTTACAATTGCATGGGTGACTATTCCCGCACCCGCTGCCGCGACCAGACCCAAACCAATTTTATCTGCCATTAACTGGTAACCGGCGCCTACAACATAGGGAAGCCTGCTGTAAATCGGTCCCATGACATCCCAGTTATTATTAGCCGCACAGGCAAAACAGGGATGCCCGGCCTGGACCGGCCAGCTTGTCCCCTCATTGTACTTCACCGTAGGACAATTGTAATAGGCCTCGGGTCCTTTACAGCCCAAATCGTAAAGGCACCACCCCAGACGATGACCTTCATCCCCCCATTTCCTTACGAACTGGCCGGCGTCGAAGTGCATGCGTCTTTCGCAGTTGTCGTGAATCCTCTTTCCGTATCCAAAGAGGGGGCGAAGATGGCTATCGAGAGCCGGGAGTGTCCCGAAAGTCAAAAAGTGAACGATGGTGGCCGTAATGTTTTCCGCATTGACCGGGCATCCGGGAAGATTTACCACCGTTGCTTTTGGAACAGCCTCTTTGACCCCCACACACCCTGTCGGGTTAGGAGCGGCACTGGCCACCCCTCCCCACGAAGCGCAGGAACCTACAGCCAGTGTGGCCAGGGCGTTTCCACACACTTCCCGGGCGATTTCCAGAGCTGAATGGCCATCGATTGTGCAATACATACCCCCGTCCTTCATGGGAATGGCCCCTTCCACGATGGCAATATATTTTCCCTTGAGGTCTTTAACCACGTCCTTTTTGGATTTTTCAGCCGCTTTTCCCGCAGGGGCCATGATGGTTTCGTGGTACTCCAAAGAGATCACATCCAGGACTATCTCGGCGATGGTGGGTTTGGTTGCCCGGAGAATGGATTCGGTGTCTCCGGTACAACCCGAAAACTCCAGCCAGACGGCGACCGGTTTTTTCTTCTTTTCCAGCGCTTCAGCAATTTTGGGGATAAATGACGCAGGGAGAGCAAGGGTTGCCGCCATGGTAGTGCAGAATTTTAAAAAGTCCCTGCGGGAAACTCCTCGTTTAGAAAGAGCCTGAGAGAAGCCATCCTCATGCATAGAAGTCCTCCTTTAGAAAGTTCGTTTCATTCCAAAAATAATCTGGTTTAAAAAACGCTTAAACAGAGGTGCTTTACCTGCCAATCGGAACACCTTATTAGAGACTGTTACGATAAAAAACAAAAATTAAGTCCTATCCAAAGGTATTTGAAATTTCCATCTGATTCCCTACCCCTTTGATGGGGGAAGGTGTGAAAAAATCGATTTGGTTCTTTTTTCGTCATTCCGGCGAAAGCCGGAATCCAGTGTTTTCAAGGCTTTACGAACTTACTGGACCCCGGTTTTCACCGGGGTGACGGCTGAAATTCAATTTTTTCACACCTTCGGGGAGGGTGAGGGTGGGGGTGAATAGAAAAATGATCCCCCTCCGCCAGGGGAGGGGAGATTTTAGGGATATTATTAAAGTCTGAGAAGAAAATTCTCAGATTGAAAGATGTAAGAATCTAAAAAATAATTTCAGGGAAAAGAACCGTCAATTTCCAATGTGTTATGGTTTTTGCCCACAAATTTTTGGATTTAGATTAGAGTAATTTATCGTTTTATTGTGCTCATCAAAAATCTGGATCATTTTGTGGAAATTAAAAGGAACTTTGTTTTTATCGTAACAGTCTCTATTAAAAACTCTTTTCTTTAACTTCGCTATCCTAATTCCCGGCGTTTCCATATCCTTACTCGAAATACTACATCGAATCAGGAATTGGAGGAGGCATGTTTTCAGAAATTTATTCACATTCAAACATTTTTCCCTCAACGCTCACTTAAATTGTCCCACTTATGCTCAATAGAATTGACCCACCCTAAGAGTGTATTATTGCGCGCGCAATATGAGAATATTTTCACTCAACTATCTGATTTTTAAGCATTGTGGCTATACCTATGCTTATATAACCTGAAGTACTCCTGCCTGGGTTATTTTTCCTTAGCATAAGTGGGTCAATTCCTATGAGTGTCAAAGTTCTATCCCTTTCAGCCTTAAGAATTCCTCCAATTTAGCTTTTTCCAGAATCCTCTTTTCGGCCGCCTCAAAAAGCACGGTTCTAACCTGAAGGGCGTTTTCAAAATTATTTTTTGCGTTCAAGGAATAAATGAAATACTGGACATAGAGATGCGTATGGGGGCTGGTGGGAGTATCTACAAAAATCAGGTTGATTTTACCGGTTTTCATCAAATCGCTGATCAATGGCTCCACCTGGGGCTCAATGCCTCGGCAGGGAGGGCAGAAATAATCGGTGTAGAGAACAACTTTGATCGCCCCGTTGCCGAATGAGGGTAGAATTTCCCCTTCTCCAAAAACAGGGCTAACGATCCCCGGCAGCAGCCAAGTGAAGATAAATATGGCTAAGACCGATAACCCATATTTATGAATTGCTATCTTTTTCATTTTTCCTCCCTGATGGAAATATAGCCTCAGTTCTTTCCCTCTGCGCCCTTCGGAAAACAAGATGAGGTTGAGCGGACGGCATGAACAGCTGTGCCGATACTGATCTGAGGATGAATAGAACAGGGCTTAGATCTTTGATCGGTTGAATAGTATTAACAGCGTAGGGGAGGATAATCCGGCATGGTTAAGCATGGATTTGAAAGGGGAAAGAGAGGTTTCCACACTATCCCCAAAAGCTTATTCCCAAGCCTGGCTTCCAAAACAAAAACAATCCCGCTCTCCATTGGTTTTTCTTTGGAAATCAGAGCTTGATTCCCGCACGGCCCCTGTTTTTCTATCTGCTTCGGGCAAAAAATGTTGCAGGAGGTGGACAGGTAATTGGAAAAGGCCAAGGGGGGCCCAGCAGAAAAACGATTACCGGCCCATAAAAAATGGGCCGGAAGCTTATCCAATTTGTATTGCTCACAATTTTCATCCTGCTGATTTTTAAACTGGCCCCTGTGGTCGTATTATAGACTATTTTTTTACAAATATTATTTCGGCAACCCACCCCTGAAATCTTCAGCGGTTTAATTCTCCTCTGTCTCTTTTCCCCTCCACCGGCCCTATGGCATTTCGTAGCCCGCTTCCTTTAAGAGTGAAAGAAGCCTTTCCCTTTTCTCGCGGAAAGGATCGTTAAAAAGCGGAGGGCATTTAACGATAGGGAGTTCATCCTGCTGGAGTTTGGCGGCAAAAGCCATACAGGTAGGCTCGCCGCATTTCCGGCAGTTGGTCCCGGGCAGGAGTTTAAAAATATCCAGGACCTTAATTGGTTCGCGGCCTTGATAATCCACTTTCAGGGTTTCCCGCCCTTCATAGGTTACATTGATCAGCTCTTTCAGCCAATGGAAAACCTTCTCCGCTTCCTGTTTATCATTCAATTTCGTAACAGCAATTTGGTGAGGCTGCAGGGTGATTAAACGTCCATCTTTCTTGAAGCTCAGGATCTTCGAATCGGGATTGTAAAGGCAACCCTTGATAAGGCCATTGAGGTAGGGAAACACCTCTTCGATGCTTTCCTGAAGCTCGGCGATGGCGTTAAGCTTTTGAGAGGAAGGGTTACACTCCGGCGGCATAACCCGAAAACGAAGTTCTTTCAGAAGCATCCCTGCGTTCGTGAAATTTTTATAATGAATCTATGATCAATAATAATAATAGAAGAAAGGCTGTCAAGCAGAAAAACTCACTTGCCACTTTCCCTTTGCCAAGTCAGTTATAAATTCATTAAGATCGGTAATAAAAAGGCACGGAATAAGAACCGAAAAAGGGTTCGTACCATGCTGCGACGGAATATCTTCCTCCCTCTTTAAGCTCGAAAATACTTTGAAAATTTAAAAGTGAAGGGTGGCAAGTCCCTTAGAGGTCTTGACAAATGAGGTTATAATAAGTATAAATAAAATGTAGTTACATAAACTACATTAACCCGAATGGAGATTGCGATGATTAGCGTGGGGATCAGAGAGGCGAAGATCAATTTAAGTAAGCTATTAAAGCGGGTCATGCAAGGTCAGGAAGTTGTTATTACGGATCGGGGAAAACCGGTAGGGAAAGTTGTTCCGATACCGAAGGAGCATCTTCCGATGGCCGAGCGAATCAGAAAAATGGAAGAGCAAGGTCTATTCGGACCGGTGCGCAAAGGCAGGGCAATGCGACTGCCGCCGCCGCTTCCCGCACCCGAGGGTCTTGCTCACCGATTTCTTCAGGAGGACCGGGACGCATGAATCAAGAGGAGAAAAAGATCGTGCTTTACTGGGACGCATCTGCGATTCTCTCCGCGCTGATAAAAGACACCTGGAGCGAGGAAGCACAGAAATGGGCGCGCAAAGAAGGCGTTCATTTGCTTTCCTCGTTGGCCTATGCCGAGGTCCTGGCGGTCCTTTTCCGGATGAAGAGGGAAAGGATGATGGCGGAGGTGCTTGTGGAAGCCGCCCTTGAAACCCTCGAAAACGGCCCTTGGCGGCGATTGAACCCTGGACCTACGTGGGGCCTTATGGCCGAGCTTTCCAAACGATGGCCCCTCAGGGGGGCCGATCTCTGGTACCTTTCCGCAGTTAAAAGCGTTCGCGATCATCTCCCGGAAGTGAAGTTTTTGACATTTGACTCGAGGCTCAGGGCGGCTGCTCAGGGAGAAAAAATCGGCCTGTAAAGCGGCATGGGAAGCCGCAAGTTCCTCATATAATGTTGCTCCCCTAAAAATAGTACCTCGCTCTCAATTCTATCCGGTAGTCGTTGGGCTTTTCCCCGAATTCCGTTTCCTCCCCGCCGATGAGGAAGGTGGCTTTGAGACGCAGCTCCAGGTTGGTAATGCCGGTGTAGGCAACCTCGGGAGCGATGGAAAAACTGGAATCATTCAAATTTACAATCGTCGTCAGGGACGGCGTGAAATAGAGGATGTCGAAGGGCTCCTTCTGGCTGATTCGCAGGTAGAGATAGTCCCTCATCGGGTTGGGCCGGCCGTAATTGCCCTGGCTCAGGTTCAGTGCCCTTCCTAAGAGAGCGTCGCTCCCTGTTGTTAGGTAACTATTATAGGCCCGGCCTACAAATTGATAAAAATCCTGGAACTCATCCTTGGTAAACCCCGTTCCGTTCCGATAATATTCCAGGATATAAGTCGTCTCCCGCTGGCTCAGGTAACGGACCCCCAATAGGTAGCTGACCGTATCGGAAGTGGAGCTGAGAATATTTCCATTGGAATCGATATATCTCTTTTGGAATTCTTCGATGTAGGCAAACTCTCCATGGATCTCGAAGTTGGAAGTAAGGTTCCTGGAAAAATCTATTCCATACCTGGAGGTACGGCTTCCGCCGGTAAAGACGATGAAATCGATATCCGTGTCATAGAGAAGGAGGTAAAGCTTGGCGGCCACGTTGGCCTTTTCCGTGGTGCCGAAATTATCATTTACATGCGTCAGGACCGGCAGGAAAACGGGAGTAAAGGAAATGGTCTTCAAGGGCCCGGAAAAGCTCCGGATCCAATCGGCGGAAAGCACCCAGAATCCTTCGAGAGCCAAATCCGGTTCATCAGGGTCCTTGGGGCGGTCGATGAAGGCGACGGGGTTCCAGGCATATCCTTTCCCCCACTTGAGCGTCTTCTTCCCCATATCCAGGGTGAAGGAGTTTGAAGGCTTCAGGGACAGGAAGCCTTCATAAAGGCTTGTCTCATCGGACCAACCCTGGTAGGTATGACTCAAATCGCCATTTACCCTGCCAAAAATTCGGGCAATGCCGTATTCATAACTCCCCTCCAACTGGAGGCGGAAATTGTATTCTTCGATGGTCCGCCCCTCATCGCGGTTGTAGAACTTCAACTTGTATAGGGCGGCGTTCGGGTCGAGGCCGGAGAGAACCGGGCGGAATTCGCCGTAGCCCCCTAAATGATAAGGTTTCTTCTCTATTTCCGAGAGTTCAAACTTGTACTCCTCGCCGGGGGCTAAGGAGTACAAGTAAAAGAGCAGCAATAGGGTGGATAAAAAAAGCTTCTTCATTTTCGCAAAGAATCGATATTCGGCATAAAAGTCAGGGTAAATACTTCATCCTTGAAATCCCTCTTCTGGATCTTGGCGAAGATCATGATCGATTTATAACCCTTGTACAAGGGGCTGTCGGTCTCGATGTACGACGGCCTGACAATCCCGCCCCCAAAGTCTTTCACCTGCTTATAATACAGGGTCTTGATGAGCATATCGGCTTCGGTCCGGCATTCGATTTTGGTGGGCAGCTTTTTATCTTTATCCGCCCAGAGCTTCAATTGGTCATAGGCCACCGTCTTGGTTTTGGCTTTGAGATGAAGCAAATATTCACTGCCGGTCTCATCCACCTTCACCACGTCGTACTCCGCCGCATAATCCAGTTGCAGGATGTCGGAGTTATTGAAAACTCCCCCGATGACCGATTGCAGGCTGGTGATCCGGATGGGCTTGCCTACGTTGGGAATGTAAAGCCACATGTTCTCTCCCAGCCTTAAAGTACTCCTCCCCCTCTCGCTGGCCGGCTCTAAGAAGAGGGCCGCCACTTTATCCAATCCTTTCTTGACCGAATAAAGGACGAATTCTTTCTTCCGCCCATCCGGCTCGACGTTGATGAGTTTCCGGTATAACTCGTATGACTCGGGGTTGAGGTTCCGGTCAATCTGTTTTAAAAGTTGCGTGCCGTCAAGGGCATAGGCCGGTACGGCAAAGACCAATGTAATAATCAAAATAAATATTCTTAGCATGGTTTTTTTCCTCTCTCGAAGCTTTAACCTTTCAATTTTTGAATTATTTAAGCATCCCCCCACCCTCACCTTCCCCCTCGAGGGGGGAGGGTTGGGAGGGGGTGATTTTTTTTAGATGCGGCTCTGCCGCCCTGCATATTCTGGACCCTTACTTTTTTGCTTCCAAGACCTTCTTCAAGGCCTCTTCAGCGCTCCCTTTGAATTCGAGATACCGCATTCCCTTGCCTTTCATGGCGTCGATCATGTTTTTCCCGAATTCCCCGGCCACGACCATCCTTGCTCCCTTTTGAGCCAGGAACGGAACGACCGAAGTCCCGGCGCCCCCCTTGGCTGCCTTGTAAGGGTTCTCTACCGCTTCCAGGAATTTTCCCGTCTCATCGAAGATCAGGAAGTAGGGACTGCGGGCAGCCACCCCGCTCACCTTCGCTGCGGCTGTTTTTTCCTCTGCAGCCACGGCAATTTTTCCTTTCTCCGCGGCATAAACAAGGCTCGTTATGAGGATAAACGCAGTTAGAATGGATAATCCTATCTTTTTCATTTTGCATCTCCCTTATATTTTATATTTTATTTATTTTATTTTTTCCCTTTCTCCTATAACCTTTGACCTTTCACCCTCTTCTATACATGTCTCAGCGCCTTGATGGGCTCCATGCGCGAGGCCTTCAAGGCTGGCTGGAGGCTGGCGACCACGGAGACGAAGATCACGATGACCGAGACAACCAGCATATTCATGGGATCAATGGTGGGGGACAGGACCAGCCCCTTTTGCCTTCCGAAATCGAAAGTCACCCATCCCGAAACGTTAAGGATGAAGATAATGGCCAGCCCGAGGATGTTTCCGATCACCACCCCGATGACTCCGAGGCACAATCCTTCCATGACGAACATGGACAGAATCTTCCCCGGAAGGGTGCCGATGGCGGCGATCGTCCCGATCTCCCGGATCCGTTCATACACGGCCATGATCATCACGTTCATGATGCTGATCAGGACCACGGCGATGAGCATGAGCTGGATAAAGATGGTCATCATGTCAATCATCCGGGCGATATTGTAAAAGGGAGACAATTGCTGCCAGGAGTGGACTTCAAAGATTGGTTTCCCTTCTTTGTTCACCTCCCCCGAGAGCAGGCCGTCGAGCTTCCGGGTGATGGCATCCACTTTGCCGAAATCCTTGAGCCGGATCGCCACTTCGCTGATCTCCATCTCCCCCATGCGCAGCACTTCCATGGCGTCTTCGATATGGACGTAGCCATCCCTTCCTCCGGGGCCGGTGGCGCTTTCCAGGATTCCGGCAACCTTGAACTGCTTGCCGTTGACCGAACCATCCTGGTTCGTGGCCACAACCACAATCATATCTCCTTTTTTCACCTTCATTCCTCGGGCAAGGAGTTCGGGAATAAAAATTTCCCCCTTATCAAACGACTTGAAATCATTCATGATCCTTGAAGTCAACAGAGGAATGGTTTTGAATTCTTTCTCCGGGTAGATCCCGTTTAACCGGATACTGGAGGTCTCCACAAAATTGCTGAACATCCCCCCGAATTTGATCCGCGGTGAATAAGCCTCAACTTCGGGCTGCTGATTCAGGATGCCCTCTAACTTCTTAAACGCCTGGAGTTTCAGATTCATGGTGAGCGGAAGGGTTTCGATGGAAGCCAAGAAACCTTTGCGATGAACCTGCAAGTGGCCAATCATGGAATCGGTGATCTGGCTGATCATCATGTTCTTGAAGGAGCCGGAAATGGAAATATATCCCAGGACGAAGATCACGCCGATGGCGATCAGGGATACGGTCAATAGTGTTCTTCTTTTATACCGGAAGAGATTCCGGACGGCGATCTTAAAAAGGTTACCCATTCTGCTTTCCCCCTTTCACCTGCTTGTCCACCAGTTCCCCATCGGCCAGGGAATAGATGATCTCCGCCTCCCCCACGATCTTCTGGTCATGGGTGGAAAAAATGAAGGTCGACTTCAGCTCATCCCGCATTTTTTTCATCAAGTTGATGATGGTATAGGCGGTCTTCGAGTCCAGGTTGGCCGTCGGCTCGTCGGCCAAAACCAGCTTGGGGTCGGAGACCAGCGCCCGGGCCACGGCCACCCTCTGTTTTTGCCCCCCGGAGATCTGGTCGGGGTATTTGTCCTTCTGGTCGGCCATGCCCACGGCCTCAAGAACGGCCATCACCCGTTTTCTCCTTTCTCCGGCAGCGGTATTTTTGACGATGATGAGGGGATATTCGATGTTCTCAAAAACCGTCAGGACCGGTATCAGGTTGAAGTCCTGGAAGATGAACCCCAGGTTATCCCCTCGGAACTGGGCGCTCTGGTGCCGGTCGAGCTTCAGGATATCCGTTCCCACGACGGTTAAATTCCCCTGCGTGGGTTTGTCAAGACACCCGATCAAATTCAAGAGGGTCGTTTTCCCGCTTCCCGAGGGGCCGACAAAGGAAACGAAGGAGGCCGGCTCGATCTCAAAGCTTACATCTCTCAAGGCCCGCACCAAGACCTCCCCGGTCTGATAATCTTTACTCACCTTGGTTGCGACTACCTGGTAGTCCTTGCTGATATTTTCCGCTACGATCAAACTCATAAGATCTCCTTTTTAAATAAATCAATCTTGATGGTCTCGTAAAAAGTCAGCATAAATATGGTTTTGTAAAAAGCTCCAGATGCAAGGCGCGCAAAACCTGAGGAGTGAAGCCTACTTACAGGTACGCTGCAACGACGAAGGTGAAGCGCAACGCCGTAGATGGACTTTTTACGAAACCATCAATTTTTACTACCGTCTCCTCTTAATGCTCCCCTTCTTTTATCATGAATTGATTCTCTTTTATTTTCAATATTTTTTCCCCCGACCTCTCATTTGGCTTGGCCCCCAGCCCATTCCGGAGCCATAATTGAACCCCAGATTGCAGCCCGGGGGAAGGCGGGACAATTGGTCAGGGGTAAATAGCGCCCGGGCTTTCAAATGGTATTGAATCGATATTTCATCTATTTTTTTCTGAATATTTGAAAACTGGCTTTGTTTTTCGAGAATCATCCTCCGATCTGGTTTGGGACTGTCCATCAAAGAACGCATTTCATAATGTAAGTACATATAATGGTTGCGCAAATAAGAAAATTCCTTATAAAAAGATCGGTGCAAATCTTCCAGTTCCTTCAATTGTTGTGACGTTGCCTCCAGGTAAGGCTTTGTCCAGCAAGGGGAATCAGAGACCGGGAAAATCCGCCTTCCATAAGTTTCGCCCCGTTGAGCAAATCCCGGAGAAGCAGAGAACCATATTTTGAGACTCCCGGCCTTACGCCGGAAAAAATGAAGAACCCATTTAAATCCTGCAAAAATATTCAACAAGGACTGCGATACCCTGAGGCACACACCCCTTAAGCGAGGAAATGAAATCAGCAGCGAAGGGGTGGAGAATTGAGGAAGATTACGGATGGGGAAAAGAGGGGAAAATGATTATTCTGGAAGGCAACGGGAGCCTCAATACTTATAGAGTCTCCGCCATTCGAAAAGGATATTTCACCGCAATGAAATTTATCTTTGGAGAACGTAACCTGATGTCCACAGGGCCCGCATTTAGCCGCTTTTTTCTCCTTAAAGACATTGCAGGCCGTGGGCAACTTGGTGGCAAAGGCCAAAGGCGGGCCCAGCAAGAGAGCGATAACAAGCGCGGTTAGGAAGATAAGCACGTATGTTTTATCGCGGGCATTCATTTTATCTAAACTCCTCTTTCCAGCTTAATTGTGAGCAACATTGATGCCAAGGAGTTTTAAATTTTAAAATTGCCTTGAATTTTAATGGGTTGTATTATATTTCGGAAAAAATTGTGGGGAAGAGGAAAGAATTGCTTCGACAATTCTGTCGATATCCTTGAAGAAGATTTAAATAATTCCCATCAGTTAAAAAAGGAACCATTTCGACGAGCTTGCCGAGGAAAGGCAATTTTGTCGAAGGTCTCATATTTCAATTTTCTTAAAGGCTTCTCCGTAAAGATATCCTTTGGCTTCACCGACTTCTGAAGCACGGTTCCTGATTCGCTCCTGGACTCCCGGAGCAGTAAGGCCCTGGCTTTCATGACAGCGGACAGCCTGGAGTTTGAGCTCAAGGAATTCACTAATATCCACCAAGAAATCGGGATTGTCAGTCCCGAACAGATAAACCTCTTTCACCCGAAAGGGCTTCAGCCCCTGGACCAGCTGATCGGGGTAAAATAGATGATCCCGGGCGGCGATGACCGCATCCAATGCAAGGAATCCAGCAGCTCGATGATCGGGGTGGAGCTGATAAAGCTTCCATGGGTCATGCGTAAAAACTACGGCTGGCTGATGCAACCGAATTATGCGGGTAATCTCTTTCCGAAGATGCGGGGATTCCTCTAATTCTCCATCAGGGACCCCCAAAAAGGTGACCCCGGAAACCCTCAGGATTTTTGCCGCGGCCTCTTGTTCCTTTTCCCGGATCTCCGCCAGTTTTCCAGAGGTCATGGAAAGGTCTTCGCTCCCCTTATCTCCATTGGTTAGCACGAGGTAATGAATAACTTGCCCCTCTTTGGCCCATTTGGCTGTGGTGCCGCCACAATTCCCCTCCGCATCGTCCGGATGGGCAAATATAATCATGACTTTCCCTGGCGAGGGGGCTTGCTGTGAATTATGCATTTCGGCTTTTTCTTCTTTTTAAACCTCCTGACTTCTCCTGCGGAAAATGGCCACCGAGATTTCAAAGAGAAAGAAACAGAATCCCAGCAAGATCAAAATGTCTATCCATCGATGCAGCAATCCCCCGCCTGTTAGTAAAGACTGCCTTAATGCGTCCACGGAATAGGTCAGGGGCAGGCCATAGCCGATGATCTGAAGGATCAGAGGCATGGAGGTGAGGGGGAAAAAAACACCGCACAGGAAGATCATGGGGAAGCGGAAGAAATTGGAGAGGGTCATGGCTTCGAAGACCTCCCGCACTCCCACCGAAATCAGAATCCCCAGAAAAGCAAAGGCCAAGCAGGAAAGTACGGAGGAAACAATCAGGGAAAAAGGGTGGAAAGCCTTCAGCCCGAAAACAAAAATAACCATCATGAGCGAGATCAGCCCCATGCCCCAACCGAATGCCGCCGCCCCCAAACCCTTTCCCAGAACGATAACTGTTCGGGGTCGGGCCACGGTAAGTTCCTGATTATTCAATATAAACGCCCCAGGAATACGTGTTTTTAGGTCCTATATCGCTATTTTCGGCCCCTGAATGAGCATGATAGAGAGCAGACCGCTCCAGGAAATGACACTCTTCGTTCCCCTCTCTGGCCTCCCTCCCTACAGCCTGATAGCCCAACAGTGATCAGCGACAATTAGAATTCCCGTCTGACGACAATTAAAATTCCCGGTTCGCATAGGCTAAATGTTAGGCTATCCAAGCTCTTGGACAAGGAGGTTTGGATGGTCAC